>Ga0190367_1001939_pt1 | contig 11257 bp, 11 predicted proteins | sample 4872181011_MG_FD_171838 | JGI IMG/M metagenome (GOLD analysis project Ga0190367, IMG submission 171838) | Hydrothermal vent microbial mat bacterial communities from Southern Trench, Guaymas Basin, Mexico - 4872-18-10-11_MG | ecosystem: Environmental > Aquatic > Marine > Hydrothermal vents >... | reverse complement strand
TATCACTTACTAAGAACCATTTTAGCAAGTTCAACAAAACCTAAGCCACTAGGTTTACTAAGAATTATATCTGCCTGTTTTTTCAATTCCTCATCAGCATTGGACACAGCTACTCCTAAACCTACAACACTAAATATTTCTGCATCCATAAAACTATCTCCTATAGCTACGGCCTCTCCTTGATCGATTCCTAACTTATCCATTACATACTTTAATGCTTTACCTTTACCAGCATCGATTGGTGTAAAATGAATGGCGTAGCCACTAAATCCCGGTCTAACGTGACTATATTTCTTTAAGACATATTCTTTAACCATATTATAAACCTTAATTACCTGATCTCTATACTTTTTTCTAACTTTAACTGCAAAATCATGATATCTAAAAATATTCTGCCACGAACCAATAATGTATTCATTGAATCTTCTCTCAACATCTAATAATACATCACGTGCAGATAGCTTTGATAGTTCTACAAGATCATCTGATCCAAAATATATGAAGGCACCAGTCTCTCCTATACATGGACTTCTTAAACCAATATACTTCTTTAAACCAACAACAATAGGCAAAGCATTAGACGATACTAAAATAACCGCAATATCTCTTCTTTCTAGTTTCCTCATGTATCTTATTGCATCTATATATAATGCTGTAGATCTTCTATCGATAGTTATAGTACCATCAATATCTGTTGCAATCAATTTAATATTCTTCATATTATATCACCCTATCCATTAGATAGCTTATGTCCAGCATGTTAATTAATAATATAAATTAAGTCTCTAATAATTTAGTGGAGTATAATTAAGATGTTAAGGTGGATAATACTATGACTCTCTACTTTATAGGGATGGGGCCTTCAACAGAATATATATCTTTAAAGGCAATGAAGATTCTAAGAACTGTTGATAAAGTTTATATAGATACATATACTAGCATACTACCCGATTTTTCAATTGATTTTATAATGAAATATACTAAAAGAGATGCTGAAATAGTTGTAGCTAATAGATCAGTGTTAGAGGGCGAAAGTATAGATTTTATTGTAAAAGAGGCTAGTGAAAAGAATATCGCGATCATAGTACCAGGAGATCCATTTATAGCCACGACTCATGATGCTATTAGAATTGAGGCTCTGGCCAAGGGTATCGATGTTAAAGTAGTTCATGGTGTAAGTATATACTCTCTTGCTCCTAGTGCTACAGGTCTACAAGCATATCGTTTCGGCAAAACCGTTACACTCGTATATCCCCATGGATTTAAGCCATATAGTGTTGTTGAGACCATATATAATAATATGGATCTAAGGCTACATACACTTGTTCTTCTAGATCTAAGGCTTGAAAAGGGGATTGCTATGACAATAAAAGAAGCTGTAGAGATACTTTTAGATCTAGAAATAGAGTATAGTGGTAGTAGTAGATTGACAAATGTAATAGCTGTAGGTCTAGCGCAAGTAGGTACAGAGAATGAATATGTTAGAGCAGATCTTCTGCCTAATCTAGGTAATTACGATTATCCTCCTCCACCACATAGTATTATTATAGTTGCTGATCCCCATCCCATGGAACTTGAGGCTTTACACCTAATATGTGATTTACCTCAACATATTTACGAAAAGTTCAATAGGATACCCAAACATGGTTCGAATGTAATCCTCTGAATAAGTGCTTATATTTACAGCAATAAACTTATATTTCTAGATACTTACTATATGGTTAGGGTATCCATATGGTGGATAAATACAAGACTATATTAATCACTGTAATAATTGTCATAATAGTTTTAGTTTCAGTACTGGTTTACTTTAAGTATACTGTTCCAGCTGAATATAATATTTCCAGTGAACAAACAATAGTCGATGCATTGAACAGAACTATATCATTAAATAAAACACCTGAGAGAATCATATCATTGGCTCCAAGTATAACAGAGCTGGTATTCATGCTTGGTCAAGAAGATAAGCTAATAGGTGTTGATAGTTTTTCATATAATTCATCCTATCTTGGGATTAACTATTATTGTAGAGAGCATAATATCTCTGATGTAGGAGGTTATTGGTGGAGTACGATAGATATTGAAAAAATTATATCATTAAATCCAGACTTAATCCTAGCTGATATGGGCGCGCATATAAAGCTTAATCAAACATTCTATGAGTATGGGTTAACGGTTATATATCTTCATGGCGGAAGTTCTTCATCTATAAATGATATATATAGCGACATAGATATCATTGCTAATATATTCGATGTTGAGGATAAAGCTTCTGAGTTAAAGAACAATATTTCATTAAAGATTGAAAATGCAGAGCAATATGCTATTGAGAATTGTTTAAATGGAACAAGAGTGCTTATAGTAGTAGGTTTCTATAATGGTATATGGGTTTCCGGCGAACAGACATTTATAGATGATCTACTTAACAATATAGGACTAGATAATGCTGCTGAAGTAACTGGTTGGAGTATAGCAAGTATTGAGGATATAGCAAGATGGGATCCGGATGCCATAATCATCGCGTCTATGGGTATAGATTACAATGTAATAAATGAATCTGGACTGCCATTGCTTAAGAAACCAATAATCATTCTTAATAGTACAGAAACAGATATTCTTGTGAGACCGGGGCCTAGATTGGGTGATGCTGCTTTACTAATAGTGTATAAACTATTCAATGCTATTGGTGGATGTTAACTTGCTTAAAAGATATATTTATTTTTTTACGTCATTAATAACTATTCTATTATTAATTGGAGTGATATACTATGTCTCACTATATTATGGTCTAAATGAAGTACCTCAACAAATTATGGATAAAATACTATTATATAGAGAGACTAGATTAATAGTGGCTTTATTATCAGGATTAATTCTAGGATTTACTGGCTCATTTCTCCAATCAAGTCTTAGAAATCCACTTGTAGACCCATATATTCTAGGTATAGGAGGCGGAGCATTATTTGCTACATACATTTATCATTTATTCTTTAAGATAACTAATCTATACTGGGGAGCCTTAATAGCTTCCATTGGAGGCTTAACAGCTTTAACATTGACACTGGTTATTGCAGAGACTATCGGCGGCTCCGATGTAGCATATGTATTATCCGGTATCGGAGTATCTAGTATGTTCTCTGGTTTATCTATAGCCATATACTATATAATAATATCAGTTAATCCTGCTGCATCATATGTATATACATTACTTATAGGTAGCTTCATTAATGTTACACCGTCACGTATACCCATAATGTTTTGGTCGCTATTAGTTCTCATAATATCCTACTTCGTATTTTCTAAGTCATTAAATGCATTGGTTATAGGGGATGATTATGCAAAACAACTTGGATATGATCCAAGATTCATAAGAAGAATAATAACTATTTTATCAGGAATAACGGCTTCTATAGTAGTGATGGTATCTGGTATTATAGGATTTATAGGGCTAGTATCTCCTCATATAGCTCGTTTAATCATTAAATCAAGTGATAATAGACTTGTAATTCCAATATCTGGTTTAATTGGTTCATTATTACTTATTTCAACGGACAATTTCTCTAGAATTATTTTATCTAATTTATTTGGAGAAATTCCTGTTGGTGCTCTAGCATCTTCTTTTGGTTCTCCATTCTTTTTATTTCTATTGATAAAAAGATTTAGGGGAAGGGTTTAATGACACTTTACAAGATAGTCTTGGATAATGTAAAGGTTGTTTATAAAAAAGGGAAAATAATTGCTATAAAAAATGTTAATATAGTTGTTAAAAGGGGAGAAGTTTTAGGAGTTATCGGGCCTAATGGCGCTGGTAAAACAAGTCTATTAAAGGCTATTGCAGGAATTATTCGATATAGTGGATTAATATATATTAATGGTTATGAAGTTTCTCATACGCCGCATAAAGTTATAGCGAGAATACTGTCTTATGCTGGAGATATGGATATTCCCGAGATGCTGTCATTAACAGTACTTGATGCAATATTGACTTCACGATATCCCATATCAAAAAGCTTCTTTGAGACAGAAGAAGATATTAAGAAAGCCTTAGAAGTATTGGAAATACTCGGAATATATGAGCTTAAGGATAGAAGGCTTGATGAACTAAGTTCTGGTGAAATAAGGAAGGTAATACTTGCCATGGCTTTGGCGAGAGAACCTAAGGTTATTTTACTAGATGAACCCGATGCTCATCTAGATATGAGTTCAAAGATTGTAGTTTCAAGGATTATTAAAAAACTTAGTAGAAGATCAATAACGATATTCACAACACATGATATATTGTTTGCTATTAACACAGCTTCAAAAATCGTATTGTTAAGAGATGGGAAGATTATTGGCTATGGAACCATAGATGATATTGTTAAAAAGGATCTATTATTTAAAACATATAATACTAGATTTAAAATACTCTTAGATCCTGATACTAATAAGCCAGTGCCTATTCCTTCCTACGAATGATCTCTAGTGCTTCATTTATTGATACTATTTTAGCACCATATATCTTCTCCATAAATTCTAATGCATATTCATGATCTTTCCTATTAAATGCTGCAACAGCATCTTTTACAACAGCAATATTGTATCCATAATAGAAAGCATCTGATGCTGTATGTAAAACACAGATATGTGTATGGATGCCTGTAAGTATAACTGTATCTATCCCTAGATCCCTTAATAACATATCGAGGCCTGTATCTCGAAAGCCACTATAAGTACGTTTATATAGTACAATATCTCCATTCCGAGGCTTTAGATCATCTATGATCCTAGCTTCAGGAGAACCAGCTAGTGCATGAGGTCCCCAGATCTTAAGCTCATGATCGTGGGGTAGGTGGTTATCAGCTACATGTATTACTGGTACACCATATTTATGGGCTTCTTCGATAAGCCTCTTAATATTTGGTACGATAGCTTGAGCATCAGGGCTACGAAGCCTGCCATAGACAAACTCATGAAGCATATCTACAACTATAAGAGCAGGTTTCACAATACTCCACCTAATTCTAATTAATGGATAAGGGATATAATAGAGGTTATTATAACAAGATATACTAGATATGATGAACGACTTCGGAACAGAGGATACAATCTATCCTATGAAGAACCGTGTGAGGGCTGAATCCATTAAATATAGAAGCATTCTATAATAGCCATGGATAATTATTTAAATTTATTTGAAATAAATTTAGGTTAGTATATTGATTAGGGGATTATATTGGCTTCTAAATATGTGGTATTAGGTGGTTCTTCAGGTAGATACCTGGCCATTATGGTTTCTAGATTATTAGGCATAGACTATGGAAGTACGGTTGTTAAAAAATTTCCAGATGGAGAGACTTATATAAAGATAGTTGGTGATATTGCTGATAAAATCGTTATCTATATTAACTCGTTACAACCTAGTCCCAATGATAAGATTATTGAAACTATATATGCGTTATATACGTTAAAGGATCTTGGTGCTGAAAAGGTTTATGCATTTATACCTTATATGGCTTATGCTAGGCAGGATGAGAGGTTTACCGTTGGAGAAGTAGTTAGTATTGAAATATTAGCTAAATTATTTAGGGATATAGGGCTTGAAAGGATCTATACTATTGATATGCATCTACATAGAATAAGTGATCCAAGAACTTTATTTGGCGATAATTTCTATAATTTAACAGCTATACCTTTACTAGCTGACTATGTTAAAAAACACTATAATCTGGATAAACCTATAGTCATAGGCCCTGATGAAGAGTCTTTGCAATGGGCTAAGGTTATGGCTGATTGCTTAGGAGGCTTAGAATATGATGTTCTTATTAAGAAGAGAGTTTCTGCCGAAGAAGTTATTATTGAAGCTGCTAATGTAGATGTGAGTAATAGAGATGTAGTCATTGTTGATGATATAATTAGTACAGGTGGCACTATGGCTGAATCACTAAAGGCCCTCTATAATCTTGGAGCTAAAAAAGTACTTGTAACATGTGTCCATGCACTACTTGTTGGGGAAGCTTATGAGAAAATACTATCATATAATCCACTTGACATGATTGCAACCGATACTGTTTTAAGTCCAATTAGTAGAGTATCTATTGCACCACTCATAGCAAAAACTATAGAAGAAGATATTATGAGCTAGCCGCTTCTTGTTCCTTAACTATTTTTAAGAGTATGATAAATGATATAAATTCTACAATCACTACATATACTATCAAATAATTTTTCCACTTATTATTTAACAGGAAGCCTATAAGAACATTTCCGATAGTCCATGAACTACCAAATACTAATCCATATAATCCATATGCATATGCTCTTGATCCGGCCTCAACTAAGTCTGCTATGGATGCACGCATTACGGTCTCATATATCCCCATCAATATACCCCATATGATACTCATGATAAGTAGTGTTTGAATAGATATACTTGTAAATAACATGATAATTAATACTGGTAATAATGGTGTTATTAGAAGTATTTTTAGCTTAATTCTATCATAGAGAAAACCTACTGGCAATGCTATTATTGCATCAGATGCCATTGCTACTAGGTATAATGATGCTATAAGGTATTTACTAATAATACCCAGCTGCCCAATATAATATGATACTACGTGCCAATGTATAAATCCCATTGATAGAAACATCATTGAAGCTATATAGAGATAGTATCTTCTACTAAAACCCCTGAATCTCAATGCGTTTTTGGGAGTAGGTTCTACAGAACGTATTCTAGGATAGATAGACATAGCTATTATTACTAGTAATATGGCTATTGAAGCAGGTATGAATAAATACCTAAATGCAAGTCTAAAATCTCCTCCACTATTATACAGGCTCCATGCAACAAATCCTGGGCCAAGGATAGCCCCTATCTGATCCATTAATTCATGTAATCCGAAACCTTTACCCTTACCAATACCTTCAGTAACTTCTGCTAGAATAACATCTCTAACAGGTGCTCTAAGGCCCTTACCCAATCTCTCAATTAATACAAGAATAAATGCTAATTCCCATTTCCCAACGAACGCTAATAATGGAACAGCAAATAAATTTATGGAATAACCTAATAGTACAAGGCACCAATATACACGACTTGACCTAGTATATCCAGCTACAAAGCCACTAATTCCTCTCATAAAGTAATTCAATAGATCTCCTATGCTAATCACACCAGCAATGAATATAGAAGCTTCAAGATACTCTAAATAGGCTCCAAGAACCGATCTAGCCCCTTCATAGGTTATATCAGCAAATAAAGAAATGAATCCAAGTAATAGGAAAACAATGATCATTCTTTTTGCTAACAATACATTACCCCTACAATGCATTAATAATAATTGTTAAGTTAAAAGAGTTTAGTATAGCAATACCAGTAATCCATTTCATTATATCATAGTTTTTATTAACTGGATATTATGATTCTATATCCTCATATATGTGAATTATTAATGTTCTATGAAAATAGTTCCTATACTTGATATACTTATTAGTTATTTAAACAATATTATTGACTAACTTATATATACTGACTGTATAATACACTATATACTAATGTGTGAGAAGAGGAGTAAAGTAATGAACGAACCATTATTGATTGTTGAGAATATAGTAAAGAAATATGGCGATAAAGTAGTATTGAAGGATATAAGCTTTAAAGTTAAAAGAGGAATGATTTACAGTCTCTTAGGTCCTAATGGAGCTGGGAAGACAACGCTACTTAGTATCATAGCTGGCATAATCAATCCAACTGATGGAAAAGTACTTGTAAATGGTAATGATCCTAGGAATCCAGAGACAAGAAGATATATAGGTTATTGTCCACAGGAACCAGCCGTTTATGAAGAACTAACTGGTTATGAGAATATGATGTTCTATGCAAGACTATATGGACTTAATGAGAATAATGCTAGAGAAAAAATAAATGAACTATTAGAGAAAGTTGGATTATATGAGCATAGGTATAAAAAAGTTTCAAAGTATTCTGGTGGAATGAAGAAAAGATTAAGTTTATCTATAACGCTTCTTATAGACCCAATGCTCTTTATCCTCGACGAGCCTACAACCGGAATGGATCCCAATATGAGAAGAATTGTCTGGGATATTATTAAGGAATTAAGAAATAAGGGAAAAGCCATTTACACATTATATGGATGAAGCTGATGTATTATCAGATAGAGTTGCTATAATAAATGAAGGAGAGATCATAGCTGAAGGTTCCCCCGAAGAGCTTAAGTTAAAATATGGTCCAAAATCTGTAATTGTACTTGAATTTTATAAAGTACCTTCTGAAAGGATCATTGAAATGTTAAAATCTTTCTCTGAAACAGTATATAGAGAAAATAATATTGTTAAAGTACATGCCCAAAATCCGGATGAAATTGTGCCGAATATAGTTACTACTCTTTATAAACATGGTATTAGCTTATCGTCTTTACGTGTTGTTAGACCTACACTTGAAGATGTCTTTCTCAAATTAACGGGTAGGAGGTTAGAGGAATGAAATGGAAAAGAATTAAGGCATTCATTATAAGAGACCTAAAGATCACATTTAGAGATAAAGCCATTATATTCTGGATGATTGTGTGGCCGATAATCTGGATCTTTATGCTTGCTTATGTATTTATACCTCCCAGTATAGGAGAGCCTATGACGCTGGATTTAGGAGTTGTAAATCATGATACGTCAGCGACGGTCTTTAATGGATCAACCTTTATCACTGTACTTAATGAAACCAAGTATAAAGATGTTAAAATGTTTAATGTAAAAATATATAGCAATGAATCCGCGTTGAAATATGATTTAAAGAAGGGAAAACTTGATCTAGGTATTGTTATACCGGATAAATTTGGCGAGAACATAACATTTGGTCAAGCAAAATTTTCGTATACATTGGTGCATCAAACCCGTATACAAGCCAAATTAACTATGCTATAATGAATAGTTTTCTACTATACTTTAATGAGAGAACGGCGTTAATAAAGATTAACTATACAATTCAAAACATTCCTGAAAACATAACAATACCATACAATACATCGATGCCAAGCTACAGACTTAATATTTCCTTAAGAGACTTCTTAGGGAAATACCTTATTGGTATAGCAAAACTTGTAAATGTATCTATTGAAGAAATTAAACCAGAGGCTCTTACTAATCGATCTACTATTTTAGGATGGTATACATTTGGAGCAATTGGTATGATGTATCTTTATTCAGGATTCTCTATTGGTGCATTAATGATTGTTGAGGAACGGGAAAAGAAGACTTTAAAGAGAATATTGTCTACTCCAATAACAGCCTTCGATCTCTTAATAGGTAGAACCTTATCTGGCATATTAACTCTAATGATATCTACAGTAACTGCTATATTTGTAGCAATATTCGGAACTGGAGCGCAGATATTGTGGAATCCATTGAATCCTATTCATTGGCTAGTGCCTCTGCTCATCATAGCAACAGCTATTATGACAATTAGTATTGGAATAATGTTATCTCTAGTATCAAAATCCAGTAAAGGAGCAGCTAATTTATCTACAGCTCTTGGCCTCTTATTTGCATTTATAGCTGGTATATGGTTCCCTAAGGAAATGATGCCCAGTATACTAAGGTTTCTCGGTGATTACTTCCCAATAACATGGAGCATAGATGCAATTAGACAAGTAATAGTATATCAAGCAACAATAGAAGATATATGGATTGATCTAATTAAGATAATGATATCAACAATAATATTATACCTTCTTGGAGTAATGATTTATAAGAAAACAATTACAAGATATATAGAAGAATAAAGTTATATGCTAAGATGTAATTGTTTAAAAAATTATTTTATTTTAAATAACCTATATGTTAATATTAGAGATGCTATTAACACTAAGATAACTAATATAAGTATAGAATTTACTAGGACACTGTATGTGCCTAGTGTATCCTTAATATCTTTAATGCTTGTATCTATTGATTCAACTTTATTATTAATATTGCCTACATTAGTGTTTATAGTAGATAATACAGATTCGATATTAGTGAATTTAGTGTTTATAGTATCTTGTATAGTTGACAGAGATAATTTTAAATCGCCTATATCAGTTTTAATTGCAACTACTGTATTATTGATATATTCTATTCTACCAGTTATTTCTCCTAAACTAGTCTGAATAGTAGCTATACCATTTTCTATACTTGTAACAGTTGGACTAAGTGTATCAAGTGTGGTTTTAATTTCACCGATTGTAGTTTCTAAAGTAACAACATTGTCCTGAATATTGACGATTCTCGGCTTTAGATCAGAAATTGATACATTTATTTCGCCAATTGTAGTTCTTATGGTAGCTGTATTATTCTTGATATAGTCTATATATCCTCCATATAATTCGATTAATGTCCTCAATTGATCGAGATCTGATGAAAGTTTATTGATATCACTAGATACTGTATCTAAGTTATATATTATTTCATCTATATTATCACTAATTCCTGGAATAGATGACAATTCTTTACTAACATATATAGATGCTCCATCAGAAGCTGATAAGAACCAATATTCTGCTTCAACTCTAACTAGATAAGTATCTGATGCATCATTAGGTAAAGATACCAAGCCTATATACAAACCAGGTTTTACACTATAACACAGCACCGGCTCTTCAAGTCCGCTAGGGTGAACTAGATATACTGATATACTATCCACATATATTGATGAGCTACCATAATTTGTTAGCACATATATAGTAATATCAGATCCAGGTAAGGCCATAGCAGGTGCAATAAGTTTTACTTTAAATTCTTCTGTAGGCGTCATAGTCCTAAAGAAATAGTCTAGGAACCATCCCCACCATGTATAGTAAGCCATTGGTACTTGTTCAATATACCAATATCTTTCTTCAAGATACCAATCAACAGTTGGTGGGAAGTAAATGGATATTCCATAAGCATATGGATAACTTGGAGAAGCATAGTTCGCAATTATGGACTTATTAATACTATTCATTAATTGATACGCACTAGGCCTTGGATCGTAAACAAAGTCGGGAGTGCTATATATTAACATGGCAAAGTGATAGAGATCTATATAGTCTCCACTACCGAAGCTCTGTGTTTTATCCCTAAGTATCTTTATGGTGGAAGCATTATTTGGATAGAAGTATACTTCATACGTTAACCACTTAGCCATACTATCAAGATAAGTAATTACATCATTAAGAGCTGTTAGATTAACAGCTGATAACGTTGTCCACGGAAGAGGTAGAATATTCGTATAGTAATATTC
>Ga0190367_1001938_pt1 | contig 11259 bp, 16 predicted proteins | sample 4872181011_MG_FD_171838 | JGI IMG/M metagenome (GOLD analysis project Ga0190367, IMG submission 171838) | Hydrothermal vent microbial mat bacterial communities from Southern Trench, Guaymas Basin, Mexico - 4872-18-10-11_MG | ecosystem: Environmental > Aquatic > Marine > Hydrothermal vents >... | reverse complement strand
GGAGGAAGAAGGTGGTTCTTCAGACTATCGGGTATAGGGGTAGGAGGGAGGCTAAGTCTGAGTTTCAGGACTTAAAGCAGGCTAGGGCCCTCATCATGTATAAGTCAGATGCTGAGGCGTTAGGCGTGAAGACCGGTCAGACCGTGACCGTCACGGTCGGTAGGAGGAGGCTTAAGTGTAAGGTCCTTAACTGGTCCAGAGGCTCTAAGCTATTACTACCAAGTAAGGAGTACCCGTTCAAGGACTTAACGAGGGAGGAGTTCAGGGAGATTAGAGCACCTCCTAAGAGGGGTAAGTAATGCCTTGGTACATAGTCTACGAGGGTAGGCAGAGGTATAGGGATGGCTCGGTAAGGCCTAGGGTCAGGGTTAGGGAGTTGAGGGGTGTTCCCGACTCGGTTAGGCCTAGGATTGTTTCTCAGCATTACGAGGCGGGCGACCTATGGGTCACTATCGAGTACAGGAAGAGGGTAAGGACTAGGGGAGGGCACTATGTAGTTAGGACCTATAGGAGGGATGTTCATTTAGGCAAAGGTGTTAGGGGCTCAGCTAGACTTACTAGGAACCCACCTAAGGGCCCTAAGGTCGATAGGTAGCTATTTCTGGTGAGGGGTTAAGGGATGGGTAGGAGGAGGTCCAGGGTTCTTGAGGAGGCCTATGACGACATGAGGGATGCCTTAGCTGATCTTAAGGGTAGGGTAGATAGGTTAGCTAGGGATATTGCTGAGAGGGTTAAGCGTAAGGCTAGGACTGAGAGGAGGAGGCAGGCCTACGCATACGCTGCTAGGCAGATGTTCGGTGCTTACTTAGCTAAGAGAGTCTATGATGAGCTCTCCTCCTAACCCAACCCTATTTTTCTTGGGTAAATGTATTGGGGAAGAAGTGGCTCTTCATTACATTGCTTGCCCTAGCTCTGATAGTGCTGCCTACTGGCACACCTGAGGACCTCTTCACAACCATCATCTTTATTGAGGTATTAGGTATCTGGGGTTACTTGCTTCTTGCTTTAGTTGTTCTTCTCCTCGTGCTCCTGCTACTGCCCAAGCGCTATAGGAGGAGGCTGCATTTTTAGCTCCTGATTGGTGCTTTAAATTTCCCGCTATTTTTGTGGGGTAGTTATTGAGGAGGGTTCGTGTCTACTTTAATACATCGATTTTGATAAAGGCTGTTAATCCTTGGGAGGTAGGTCATGTGGAGTCTATTCGTTTTATTGAGGACTTGTTGAGGAGGGGGTTTGTGTTGGTTTATTCTGATGTTCATTTTGTTGAGGGTTTGAGGCCTTCTACTGAGTCACGTATTAGGAGGCTTTTTGATAGGTATGAGTTCGTTAAGTGTCGTGTAAGTGTTGTTGATGTTATGCGTAGGGCTGATGCTTATGTTAAGTCTCGAGGTTATTCCGTTAGTAGGCGTTTTGATGTAGCGCATATGTTTGCAGCACGTGATTGTAGTTGCCGTTTTATTGCTGCTATCGATGATTTCATTAGGAGACGTTCTAAGGAGTTCGGGCTTATCTATATTAATTACTATACAGGTATTCCTTAGGGGTGGTTTTCTTGGGTAAGCTCATGAGTTATAGAGAGTGGAGGGAGCGGAGGAATCAAGCCAGTATCTTAATTGGTTACGTTATTCATGCAGCGAGGGGGAAGAAACGTGAAGCGTGGAGAGTCTATAATGAGTGGAGGAGAGGTAAGCTAACCTTTAGTGAGGCAGAAAGAAAGCTAAGAAGTATAACCGGGCTAAACAGACCGTAAACTCTCTTTCGGGTTATCGGGAACCCGTATTCCTTCAGGTGTTTCACCCGGATAAAACACTGGGTTTTCCGAGTAACCTGTAATGGAGTTTTACTGAATTCCAGACTGGGGACAGGGTTTTGCGGTTAGTTCTCTTTCGGGTTAGCTATACTTACTGGGGGTTCTATGGTTAAGAGGGTAGGTAAGGTCGGGCTATACCTGAGAATAATCTGTAAGGTAGGTAGGGTAGGAATAGATCTGAGAGATCTCGAGGACTGGATCTCCAGGGAGTTCAGTGTTAGTTTCCCTATGGCTAGGTACTACATCAGGAGGTTGAAGGAGGAGGGTTTAGTCCGTTATAAGAGGCCTTATAGGGACTCTAAGAAAATACGTGTTGAGCCTACAGGTAAGCTCCTTAGGATTCTTGCTGATCTTCAGGAGCGGTTCTATCTCTAGCTATTTTCTGTGGGGTGTGGTATGAATAGGAAGGTCTTAGTAGCTACTGTTGTACTGGCTACGTTAATTCTATCACTCGTAATTACTCCCCTATTGATTGCGGGACCTTCAAGTAGGTTAGGACTGAACCTGAGAGATGAAGTTAGAAATCACATGACGGTTACACTTGAGGTCTACAAGAATGGTGAGTTAGTTAGGAGGAAGGTTGGAGACCCTATCTCTGACCAATGGCTAAAGTTAGTTACTCTATTCCTTCTAGGTTATGACTATTATGGAGACTTAACATGGTATTACGAAGATGGTACTCAACCAGGGACACCACTATACTACTACTTCGGTACGGAATATAGTGAAAACAACCCAATCCCTAAGTTAGCTATAGGTACGGGTACAGCCGCTTATCCTTCTGATTACGCTTTAGTAAGTAAGGTTATGGAGGCTTCATTAGATAGTAACTATATCACAGTTACTGATACTGGTTCAGCATTTAATGTTACATATAGCTACACATTTGTCTCCAGTGGTTCATACGATATTTCTGAGGCTGGATTATTTATTCAAGTTAATGGTAAAGAAATAAGTAATAAGTGGGTGTTGGTAGCTCATGATACATTTACACCAGTTAGTTTACAAGTAGATGACGCTATAACAATAACATATAAATTTACAATAGATTACTCCTCACCACCATTCCTTAAGACTTTCTGGGAGCTACTGCTTGACTACTTCATGGGTTTGAGAGGAGCAGGGTGCCCTGTTGGGTCTACACAAATTGATTTAGGGAGGTATTGGTTTGATGCAGGTGTTAATAGGGCTTACTATATTACAAGCAAAATATCGTTTGCTTATGTTTTAACTGATATACCATGGTCCCCAACCATCTCTACTTCATATGATGTTACCAGTATATGGAATTTAAGAGAGTTTGACATAATTAGGTGCAGTAACCAAGAAATAAACACAACACTCACAATAATTCAAGGAGATTCACAAAACACATACACAGCTTACGGTATAATGATATATCTCTATGCGGATACGAACCCGTCCTCTGGTTCACCTTCTTTGACATATCTACCTATAGCGTACATTAGGTTTAATCAACCTCCTCTCACCATAGACCATACCAAATATTTCGTTGTTGATTTAGTAATCCAGTTCAATCAAGGCTAAAAGCAGTAAGATGTGGTAGCCATGAGGCGGTTACTGTGGGCAGCCGTAGTTGCTACGATACTGCTTTCTGCCGTAGTCTATGCAGCTACGTATAGTGCCTCAGTATGTACGTATAATGTGACTGGCTCGTATAATATTCAGCAGAAGTCATCGTTACTTGTTGATATTGAGTATTCTTTAGGCTACTTAATTTCATACGTGGCGAAGGAGTCCGCATTGAGAAATGTTGATTACGATGTCATATGTAGTTATAGTTACGTTTTTCATGAACCTAGTAATTCGTGGATAGATTGTTCATTTCCTTACCGTAAGCCGTACTTATTCTATTATGACGGCTCACTTACTGGTGCATATGTGATGTTCACTAACGATACTGATGTCTTCAGTAATTTCACATCTTATGGCGGTTTAATAGTAGCCGTAGATAGTGATGTAGTGCCATTCGATTATGAAATAAAGGAATCTTCCGGCTTGATTAAGGTTGGTATTAAGCCCTCTTCGTTCGGAGGTACGGGAGATTATGTGATGATTAAAGTTAATGGCTCATGGATACATCCCGTTGAGGGCTCCGTAGAGTCCGGTACGTCAGGTAAGATAATTAATGCGTCGTTTAGTTTGGACCCTAACTATGTGTGGGTTATTGAAGCTGTCGGTATGCACCATACTGGTTCTGGGTGGTCGGACCCAACTTACGTCTACATATGGGATAGTAATGGGAACTTACTTCACTCGTATAAGGCTACGTCACATACTTGGAAGGATTCGATATATGGGAGCTCTTATTTCGAATATGTAAACATAGATAACTATCAAGTCCCTAAGGAAGCTATAAGCGGTTCTCCAAACCTATATATCTACATTAATCTGAGTTCCGTGTCTGCGGGATATCATTACCTTTACATTTACTATGGTGGTTCAGATACATCATATAGGAGTGTTGGAGTAGTAGCTGATGCACCACTTCAGCATTTAGGTGATGCAGGTGTTCAGAACAGCAGTGATTACTGCTTAGCAACGACAACTACCACAACCACTACCTCAGGCTTCTATAACTGGTATGGAGGTGGTGGGGGTGCTCCTGTCTCTAGTAGTGATGAGTCAAGTAGTGGCTTAGTAACTAATTCAGATACTGTTACGGAAACTAGATCACCCATACCGTTCCCTAATGTCATGACTGAAGTACAGAAAGTCAGTAACTGGATCGTCAGTAGGTCTGGTAGGTCTGCTCTACTGCTCTTCGGCTTACTGGTGGTTTTAGGTTTAATACTTCTTAGTTCAGGGAGTAGAAAGGGTAAGAGAAGGGTTAGGGGTGGAGGTAGGAGACGTCGTTAAGTTATCGCTTCTTGCTTTGCTTGATTTCTTGACTACTCGTGAGTGCTTACTACGTGGTTTTCTTGATTTAAACCCGTTCATTACTTTATTGGGTGTTTGGGTTTACCCTGCCCTCTTTCCCCTTGCTGTTCTTGCCTGCTGGTTTCTTGATGATTTAGCATTAAAGTGGGGTGTTGAGTTGGTTCCTTCTAGGTTGATTGCCTTAGTTTATATCTTAGCTATATGCAATAACGTCTTCTGGCTATTACCTTCGGGGTGAGGTTGAAGTACGCTCCACTGGCGCTGCTGCTCATCATTGTTGTAGGTGTTGGGGCTCTAGTATATCTTAAGCCTCTCTCAATCACTAACGTGCCTGAGGGCTTCGATGTTAGGTTTTACGGCTTTAATCCTTGGTCTGAGCAGTGTTGGGGTTCCTCATGTGTTTTCGCTGTTAATGGTTCTGTGGACCCTCCGTACTACTACAGCAGTAGGGGGCTCTATAACGTCGTATTCGGTAGGGAGGGTTCGGGCTATGAGTGCGTATGTAATAATCCTGCTGTCCCTTCCCTCTCTACGTGCCATGTCTGTGTTGCTACGGATTCTTGGGAGGTTAAGGTAAGTATTGAGACTCCTGAGAAGGTCATGGAGGATAGGGTAGTTACTTACTGGGTTAAGCAGCCTGACGGTACTTGGAAGAAGGTTGTTGCTTGGAGGGAGGTCTACGAGTTTAATGTTGAGTTGGTTTCGGTTCCTAAGAAGGTGAGGGTTCAGACACCTTGGGGCTATGAGTACATCTATGCTGCTGGTGTGGCTAAGGATGTGCAGCTCTGGTTTGTTGCTGGCACGGTCGTCTGGGATAGGGCTGTCCCGGATCCTGATAACCCCTCTAAGCACTCGGTTAATGCTTATAATGTCCCTATCGCGGTGTATGTTGTTTACTCTAAGACTGCTGATTGGGTTATTAAGTCTACTGAGGAAACAGCTCCTGTCTCGGTTCCCGGTGATGCCTACAACTTCGTTATTACCGACTGTGATGCATCTGGTAGGAGGTTGACGCTCTATGATGAACCCTCAACCCGTGCTGACCCCATCGAGTACTTTATAGATCCATTTAATGCATATGAAGTGAATTCTAGTCTAGCTGGTGATCCTAGGCCTGACTCTAGGTTTAAGTCTGTTGTCTACTTTCCCATCACTTTAGTTCAGTTCGGTCCTTACTACCAATTTGACTATGGTGGCGGCTTATTCAACTGCTATGCTAGGGCTTACGTTTGGTATCCCGTCAAGACTATCAGGTTGAGGGTTATTTACTTACGCTTCGGTGAGTTCATCTATACCATGCAGTCAGATACCGTGACACCTCCATGGGAGACCGAGACACCTCACGTAGGTACCGAAACCTATACTCAACCAGGGCTGCAATGGCAAATCCCTGATTTAGAAATTAACTTGGGAATTAACGGTACATTAATACTTATTGTCATTGCATTAGTAGTTATCTTATTGGTCTTGATAGCAGCTAATGTTGTGATTATTCGCTTCAGGAAGTAGCTATTTATGATGGGGGTAATATGGTTAGGGCTAAGACTGTTGCGGTATTGATGCTTATTCTTCTGATTTTAGGTGGGGTGTGGTTTTCATTCAAGTCGTTTAAGAGGGCTGAAGGTTCTTCGGATCTGCATGAACCAGGACCTGAAGCACCTGAGACTACAACAATCCCTGAAATGAACTCTTCATTAACAAAACCAGCAATAAGAGGTAAGTTCATAGTTGAATTGCTTGATGAGGATGGCTTCATTTTAACATCGAAGTATTCAAAGCTTCTAGCGTTCCTTCAGGGGCCTTCCGGCGGGTTCGAGTATCAAAGGGTTAGTAAGGTAAGGTTTAGAGTAGAAGGTATTGATAACCCTTCATTTGTTGAGGTAAGGATGACAATGTATAAAATCGGTGACGTAACGCAGCCACCACTAACCTCTTCAACAACTACAACATGTGCTCCTCTCCCACCACCTACAGTCACTACAACATCATCACCATATACTGAGCCGGAGCCGCCACCTGAGGAACCGGAGCCTCTTCCAATAATAACTACTACATCGCCACCACCTGGTGGGGGTCCGGGACCTCCTCATTATTATCCATTAGGGATTGTAGCCGATAATGTGTTGCTATATGATGGTACGGAAACTATAGTTAGCTTGAAAGCTACCAGTATATTCGTGGGGTATGAGAACGGTATCTATGAAGTCCGTTTCTGGGCATGGGTAGGGACTGGAGAACAAACATTGATATCTGATTACGTGACGTTTAAGATAATGATATATAACTATAGGGTCTACTGGATTCCTGAGTAGTTTTAAGCCCTAAGCAATAATAAATTCATGGTGAGGAGGATCAAGGTCATTAAGATTAAAGTTAAGGAGGGAGATCCGCTTCTTGAGTTTTTAGAGAAAATGAAGAATAACGATGAACCCTTAGGTAAGGTTGCTAAAAGACTTCTTAAGTTCTACATGTTTCTTAATGAGTATGCCCGAGAGAACAAGAAGGTTCTCGAGGCTTTAAGGCTAGCTCATAGGAGGGCTCGTGAATTAGGTGTTCTTTCTTAATGTAGGTAACGATATATATAGCACTGGTAGGGGGTAGGTCCCCGAATGTGTCCCCAAAGGGTACCCCAGCAGGGACCCAAATATGAAACCATCATCCAGTTATTTAAGTCAGGTTTCTCTATAAACGAAATAGCTGAGAAGGTCTATGGTAAAGATAACTATAAGAATAGGCAACGTGTTCGAATGATCATTTACCTGTATGGTAAGCGTTTAGGGCTCCTATCGAGGGACGTTATTTATGATGGATCTAGGGGCGAATATACCGATGATTCCGGCTTGGTTATTGAGCGTGAGTTGAGAGCTGATTATGTTGAGCATTCATATCCAGTCCCCCCGCAAACCCCATTTTTGGGTGGGTATTCTAATGTTGTTCAGTTGAAGGCTAGTCTTTCTAGGAAGGACATGACGACGTATAGGGTTCTTGAATGGGTTGATAAATTTCTTGCTTTACTTGATGGTGTTAATCACGATTCTATCGTGAGGCAGTCAGCAGCTCTTTTAGCTAGAGGTAATTCTTCTTTAGTCAAGAAATATGGTGTTAAGGTTGTTGCAGCATCTTGTATTGTTGTCTCACTTGCATATAATGCACCTACCAGGGTTGAGGAGTTCCTTAACTTAATCCGTGAACTACACAGATTAAGCAGGAATGAATTACTTAGTGTTATTTTTAATGACGATTTCTGGCTGCCCTCCCGTATGGCATTAATCCTAGCCAAGAAATTCGTGCTCCAATGTTTTAAGACGTAGCTATTTCTTACGGGTTAGGTTCATGGGAAACAATAGAGGTGGTATAGGGTTTGCCCCAATAATCATGGCTCTAGGTGGGGGGCTGTTAGCGGGATTAGGTATTCATGAGTACTACACAAATGGTGATATAGGCTTAGCCGGGATCCTGGAGATTGCATGCGGTATATTGCTATTCCTTTGGGGTGCTTTATTCCTGTTAGGGAAGGGAAGGACCGCTGTTAAGTTAGGGTTCAGGATGGCTAGGGTATCTGTTGCGGCTATCCTACTACTGCTCATAGTTATTGGTTTAGCTGGTTATGCTGTCTGGAAGGGAGGCCTTAGTGTGAGTGACTTCGGTTTTAAGAAGACTGAGACCCCTGTTGCCAGTGAGAAGGTACCGCTTCAGCTACCTATTAAATTTATTATACGTAACAAATTGACCGGGACACCCCTTAATGTTACTACTGCCGAGCTCTATAATAGTAAGGGCTTCGTTGTTGAGACCTTAGTGGTGTCCTCAGGCACTGCAACAACTAGCGGTGCTTATAGGTCAGGTGAGTCTTATTACTTAAAGATAGTTGATGGTGGTGTCTTCTACTTTAAGCGTGTGATCTTACCGCTCTATGACGCTAAGCTAGCCGAGATTAAGCCCCCTGACTACCATATCGTAACTATTGATGGTGTTGATGTACCATCAAGTTTAGGTGTTAAGGTAATTAATAGCTTAGGTGAGCAAGTAACTAGCGTTAATCTAACAGCTACTGAACCGTTCACCATCTTAGTAACTAACTCTGAGGCCGACACTACACTACCTGACCCATTCTATAACCCGTTGACCCGTACTCAGTATGGTAACTACCTAGTTATTGAGGTTACCGGTAGTGGCAGTACATTACCAAGGATTGGTGGAGCGACATCAATATTCCATACGCAAGGTAAGGATGTCTACGTAATAACTCTAGCTGGGTTAGACTGTAAGACGGACCCGAGAACTGGATCAGCCACTCCTGCATCTAAGTCATTCGGTATAACAATAGATCCGACCGGGGCTCCATCAGGATCCTATACCGTGAAAATAACTGCCTATACGGACTTAGATCTCTCATATATTAAGGATTATGGCGTAGTTAATAATGATGCTGTAAGCTTAGGTAGCGTAACCTTAACAGTTAATGTCTAAGTTTTTAGTTAAGGATTAAACTAATTTTCTTGGGCGCCCAAAGGCCGAGGCCTACTAGGCCGATGAGGCCGCTCAACTTCTAGCTATTTCTCACGGGTAAGTCAATGAGGACCTTACTTGCGGTCTTAGGTGTGCTGCTCATTATTATTTCAATATACGGTATCTGGAGGGTTTACAGCGAGCCTGTAGCTACCTTATGCATTAACGGGGAGGTAGTTGATGTTCTCCCTGCTGGGACCCCATTATCTGTGATTGGTTTAGGTCCTAGTGAGGGTGTTAAGCTGAGGTTCTCTAATGGGTCCGTGAAGGTTATTCGAGGTTTTGGTGAGGTACCAGTTGAAATCAATGGTGAGGAGGTTAGGTTTCTGTTTGATTCTGAGGGTAGGTTCTTAGCTCTATCTACTGAGTCTGGTGTTGCTGTTAGTTCTGCTGAGGTTTCTGAGGAGTTCTCTAAGGCGGTGCTGACGTACACCGTAGCTCCATTTGTTAGTGGTTTGGCGTTCACGACCGCTTCGCTTCTTGTTTCTAGGAGGGCTAGGAGGAGGTAGGCATGTCACACGCTTTAATTCACGGTAAGGAGCTAGCTAGGAGTGCCAGAGAATACAGGATCTCCTTGCCTGGCTTAATCATCATTTTAATAGTATTTGCTGCTGTATTACCTTACTCGCTTCAGGAGCACGGTCAGGCATTCCTGATTCTGTCATCTCTAGCTCTCTTCGGTGTTGCCCTAGGCCTCTTAGCTGGCCCGCCTAGAATTGATGTTAGGTTTGATGAGACCTCACTTATTTACAGTGTGCTAGGGTTTGCTGTCATTGGTGTTACCTCTATGGTCACGGGACTGGTTAATTCCTTAGATATGTCTAGGACCTTATTCATCTATGCTGCTGTCTGTGAGGAGCTGGCCTTTCGTTTCGGTGTTCAGAGGTTTGCTGAACGTGTTTTTGGTCCTTTTGTTGCACTGATCTTTCAGGCTGGGGTCTTCATGCTTTATCACTGGATGGTGTACCCTGGCTATGCCTTAGTTGCTGCTTTCCCGCTGATTGCTGGGCTTGTTTTAGGCATGCTCAACATGATGTGTAAGGACCTAACGGCTCCTCTGATAGCTCATGCTCTAAATAACGCTATGGTTATTGCACTCGGGTCTGGGTGGTAATAATGGATCCTGAGCTACTCATTATTTCTGGTTGCTTAATTGTAGTAGCACTCATTGGACTCCTCCTCAGGTCTAGGTTCTTGATTAGGTTAGCTGGTGGTTCCTTAGCGATCGCTATCTTATGGAAAATCGCTGAGATCCGCGGCTGGTTAGTAGATTCTAAGGCAGTCATAATAATGTATATTACTGCCTCCCTTTTCGGGTTCATATTGTCCTTGATCATCAATCCTCCAAGTATTAGCTTGAAGTCACGTAGAACATAGAATGGGTGAACAGTTTCTTTAAATGTCTTAAGTTCTCTGAACAGGTGTGTCCTTGCCCTGAACTATATTCATTGGGGATCTCCGTGTTGGGTAGTGGTGGGAAGGTTCAAACCATTCTTACCTTAGTTATCCTAGTTATCATGCTTCTTGGTTTCCTAGGGGTTATCCCTCCCGATTACTTTATTGTGGTCTTTATCGGGTTGATAGTTGCTGTTGTTGGCTATATGGTCGTCTCCTTCCTTTACCCGTTTGTAACTATTGCTGGTAAGCCCATGATTGCTGTGTCCTTCTATAAATCATCGAGTGAGTCTGAGTGGGCTTTCGGTAAGATCGTGGAGACTGAGGGAGGCATTATCTTTAAGGAGTGCCCTGGAGGGGGTAAGTCACTTCTCTGTGTTGAAATTGAGGATGTACCGTTCATAAGCACTAGGGTTCCTTACCGGTTGTTCGTGTTTAAGTTCCCTGAGTCTGTTGATCCATCAACGCTCTTTGATGATGACTACGTTGAGCCTGAGTCCGGATTTGGGAAAATTCCGGTTAGGATAGCGTACCTTTCCGGGGTTCAGATTGGGGAAATGATACTTTCTCATAAGACAGCGTTTAAGTCATTTAGTGAGAGAGTTCTTGAGAAGCTCGGTAAGAAGGTTGAGCGGGCTGAGAGA
>Ga0190367_1001937_pt1 | contig 11264 bp, 12 predicted proteins | sample 4872181011_MG_FD_171838 | JGI IMG/M metagenome (GOLD analysis project Ga0190367, IMG submission 171838) | Hydrothermal vent microbial mat bacterial communities from Southern Trench, Guaymas Basin, Mexico - 4872-18-10-11_MG | ecosystem: Environmental > Aquatic > Marine > Hydrothermal vents >... | reverse complement strand
CCGGTAGTCTATGTAGATCCAAAGAATACCTCAAAGTTATGTCCAATTCATGATACTCCAATAATCTATAGTAACGGGTCTAGAATAGGTAAATGCTCTATGGGTGGAGAGTCTTGGCATAGGGATATAGTTGCATGCTGGAACCTCCTCTTTAAAGCCCTGCGGGGTGATGGGAGCATTGCTCCAAGCCCCGTAGGGTGTATCCTAGATGTGAGGCTCGTTCCGTTAGCCTCGAATGCCACCCATGACCCCATAGGGATAAGTAAGTCCCTATGGGCGAGGTGGAGGTTCCTAGGTACGACCATGAATCTATATAAAATGATTGAAATGACCACCTAGGGAGAAACGGCTGATCTTCAATTCTATTATTACATTACTATTAACTTATATTTACGTGGCGAGAGCTTCTATGTGTGGTGTAGGGATTGGAGTCTCCTAAGAGAATACTAGAGCTAAGACCCCATCCATTAGCGTTTGCATGGCTCTACATCTTGTGGATTTATATAATGGTGATAAGCGTAGTATTCTATTTGTACCACGATGTTATAATCGAATACGCTTCTACAATACCATTACTTGGAGGATGGATATCTAGCTATGCACCACTAATATTATGGTTTATTGCTAGCGCTGTACCATTAATAATAGCATCTATCATTAAGATTTCGTGGAGATACGCTCTCATAGGTATACTAATTGGATTGGTTCTTCCTATAATTTTATGGTATTTTCAGGGTACGTGGTATCCGTATCTATATTATGCTGGAATAGCGATAGCCGTATTAGGTATTGTTGGAGCGGAGCTTCATCGTAGAGCTCATAGGTATATTATCACTGATCGTAGCTTAATAATAGAATATCATGGATTAAAAACCGTTCGTAGAGAAATACTATATTCTCGTATTAGTGACTTAGTGCTAGAGAAAGGATTGTTTGGTAGAATATTTAATTATGGTAATATCGTGCCCATATCGAGTTCTGGTTTAGGTTTAGGTGAAGATGTTGCACATGTTGGTGTAGGTGCTGGAGCTGCTAAGGGAGTTGGTGCTGGTGTTGTAGTCGCTGGTGGAAGAGGTGTTAAGGTTGCTAGAACTAGGAGCTATTATATGCTCTATGGTGTGCCTAATCCTGAGAGGGTATATGAAGTTATAGCTGAAGCTATTAGAGGTACTGAGGAAGCACCATATCTTAAGAAAATACTTGAAACTCTGGAGAAGAAGACATCAGTTTAATAAGAACTATATATCTTAACTTTTAACGCGTTTTTAGGTTATTGGGTTATTACTTAATAACCTAGTTCTTATTATAAAAATTGATTGGTGATGAGCCGACCAATCTGCTGAATACGTGATGTCAGACGCCCTTACTGACCTTTCTTTTCCTCCTTTTTCTCTTCTTTCTTTTCCTTCTCCTTCTTTTCTTCTGCCTTCTCTTTCTCTATCTCTTTTTCAAGTTTCTTTAATTCTTCTTCAAGTTCTTTTTCTATTTCCTCAATAGGTTTCGGTGGTGGTGTTGTTGCGAGTGTATATCCTATCCATCCCAGGATACCGAATACTGCGAGTATTCCTAGGAATAGTGTTAGTTTTGTGAGGAAGACATCTATGGGTAATCCCAATACTTGTATTGGTGGTGGTATAAACATTAGCCATCCATAGACTATGATTACTGCTATTGATGCTATGAGAAGGATTGCTCCTATTAATTGGTCTCTCGTCAAGTTTTTAGCACCTCAACCCTCTTAGAGCTATACATGGCTGAATATTTATTTTTATGGGATTTTACTTTATAGTCCTAGTTGGTCATGTATTTGTTTTAGCGCATTTAATGATATTTCCATAAACTTTTCTAGGCTTAATCCAAGTTTTTCACACAATAGTATTTTTTCTCTCTTAACATTTCGTGCAAAGTCTTTTTGTTTAAACTTCTTTCTTAGCGATGAAACTTTAACTTCTCCGAGCTTCTTATGCGGCATTACTAGTGCTGTTGCAATTATTAGCCCTGATATTTGATCAGCTGCTTTAAGTGCATAGGCGAGCTTGGTTTTACATTTATATCCTGTTAGCTCGTTGTGAGCTCTAATAGCGTCTAGGGCTTCAGGGGGCAGTTTGTCTTTTAGTATATCTGCAGTTACAAGTCCATGCTTACTCATATCTTTATTGACTAGCTGGTAGTCTAGGTCATGTAGTAGTCCTACAAGACCCCAAAGATTTTCATCTTCTCCAAGCTCTCTTGCTAATGCTCTCATTATTGCTTCAACGGCTAAACAATGTTTTACTAATTTATCGTTCTTTAAATACTTTGTAAGTAGATTATATGCTTCTTCACGCGCAATCATGTTAATTTCACCTAGTTATCTTAGTAGTTTAGGATAGAAGTATTTCTTTCCCTTACTCTTCTTCATCTCATCCCATTCATAGAGTATCCTAACGGCTTCGTTAGCAACTTTTATCATGTCTTCCACTCCTTTTCCTGGTATGAATTCTCCTGTAACTCTATTCGCTATAGCAGCACAAACTGCACCAGCGCGTGCTCCATAAATATTGGCTAATGTGAATATTGTTGCTGCCTCCATTTCGAAGTTTAATACTTTTGCAGCTTGTAGATCTGGGATTATGTTCTTCATCCAGCTTTGAGTATATCCCTTGAATCCTGGTCTTCCTTGACCTGTATAAAAGCTATCAGTACTAGCCGTTATACCTACATGATATTTTACTCCTAGTTCCTCTGCTGCCTCAATTAGTGCTAGGACTACTTCATAATGGGCCAGTGCGGGATACTCTACCATCACATATTGTTTACTTGTTCCTTCAAGTCTTACAGCGCCAATAGATATAATTACATCTCCTATATCTATGTAGGGTTGAATAGCACCTGTTGTACCAACTCTTATGAATGTATGAGCGCCAACTCTCAATAATTCCTCAACTGCTATAGCTGTTGAAGGAGATCCTATACCTGTTGAAGTAGCAGATATGGGTGCTCCTTTATACTTACCTGTATAGGTTACAAACTCCCTATGGGTTGCAATGTGCTTCGCTTCATCCCAGTATTTGGCAATTATCCTAACTCTCTCAGGATCACCTGGTAATAGAACATATGGTGCTACGTCGCCGGGCTTAACCATTAAGTGGTATTGTAATCCTTCTTCTGTTTCTGGTAATTCAGCTGATTTTAATTTTAATGACAAGGATATCGTCCTAGATATAAGTTAATTTAAATGCTAACATAAAACTTACCCTAGAGTACTCCTTAAGGTGTAGTTAATGGGTAGTAACGCACCTAGGTATATTGAAATTAAGGTTATTGGACCTCTAGCTAAACTGGAAAGGGTTCTTAGAGACATTATGGATAGGTATATGACTGAATTATACAGGTATAATGAATTGATAAAGAGCTATGGATATTATTTAAAGCCTATGCATATTGTAACTAGGAGAACCTCTAACGGTATAAGAAGGTATTACTACTTCGGTAAATACTGGTATAAATTATCTTATGAGGGCAAGAGGGGTAAAACGAGTAGAGTGAAATGGATATATGTTGGTAGAAATAAGCCCTTACCCGAAATACCTGATCCCCCACCTAATCCGTTAGACCTGCTTATGGTTAAGATAGATAATAATTCAATACGCCTTTATGTGTCTTCAAATAAAATGATTAAAAAAATAATTGAATTATTTAAGGGTTTTAAGGTTTATGTGAGGATTATTCAAGGACCTTAGGCCTCTTTGCATGTGTTCTTCTTCTAGCTTCTAATAAGATGTCATTTACTTTCTCTAGGAAATCTGGTGGTAATTTCTTGAATAATGGTTGAGGTTTCTTAATTTCATGTCCTGGCTTTATAGTTAATTCCTTTGCTTCACTCCATTTAGCTTCATGAACACTTCCTGGCAAGTTTAGCATGTTCCATAATTTTTCAGCTACCCCCGGCATGAATGGCTCCATTAGTATTGCTAGCGTTTTTAATGAGTTTATTGATAGGTAAATTGTTGTTGCTGCATCTTCTGGTTCTTCTTTGAATTTCCTCCATGGTTCCTTAGTGTTTAGGTATTGGTTTCCTAGCCTTGCTACCTCAAGAACGGGTTCTGATGCTTGTTTAAGTCTTACTTCACTAAAGTATTTGTCTGCTTCATCTACCTTCTTCCCTATGTTTTCAATGAATTCTTTATCTACTTCTTTTAGCTCGCCTGGTTCCGGTACCTTGCCTTTATATCTATTCCATGTGAATGTTAGTACTCTGTGAACGTAGTTTCCTATATCATCGTTTAATTCGCTATTTACTATTCTATAGAATTCTCTCCATGTGAAGTTTGTATCTCTAACTTCAGGTCTCATTCTTATTAATGCGAATCTCCAGTAATCTACATCAGCTATTTCTAGTGCTTCGTCAATCCATACTCCTATGCCTCTACTTTTACTGAATTTCTCTCCCTCGAACATTAGGTATTCTGTTGCTGCTATTTGGTATGGTAGGGTATATGGATCTCCTGTTGCTAGCATCATAGCGGGAAATAGTACTGCATGGAATGGTATGTTGTCTTTACCTATGAAATATACCGTTCGGGTATCTTTGTTGAACCAGTATTCTTTCCATAGTTCTGGTTTACCTATTCGTTCTCCGTACTCTTTTGTTGCCGAAATATATCCTATGACAGCATCGAACCACACGTATATTGTCTTTCCTTCTGATCCTGGGAATGGTGCTGGTATACCCCACTTATTGTCCCTAGTAATGCTTCTAGGCTTTAATCCCTCTTTAACCCAGCTTAATGAGAATCTCTTAACGTTATCAGGGAATTGTGGGTGTTCTTCAAGCCATTTTCTTAGCTTTTCTGTGAGCTTGGGTAGGTCAAAGAACCAGTGTTTTGTCCTCTTATATACTGGTTTTGATCCACAGAATACGCATCTTGGATTTATTAGTTCTGTTGGATGTAGTAGTCTTCCACATTTATCGCATTGGTCTCCGTGAGCTTCTTCGTAGCCGCAGAATGGGCATTTACCTTTTATGAACCTGTCTGGTAGGAATATGTCGTCTTTAGGACAATATGGCAGTATTTCTTCTTGTACATATATGTATCCTTTCTCGTATATTTTTAGCCAAAACTCTTGTACGAACTTTTTATGGACTTCGCTTTCTGTTCTCGTGTAGTTACTGAAGCTTATTCTCCATTTCCTGAATAGTTCTGAAACGTATTCATGTACTTGGTCTGTGAGTTGTTTTGGTTCTATTCCTTTTCTCTTGGCTTCAACTTCTATTGGTGTTCCATGTTCATCGCTTCCGCTGACGAATACTATGTCTTCTCCTTTTAGTCTTAGGTATCTAGCAAATACGTCTGCACTTAGTATTGAGCCTATCATGTTGCCTAAATGTGGAACAGTATTTACGTAGGGCCATGCCGAACATACAACCCATTTGGGGAGTTTAACTCACCCCCTATGCTCTTAACTTATATCTGGGTATTCATAGTATTACTATATTGTAGTCTTTTTAAACTTAATGTAGGCTATTATTTAATTAACTCATTAAATATATGATATAGGATAATAGGAGTAGAAGCGTGTATTCAAAAGCTAGGAGAGCTTTCATAGACTATAGGAAGTATCCATTTATAGTAAACATAGGTAAGTTCATCAAGGAAAGGTATGCTGAAGGAGTTAGTATTCTAGATATTGTTTCCTTCACTAGAGGGAAAATCGTTGAAAGAGCTGAGGAGAGGATAATTAGTGCTTTAAAGAAAGGTTCTATACCTAATCCTCCGGCTGATATATCAACTGATGAAGAAGTACTTGCATACTATTTGAGTCTAATATTGTTGGGCTTCATCAATGATAAGTGGCTTATAACTAGGTATGCTGATGCTGAAGCTAAGAGAGTTTATGAACACTTAGTTAAGGATGAAGATGTTGTCCTTGAAGCTATAGGTAAATTGCTTGGCATTGATGTACAATATCTAGGTGAAAAGAAAGTTAGGATCCCCTACATGAAAATCAGAGATAAAGTTATGTATATTGAGCTACCATACGCTATACACTATGTAGACTATATTAAGGCTACATTAAGGCTATCTAAGGATCCTTCATGGAAGCTTACTAATCAATTCCTTAAGAAGGGTTACGTTTATCTAGATAAGCGTAAGTTTGCTAGACTACTCGAGGAGGTCATAAGAGATAGAATTTGTAGTAGCGTAGAGTATATAGAGGAAATACCTGATCAGTTTAAACCATTAATAGATAAACTAATGGGGATGATTAAGGAAATTAGAGGTGAAATGTTATCGAAGGCTGCTATTGAGGGTGCTCAAACAGCTAGGGAGTATTTTGAGAAGCTTAAGGAGAGAATTCAGGGTCAAGTATTTCTCGAAGCATTTCCACCATGTATGAGTAGGTTATACAATGCCATCGTTAATGGTGAGAACCTTAGCCATCACGAGAGATTTGCTATAGCTACGTTTCTACTACACATAGGTATGGATGTAGAGTCGGTACTTAATGTCTTTAGAAACGTACCTGACTTTAATGAGAGAATAGCAAGGTATCAGATAGAACATCTTGCAGGATTGAGGGGTTCAAAGAAACAATATATGCCCTATAGTTGTGCTACCATGAAAACCTTAGGTTTATGTGTAAGTGAGTGTAATGTTAGGAATCCTCTTGTATATTATTGGAGAGAAGTTAGGAAAATGATTAGGAAGTCTAGGGAAAAGAGCAAGTAATAAATCCTTAGTTACCGTATATTGTTTTCTTGGAGAAATCGTGTGATGAGAGAATATACTAGAATGCTTACAAGAGATTTCAAACCATTTGACCCATTAGAACTAGCTAGAGTTACCGAGAAGATTGTCTGTAAAGATGATTGTAGGAAGTATACAGCATTTTATGCTACTGGAGTTTATAGAGGCATAGCTACCGGCTATGCTGTTGGATGTTGCTTTAGATGCTTTTTCTGTTGGAGTGATTGGAGTAGGGATTTTCCCGAAATATATGGTAAGTTCTATTCTGCTGAGGAAGCGTATAGGAATATTTTGAGAGCAGCGAGAAGGTGGGGCGTGAATAAGGCTAGGATTAGTGCATGTGAACCCACGCTTTGCAGAAATCACTTAATGCATTTACTTGAATTTATTGAACGTGAGTCCAAGATTAAACTATTCATACTTGAAACCAATGGTATACTATTTGGTGCTGATAAGAATTATGTTAAGGAGATATCCAAGTATAGTAAGGTACATGTTAGGGTTAGCTTAAAGGCAGGTAATCCTCAATGCTTTACAATGAGAACAGGCGCTATACCTGAAGCATTTGAATTACCATTCAATGCTATTAAGAATCTCCTGAAATACAATGTAAGTTTCCATGTAGCTGCTATGACTGATCCTAGATTAATGTCTAGGGAGGAGAGGAGGGAGCTTATTAAGAGACTTGCTGATATTGATGTAGTGGTAGCTGCTAATCTTGAGGAGGAGATATGCGATCCCTACGATACAACCATAGTGAGGATGTACGTTTACGGAGTAGATCCAATAAAATTCTTTACGAGAAAGATCACGTACTAGAAATTCTATTTACTTTAGCTGAAGTTGAAGGAGAGGATGTATCAGTTAATGACTTAATAGAGTGGGCTAAATTACATGAATATAAGGGAATGTTTTTAGAGTATCTTGACCTACCATTTAGGGTTATGATAGCTAAAATACGTAACGATCCAAACTGGAGGGAGGTCTTAATTAGGATTGCTCAAAAGATTATTGAAAGAGAGTTAAGTGAATAGACTTATGGTAATTTAAATGCTATTTTCTCGTATCCTTTGAGTTTATCTCCTTTTCTAACCCAGAATAATAGTATGTTTCCATCACCGAGTATTTCGTATTCTGCTGCTACTTCTACTTCAATTATCTTAGTTCTTGGTGGGAATATCCAGTATACTTCATAGTCGTATTCAGCTACTTCAACCTCATAGATATTTTCATAAGTATTTACACCTCTCTTAAACCTTCCCTTGAACTCTATTACGTAAGTGATGTATGCAATTTCCATGAATCCTCTATGGTCTAGGCTAACTGATTTAACTATGGGTCTTACTTTTTCTCCATTAATTAGTACTTGTTCTTGGTCTAAAAAGTACTGCATATTTGCTGCTAGCTTCTTCATTTCATTTTCATAATCTAGGGGTCTATGTATTAGTTTCGCATAGTACCCCTTGGGGTCGTAGTAGTCGTATATTATTATTTGGTTTACAAGTCCTCTTCTGTGTACACAGAAGAATCCTTGAGCATGGATAGGCACTATATCCTTAGCTTCATCCATTTATATGCACCATTTTGTTATGCTTGTTCTGTAAGATTTAATAGCTTTAAACACGTATAGGTTAATCTCGGATGATGTAGGGTAGCAAAGCTGAAGAACTGATGAACCCTGGTGTATCTGACACTAAATAATTAAACATTTCCTAGGCTATGAGTCTCATTAAGTAAATATTATGTACGGGACTAATAATGACCTCTACTGCCTCATTTAAGCTCCCTTAATATACTCCGTAGTATTATGTGAATTATTGTAAGGCGAGATACGTGTAGTGATGTACATGTCTTCCGACATAAGGGTACTATTATTAGCCTTAATATTGCTCGTGATATTAGTAGTCATTGCATGGAGCATTAACATACCAAAACATGAAGAAGTACGAAGAGAAGGATCTCATGTGGACTTAACTGGTATTAAGGTATATATCATCTGCAAGAACAGTACCATTAGAAATAACTTAGTGAAATACCTAGAAGGTTTAGGTGCAATACTAGTTAAGAAAGCAGAAAATGCAGATATATGTATAATAGATGCTGAAGCCAATCTCACCGATAACGTCTTTAAAGTCCTAGGCAGTATGTTCTTGGAGGGTAAAGGGATAATAGTATTTAGCTCTAAAGCCCATACAGAGAAGATGGCTAGAATACTTAAAGAAATAACTAGTCTTAATAAAACAGTATACTTGAAGTTTAAAGATTTCATCGATAGGCTTGAACGCATAGACATTACTCTTACATTTACTAAGACACACCCTAACTATAGTATGTCTATGATTAAAACACAACCATATGTCTATGCTGTTGGGATAAAATTAGGTTATGAAGTATACAATAACAAGACCTATGTTTATCCAATAACCAGTTCATCTATGCGTCAATCAGTGGAAGAAATACTCAAAGACTTGCCCGAGGCGATAGCCTTTATATTAAGCAACTTATCCAAGAAGTAGAAATAATAATCATTTATAAAGTAAGTTATAGGAGAACGTGCATTAAGAGGTTTTCGTAGAATGAAGTGGAAGATGGAGATGCGTAGAAAAGCAGCTTTCTTTGACACTTGATACTTTAGAGGATTAGAAATCCCAGGATTGGTCCTATAAAGTTTACTATATAATATAAACTTTACTAAATAGAGTCTCGCATAACATTATTAAGGTGAAGTACTCTGTATATCGTTTTACTGCTCTAATACTTCCGATTTCTAGGGTTCAATGTCAAATGATATTTCAAGTAATTGCTTACTTCGTCTAAATCTTATTTTCCTAATCTTTATTCTGCCTATGCAGCCTGATGTGGTGCAGTGTTGTTTATTGCATGCATTTATGTTCCATATGCTTCCATCGGTATCATATACTATGACTATGCTTAGTTCTTTAACTTCTTCAGGTACTGGGAATAAATCATATATTACTTGTCCATAAGTTTGTTCAGCTACATTTCTAGGCATGACCTTAACTTCTATCCTTAAGTTCTCCTTGATCTTCCTATTAGCTAGTTCCTCTATAGCTTTAACTTCGTCCTCTGATGGCTTTCTATTAAACTTAACCGTTAGTCTACCGTGTTTACCGCTAACATACGTGCTAGCAGTCCACATAGCATCTTCTCCAAGAACCTTAACAACAGCGCCCTTCAATATATGTAGAGCTGTATGAGTCCTAACTTCATCAGGATATTCATTATAACTAATATTTAATGTCATAATTTCGGCCTCAATTAATTATTTTCGGATTAATGTCAATAAATTCTTTTTCTAAGAACATCTATCCGTGCAATATAGCAATTAAATCCTGCTATTGATGTACTTGTTAGTCTCCATGACTTATCTTTTGTTTTACATGATTTGTTTCCAACAATGAGATTAGTAGTCAAGGCGTTTGTTTTCTGGATCCTTATAGAGGATTAAAGGTTCTGAGATTAGTACTATAGGTTCTACTATCAACATGGATATTAGGTCATCGAAAAGTAAGTGATTGACGTTTAAGTTTATGTAATACAATGAATCAATCTCTAGGCATGATATTGTGACTTGAGTATAAACTATATAGAGTGGAGTTGTAATAATTTACTATGAGGTGTCTTATTGTCGTACGATAGAATTGTTGATTATTGTCGTACGTTTAGGTTGGCGTTAATACTTAGGTTGTTAATGATATTATCTCCTATAATTGTGATGTTTCTGTGCTCCTTGATTGCTGGCTTTCTTACTAAATCTCTTAATGTGGATATGAGTTTTTTATGGGATTTACACTCATCGTGGCTATTGTTATATCAGGCGTACTTGATTTTATTGCATTATTTCTTCTCTTTAATGGGTTTAGAATTGCTCATAGTGTTCATGGATTTCTTGTTTACAAGTTAGCATTCTTTTCTTCTCTAATATTGTTAGTACTTTCCGCAATTTCAGTGGCAGTTACGACCTATGCTGTAATTACATCTCCGATGCCTATGTATGGTTTAGCGTTTATCAGTAGAATTGTTTTTGAAACTTCTCCTATCTTGGGATTAATTTATTTACTTGTAATTGTTGTTGGAGAGATAGTTATTTATCGTGCATTTATAAGCTTAGGCGTAGTTAATAATTCTTCTCTATTAGTTAATGGTGGCTATATTGGTATAGCGTCTGTGTTTGCATTTGCCTTTATTAGATTACATGCATTCTGGGAGATGGCATCAATAGTGCTATATGTTTTTGCTCATATATTATTAATAGTGGGTTTAAGTAGAATGATATCGCAGTACATGTAGGTACCATTTACTGGATTTTGATTTTTAATAGTTTTTCTACGAGTTCTACAAACCCTCTTCCACTTGGGTTTTCTAGTACTATGTCTGCTTTTTCTATGACTTCCGTATCCGCATTTGAAACCGTTACTTTAAGTCCCTTTATATTGAATAATTCTAAATCGTTTATTCCATCACCTATAACTACTACTTCCTCCTCTTTGACATTCAGTATTTCGCATACTT
>Ga0190367_1001936_pt1 | contig 11265 bp, 13 predicted proteins | sample 4872181011_MG_FD_171838 | JGI IMG/M metagenome (GOLD analysis project Ga0190367, IMG submission 171838) | Hydrothermal vent microbial mat bacterial communities from Southern Trench, Guaymas Basin, Mexico - 4872-18-10-11_MG | ecosystem: Environmental > Aquatic > Marine > Hydrothermal vents >... | reverse complement strand
CTTCTTCTATACCCTACTGGCAGGGCTATATTCTCTACAGGGACGTCTACTACTACCTAGAGGATGCTTGGATAGATGTCGCTTACACTACACCACTAGGCGATTGGTATGGCTCTAAGTTCGATAAGCTTATGCCTGAGGAGTACTTCTCATCGTTCATAACACTGGATGTGGAGAGTACTGTGGAGGAGGATAAGGAGCTTATAGACAAGTACTACTGGGACTCGGATGGAGACGGTACTGGTGAGTGGCACGACTCTCCACCCGAAAACGGCGATTATCAGGGTGAGAAGCTCTACGATACTGTGGAGACTACATACCCTGTCGATGTGAGGGTTACTGTGGTGGATGCACCTTGGTTCAAGTGGGTTGAGGAATGGAGGAGCCAACCACCAGTACTCAGGCTAGCTGATAGGGACATCACTAGACAGTACAACGACCTAACAGGGGATACGGTAGTGAGGATTCACGCTTGGAAGGTAGTCCAGAACCTCACTCTAGGCGAGGAGTATAGGGTTGAGACTATACGTCTACTCTACTACTGGGATAATGGTGAGGAGAGTGGTTCTGGTGAGAGTACTACTCAGGTATACCTTTCGTGGACTGAGGTCGATAGAGTATACTGGTGTCCTAAGCTCAGCTCTTGGGATGAGTGCCTGTGCATAGTCACGTATAGGTGGCTCTGCGATGGGTCGCCAGTTTACGGTAGGTGGTATCTTGGAGGGTACTTAGAGCCAGAAGAGGAATCCCTCAGCTACCTACAGTCAACCATATGGACTCCCCCTGTACTCAAGCTGTACAAGGAGAGTTTAGACATCAGGAAGTACTATGGAGTTCCAACTTTAGACCTAAACCTCTCTATAGGAGTGGGCAGGATTGTACTACCCCACTACAACCCACCCTACATAGATGGTGAAGTACTCTTAAGAACTCATAGATGGACTCTCAATAGGACACTACTCTACCATGAGCTAGCCATAGTAGTCTACCAGCTGGACATATACGATAACGGTACTAGGATGAGGGTTAGGCTAAAGCTGGTGGACTGGGCTAACATGACCCCCGTCAATGGTCTGATATGGGTAGTGGTGAGGAATGAGGAGACTATGGAGTACACTACTTACGTTGGGGAGGCTACACCATACGCAGAGTTCGACATACCACTACCCAAAAAGTACCTAGTACGTGCATACGCTAGTGCTTACGCTTTGGATATAACCTATGGGAACCAGAAGTACGCTAAGAACCTACTGCTCAGGAAAAAGCCTACTTGACCCTAGGGGATAATTGTTGTTTTTCTAAAACTATCAAAATTCTAGATTTTTAGCTTATTTCCGCTAGGGTAGAAACTCTAAAATTCTTAGTTTTCAAGCTCTCCAATTCCTTTAGGAAAAAATTAGAAGTCTGGATTATACTCCCATAGCCTGTACACTCTGGTACCACGTCTGGTTGTCTGGATTAGGTATGCTCCCTTCCTTCGATATTCTGGTATTAGCTTCAGTATCCTATGTATCCTCCAATCTATGTACACGGGGTTGCTATCAAACATAATAGCCACCCTATTTCTCACAGGGATCCTGTAGAATTTCTCGACAGAGCCCATTCTACTAGAGCGGAATAGCTTTACTGCCCTCTCCCTTGAGTTAAAACCGAGCATTGAGTATACTCTTATAGCTATTGGAGGGTCTAGATCCAAGTAGAGGTGTATTGGCTCACCAGTAATCTGTGTCTTCCCCGTCCTCGGATTCCTCCATACGTATATAGTATCCTCTGGGTAGTAGTTGAGTAGTCTTGTATAGAGTATACATACTATTTTCCAGCTGGTGTAGTTCCTAAGGTAGGCTTTTGTCTTACTGTAGTCTATGCTCCTTCTGACCTCCTCAACAACATCAACTAAGACATCTATCGGGCTCCCGCTCAGGGCTATCACCAGTAATTACTCCACTTAAAAAGCTCTAGGAGAAGGGACTATCCGAGTGGGTTTGAGTATATAGGGGCTACCAATATGAATACCTTACGTGGTATCAGAATTTCGAGTAATAGATACCAATTATGGTACCAAAATGGGAGAGATTAGAAAAACTACCCGAACAGTAGGTATATGATTGCGACGACTATGCCTATTATCACAGTCGCCAGACCAGTATACGCTACCCAGTCGAATTCATCCATTAATGGATCCCCATACACTAGTACTCCTCTCCATTTAAAAGCAGAGTATAGTATGGGGGAGTATGAGGCTAACCATAGAGAGGTTGGTACTACTAGCATGTGCATTAGCAGTAGCAATACTCACCCTTCTCCTACTACAGCCTTGGAGGACTAGTGCAGAGTACACCATAGACTACATTGAGGGAGAGGGGGAGGAGGTAGCAGAGGCTATAGAGAGAGGTTCACCAGTAAGGACTACCCTTGACTGGGAGGTCGAGAGGATAGGGCTTACAGTAGTCGCTACCATCCCTAGAGAGGAGCCTTTGAAAGTAGGCGTCGAGTACTGTAGGCTCTACACTCCAGCACCCTCGATAGAGGGTACGAGTATCGTAAGGGGTTCACCACCTACAAAGGTATTCGAGAGGTTTAGGAGGGTTAGCGTCTACCATGCGGGGGATAGGGTCGTGGTGGATCCGAAGCCATTCGTTGGGCTTGAGGTGGTCGAGGAGTACAATCGTAGTGTCTATGTGGTAGAGGTCGTCCTATTCTACATCAAGGGAGATCCCACCGTGGGCTCGGTACTAAGGCTCTCGAACAGGACTACTACCACATACTCTAGGAGGTACGACTACTCTGGCACAAGTACTATCGAGATAGGGGGTCAGGTAGCCTTCAGGCTTCAGGTGAACTCCGAGGATATACTCGTACTGAGGATTGTAAGGGAGAACTGGGTCGTGAGTGGTTGATCCCAACTTTTAAAAAGTTTTTATAGTGGTGAGACCATGAGCGGGGCTATTGAGGAGGCTATAGACTATACCAAAGCGTATGTGGAGCTTGAACATACTCTAACAATACCTAAAATACTCTCAGAACTTGGCGTGGATCTAGGCACTAGGAAAATCTACAGACCACTAGGGGACTTCATGGTGTACTTGAATCAAAGGAGGTTTAAGGTTATTTTTCTTAGAAGGAGGTATATAGAGTGCTTCGTTAGGGGCTGGACTGGAGAGTACAGGGTTGTCTTAGACCTGAGGAGGCACAACTACTACTGTTCATGTCCCCATGCGAGGATAAGGAGGGCACTCTGTAAACACGTACTACTAGCACTAGAACTGTATGTCCATTTAAGGCAAGAGGTTGAGGATGTAGTCGATTTCCTTAGAGAACATTTGGATAGGATAATTGAATGGTGATTTTTTCCTACCCCCTCTTTTAAACAAACCATAATACGTGAGGGGTATCCTACTGGTAATACTTTTCACTCTAATAGGTATTGACTACTGGAGTAGCTACTACCTCGTGAACAACAACCCACATGTATACGAGATGAATCCACTCCCAGCCATGATTTTTGAACAACAACTACCCGTAGTCCTAGGCTTCTTTCTATTAATACTCATGGGTATTGGTTTCTTCGTAAGGGTTTTGGATTTAATATGGAAATGGAGTTGTAGGAAATTGAGTAGGAGGGTTCCAGACCTCGTAATCATACACCTAGTCTCCAGCATCGTATACTACTTCCTAGTAATCCTTAGGAATATCCTAGTCCTGTTGTGCCCCTTTTAAACAGCCTACTTATCGATGAGGTCGAGCGGGATCCTAGAGGTAAAGTTCTACAGTAAAGATGAGTGCGAGTGCGTTATTATTAGGGACATTAACTACCTATCAAGCGATTTCTACGTACTACTGAATGGTGAGGAGAAGCTGGTGGAGTCCTACTGCATAAAGGAGTTTTCATTAAGGAACTTTAGGGTATCGAGTAGTGGAGATCACTTCTACGTACCAAGAGGAGTACTTGAGAAGGAGTACAGGGAATTAAGAAAGGAATTCGAGAGAATAAAGGCAGGTAGTAGAGAGGTATTGGATTTCCACGAGAAGTTGAAGAGGGTAGTAATTGAGAGCTCTAAACACAGAGTGGACTATAAGTTCGATCCAGACGAGGAGGTGATAGCTGTAGTACCCTATTGGCAATGGTACAACATGAAAGAGATCGCTATTAGGGAGGATCTGGATAGGGGAGGATTATACGACTGTAGGGTGGGTGCGATCCTGATATGGTGTAGTCCTGAGGATAAGCCAGAGGGCTTGGATATCGAGATAACAAGGGGGGCATTAAAATACCCTAGAGAGTACATAGCTGTCATCTATACTAGTTTAGACCCCATTAAAGAGATGTTCAAGAGACCAGAGAGTGTAGTCCTATACCTAGTGGTGGACTCGTACAGAAAATCGAAAGAAGTCTGGGGCTGGACTAGGAAAAAAGCTCTAGACCTCATTAGGAGAGCCAGAGAGATGGGGGAGAGATTGGAGGCATATGGGTACTGGAGGTGTCCAATCTGCGGAGATGTACTGAGGCTCAAGATTGTGAATAGTGCCATAGAGCACCTAGCAAAGCATGAAGAAGTAAAGGCAGTAGTATTCGATAGGGATGAGGTAGTAATAGTATTCAAGAATGGGTTGAAAATCAGAATCTAATTTTTTCCCTTTTAAATACAGTATTTATCGATGAGGGCACTAGAGGTATCCATGCTAGTAGTATGCCTAGTGACTACTGCCTGCCTACTACCAATCCTGATAAGGCACGAGCCAGACCTGAACCCACTAGCAGAGCAGGTAGCGTACCTGATAGGGAGTACTCATGGATCTAGGGTAGTGGACATAGGAGTTGGTGCTGTGGTAGAGCTGAGGGGTGATGGTACTGTAGTGGTGTACTATGCTGGTAGGGAGGGAAGGGGGGTAGTGGAGGATCCTAGGATACCGATACCGTCTACGGATACTGGACCCGTAATCAGGATCATGGGCAACAGTACCCACGTATGGCTCTCTGCGGGGCTTGAGACTACTAGAGGGGGAGGAATAGAGGTCGCACCCAAGCCCGTACACTACCTTACCTATCCCTCAATAGAGTACAGGGAAAAGATACTCGACTATAAGAGGGATGTCGAGGGGGAGTGGACTATCTACGATGACTTCAGCTACTCTGGAGAGCCAGACCCATCGAAGTGGAGTAGTAGTGGTAGTGTAGAAGTGAGTGGTGGGTGGCTAAAGGTCAAGTCCTATGGTGGAGTGAGTTCGAAAGCAGTACTGGACGAGTGGGAGGTAAGGGTCAGGTGGTACTACGCCTCTATCACTTACATATGGCTCTACTCTGAGTGGAAGGATAGGGTGGAGATGGTAAGGGTCTATGATAGAGGGTGGAAGCTAGCCATCAAGGTGATAGTGGACGATACTCTGGTGGATGAGCTGAAGGTTCCATGCCATTCATCAGACACCATATACGATGTGGTCGTGAGGAGTGAGGAGAACGGTACTACTATTCAGGCTATCCCAGTATTCGGTGGGAGTGAGGGATCGCTTAGGGTAGGTGTACATTTTCCAGTCCAGCACTTCTCCCTCTACCACTCCCGCAGGGGAAGATATCAGACCTTCATGGACTACGTGAAGACTGTAGCAAAGTACTTTCTATTCGAGGATATGCCATCTAACTCTAGGGTAGAGCTGTACGCTGGTGGTAGTAAGGTAGCCGAGTCCAGCGGATCTGGAGATATCAAGGTAGACTACCCCCCAGCAGTAGATGAGATAAGACACTACTACAAGGACATGCTAAAGTCAATAATGAGTGGGGATCTAGCCCCAGCAGTCCATGGTTTCGAGTACACGGGAGCTAGAGGCGTTGGGGATATAGACCTGACACCAGATGGAGCCTATACAGAGGTAGAGCTATCACAGGGCTACGAGATAGACTTCACCAGAAGACCATCTAAAGTAGTTGTGGGGGATCACACAATAACTAGCTTCATAAAGGAGGATGAATGGTGGAGGGTAGAACTGTTGGAGTACCCATTCTCAGGTGGTAGGGTCAGGGCGTACTTTCCAGTAGAGCTAAAGACTGCTACTGGCACTAGATCTAATGGTACGTTGTACTACAGATTGAATGTGGTGAGGGGTATACTTGCTGTGATCATTCCTACAGAATATGATTTCATAGAGCTTAGACTACCTGGGGGTAGGGTGATAAGGAATCCAGTAGAGGTCTACCCATACGGTGCTAAGCGTGAGGTCTATGAGTTCGATGTGGATAGGAGTGGCTGGGCGACACTAGTACTCTCACCTTGAAAATTCCAGATTTTTCAACCATTCACCCTAGGGGTAGATAGGGTATTTTTAGTATTTTCATGGACTTTCTGCTCAGATAGGTGATCACCCTACTTTCCTTTTTAAATAGGGCTTATACTGGGGGAGGAGTATGCAGATAACTATAGAATCCATACTGTGGGTGGTTGGAGTACTTGCACTAGCCAGCTTCATAGTACTACTGCTACTCACCTACGGCTCATCCATGATGATGGTAAAGGACTTCACGGTGTACGATGTACATCTGTACCACGATGGATCACAGAGTAGGGTCTTCGCCACCATCAAGAATACGGGTACTGCTGTGATAAGTAGGATAGAGGTACAGTGCTGGGAGGGCTCAGCCAATAGGTTCACTATAGGTCAAGATGTGTACTTGGAGCCCGGTCAGACCTATCAGGTTAATGACTGGAGGCATGGCTTCGATCCAGCGGTCGGGCGTACCTACACCCTGAAGTGGAGAATAAGGTTTCAGGACAATACTTGGAAGGAGAGAATGGTTAGGGTTGTATGCGAGAGATGGTAGCTCTTACTTAAAACGTTTAAGAGGAATACAGTATGGGGTTAAGTAGATCTTTTTCTCCTGAAGTAGTGAGGGAGAGAGTACTTGAATGTATTATAGCACTCTTTCATGAAACACCATATCATGTACTTGAGGAGAGGGAGATATTGGAAAAGATCTCAAAGCTATTGAACGTGGATTCAGGTGAAATCTACAGAGTTCTCAGGGAATGTGTTGCTAAAGGAGTACTCAAAGTTGTTGGCGAGGGGATAAGGTGTGAATTCTGCTGCGAGGATGTGAGTTTAAAAGACCTACGTTATGAGGTAGGGAGTGTTGAGGACTTGATAGGGGAGGGGGTGTACTGTATATTCTGTGATAATGAGAACATAGTAACTGAGGATCACATATACAGGTACTATAAATTCGAAAGAGGGGGTAGGGGATAGTAGGGGTCTATGTACTCCCCAGAGATCCAGAGGAACTAGAAAAGTCTACCTACCTAGATGGAATTGACTTGGGTACGAAAAACCATGTCTCAGTCCCAGCTAGATACCTTAGGCAGAAGTACCTTAGGATAGCTGGTATTGAGTATGATAGGGTTTTCATAGTCACATCTGGCTTTGTCATCAAAAACCATAGGAGGGGGTATAGAGACCATAGGAAATACCCTAAGAGGTTACTTGTGGTTAGTGGGAGGCTTGGAGTTAGGGAGAGGTCGATAGATGTCTTCAAAAGAGACCTCTTAATATTCTTTCAACAGAAGCTCTATAGACTGGATGAAATCCTTCCAGCTTGTAAAGTATTTGATCTAGTTAGGAGACCACTTAGGTACTATGTTATTGCTGGGAATAGGCTAGTCTTTGAACCATCCTACCATGTGGACTCATACATAGAAATTCCCCCAATTTTAGTTATGATGAGCTGAAAGTGATTCTAAAATAGTATTTTTAGTGAGTACAGTAGTTTTACAAACTATACTAGACTATACAAACCTTAGAGACTGTATACGAAAGAGTAGATCTCATTTAGTATTCTTTCCACTACACTCCTATCAACACCCGGTACTAGCATATTCAAGCACACTCTAACATACTCCCTGATGTTATTCCTATAGATTACCCTCCTCTTCAGTACTCTCGACTCCACTAGGCTTGTGCTCATCTTCTCTCCATCTAAGGTCACTATCCCCACCCTGAATAGTAGGCTTAACTGCTTAAGGTGTCTCCTAGCCCAGTCAGAACTCATCCCAATTTCAGTACTAATCCACTCTGGGTAGAACTCCCTCTTCTCATCAATACTCACAAGGAGCTTCAACAGTTTCCTACGGGATTGTGTATTTGCGAATGCCCTCAGCCTACTCTTTAGGTTACTAACCCACTCCCTAATCCTCCTCTCCTCCATAGGAGTCAAAGTTACCTCTGGAATCTTTCTCTTTCTTAACTCCTCTAGCTCTCTCTTCAACCTAGTATTCTCCTCCTCTAATTCCCTAATCTTAGCCAATAGAGACTCATCCCTTACACTCGGTTTTCCCACCTCTATAGCTCCCCCCGTTTTCAGTTTTTCAAGCTCTTTCCTCAGCCTAGCATTCTCCTCTTCTAGTGCCCTAACCTTATTCAATAGGTCTCTATCAGGACTTGTACTCAGTTGTTTTACCTCCATTATCGCCTTTTCAATAGTGAACTTATCAACACCCTTAACCCTTGTCAATATCTCTATCTCCATCCTCAACTTATCTAGCTCCTTTAGTAGATCCTCCTTCTCCCTCCTCTCTTTCTCAAGTGCCTTCTCCAACTCCCTTATCTCAGCTTTAAGCTTAGACTTCTCCTCCTCTTCTAGCCTCTTCCTAGCTAGTATATCCTCAACCATCTTCCTTAACAGTTCTACATTCTTCTTTACCCTCCCAACACGCTTAACTGGTCTTACTACTGGTGTCTCAGCCCCATGCCTAGTGATCCTCCTACTCGTTACACGAATTAGTCTGGGCTTTTCAAACCAACCGTATACATAGAACTCTCCAGTCCGTAGTGTCTTCAGTACATCACTACTCAAGGGCTTAAGATAGTCCTCTACAGCCTTCCTATCCAACCTCTCCGTCAATTTACCAAAGAACCTAATATAGCACTGACTCAAAACAGTCTTATCCAGTTCCGCTGGTCTCTGTGTACCCATCAATAACAGTATTCCGAATTTCCTCCCACCAGTAGCTATAGCCTTGACCAGACCAACCCTCTTTATAACCTCCCTAGTCTTCAGCTGGGGGGCTATCAGGTGTGCCTCCTCTAGCACCCACAGGACTGGTCTGGGATTGTTCACCTGAACCCTCCAGAGCGTCCTAAGTATCCTCTCCACAAGCATACCATACTCGTACTCATCGGCTAAGTACTCCCTGAAGTTGAAGTCTAGGCTAAAGCCCTGCCTATAAGCCTCTCCATAAACCGAAACGATGTCTGGACTTAGAGGTAGATCGGCATTCTCCCCACCTATGACTAAGACATTCTCGAATACCTCTCTGAATACCCAATACTCTCCATGTACATCTATGAAGACTACCTGAAGACCCTGCTGGATTGCCTGTTCCCCAAATACAGCCATCGTCCACGACTTTCCCGAGCCAGACTCACCGATAACCGCAATCCTCAGTCCCTGCTTCTTTACAACCTCAGCATCCGTATCAATACATAGGTTTTCAGATATCCTAAACTTCAAGCCTTCTCACCCTTCATCAGCCTATAAAACGTTAGATAGCTTGAGGGTGCCTTTGGATACCTTATGTACATCTCCCTTAGCTCACCCTCCCTCAGCATCTCCCCAATCCTAGTCCTCTTAATAGCTGGGTTCTCCCAGTACTTCTTGACTACTGCTATCAACTGCCTCCTAGCCATCTCGACCTCCCTCCTAGTCAGCTCTCCGAGTGGTTTGTTGAATAGCCAGCCAGCGTAGTAGTGGACTATAGAGGCTCTATGGTACAATTTACCCTCCCTCTTCAGCCTCAGCAATCCATACCTAGTCCTCAGTCCAATCTGCAACCTCTCGTACGATGAGAACCACGATTTTATGAAGTACCACAGTTCCTTTAGTAGGGGATCTTCTATTAACGGCTCTCTAGCGAAGTCTATGAAAACTTTATACTCTTCCATAATTTCCTTAAGCCTACCTAACGTCTGCATGGGGCTGGATGCTCTATAAAATCTGGTGAGGTCGTACATTACGATAACATCTACTCCGTGCTTCCTAGTGTAGTCGAGCATTTCCCTGAATACTCTTCTCTCAAGTGGATCTACTGAGCCACTAACCTCTTCCTCGAATACCTTTACTACCTCGTACCCCCTCTCCCTAGCGTACTCCAGTACTACCTCTAGCTGTCCCTTTGGATTCTGCTCTCCTGTAGATACTCTAGTGTATGCTACAGCCTTCATCACATTTTCAATTGCCCTTATGCTATAAATCTATATCATTTCACAGAGTAGTGAAGTATTATTCCTAGCTTTCAATAGGGCACGGTATTGAAGGAAAGGGAAATACCCAAATGACCTCTTTCTCTATCGTGATTTCCCCTAAAGATACCTACAGATCAGCTCGTAGAACGATAGGGGTATTCTCTCCCTAAGGCTGAGCTTCAATCCATGTACCTCATACTTGAAGTTAGGAGAACTAGGTAGGGCTAGGATAAAGGTGTAAGCTAGGTGTCTGGCAAGCCTATCAGCACCCTCACTCGTATAGAGGAATATGGTATTGTTTAGGTTTGTCTTTCTCAAGACTCTATTTAGCCTATTGGGTTTTCTCCCCATCCCAGCACCTAGAAGTCGAAGACTATTGACCCTACCCTCCCTACACAGTTCTAGAATACACAAATGTACAGTACCCTCCGAAACCCCATACCTCTCTACCATACTCTCCACTACATCCCTCTGAGTGATAAATCCATACTCCCGTACTAGCTTTAGGATTTTCCTCTTAACCTTCTCCTTTTCAACTCTCTTCTTAGGCTTAGTGAGACCAAAACGCTTCAACCAGTAGAAGACAGTCATCTTATCACATCCCAGCCTATGGGCTATCTCCCCTATCGCTACCCCCCTCTTACGCATTTCAATAATCTTCTCGATCTCCTCCCTCGATAGTCGCTTCACTCTATCCCCTACTTAAGAGTGTTTTTAAGTTCATAGGACTGGGAAAGTACTAAATAGATTTTAAAAGTAGTGTTGAATAGTTCAACTGGTGTAGAACTATGGAGTATACGATAGACCAGAGGCCATCCTACTCAATACTGAAGGTAAGGCTAAGACCCGGTGAAAATGTAACCAGTGAGGCAGGGGCAATGGTATTGTTCAAGGGTGATGTAGAGATAAAAACCCATACTGGTGGTGGACTGTTAAAGGGGTTGATGAGAGGAATATTAGGAACAGAAGCAGTATTCATGAACACCTACAGGGCCAGGAGCAAGGCGGAGATCTGGTTTGCACCAACACTACCCGGAGATA
>Ga0190367_1001935_pt1 | contig 11269 bp, 15 predicted proteins | sample 4872181011_MG_FD_171838 | JGI IMG/M metagenome (GOLD analysis project Ga0190367, IMG submission 171838) | Hydrothermal vent microbial mat bacterial communities from Southern Trench, Guaymas Basin, Mexico - 4872-18-10-11_MG | ecosystem: Environmental > Aquatic > Marine > Hydrothermal vents >... | reverse complement strand
CTACTCATGCCCTTTGTTAGGCTATACATAAACATCCCTAGAATTATTGCGCAAATCAAGCCTGTTATGGCTGCAATGATGTAATACACTGACTGCATTTTTAGTATCTAAATTCCAACACATTCCCTTTTCTTTTAATTATTACTTTTTTTGGTCCTCCGCTCCAAATAATAAAACTTGATAATGAACCCAAAAATTCTGCTTTCTCTATAGTATAGTTTTCCTCACAATCACTGAGATGTTTGGGCAAGTAATAACAAGCTATAACCTTATAATATTTAACTAAGCAAATAGTTTTGTTTTCGTACGAAGTTCCATTTATTACGCAAGGAATGCCAAAATAGACTGTACCATCGTCACATCCTTCATGATCGCTAATTGAAATAATATATCCTTCTGGTAACCAAACAGTCTGCTCAGCTTCACCAGTATTGCAAGCCCTATCTATAGCCTGAGCTAAAGCCTCAAAGTAACTTTCAGCTAAAACATCGTCTTGGGATTTTGCAAAATTTACAATATTACTTATCAAAAGTGCTCCAATAATGATTATTATAATAGCAAGTATTAAGCCGATTATTGCCCCACCTGGCAATGAAATCATTGCATTAAAATTATTCGCTTATCGCATTAATAATCTTTTCAGTTATATTTCCTAAAAGCACTTTTAGCAGAGATTCCCCTTGGGCTCTCTCGCTTATTAAAAATTCAAATGCTACTATAAGCAAAAGAATTGCTAGGAAGATTAGTGCTAAAACCTTAAGTAACTTCGACTCCATTTTAGCTTGTTATGTTTGTTATGTTACCCAAAAGATTTGGCAGGGATTTAATTTTATTAATTAGATCCTTACCAACATCTCCAAACCATCCTAACCAAATCACTATAAAGATTACTACCAAAAAAATAGCAACTAGCACCCAGATGAGGTTTCCTGTCACACCTCTCTTTATCATTTTTTGCAATATATAGCCATTTTTCTTGCGGAGGATTGGCAAGATACTCTCCATAATTCTTTTTCATCTCCAACCACTATCTCCTTAGTTAAATAAGGTAGAAATGTTACGCCTGGAATAAGGCTCTCAGTCCACCTATTTAGAAAAACATAAATACATCCTTCCTCGCCACTTTGAACACCATCTGCAAAGATACCTGTAAATACTATGTTATCCATATTTAATATACTACCACTTTCAGATCTACAATCGATGCAATCAAACCTACCCATGGGTGTATCGCATGAAGTAGATCCTCCACAAATAATATTACTAAAACTATCGAATATTCCTATTTTCTCCCCACAATAACCTTTTTCATATAAATAATAAGTTACTCTACATTCAAAATCAGGATAATCAGTCTGAAAATCAACACCAGTAAATATGCAACAAATAACATCTGGACATCTTGCTTTTTTAGCACATTCAATTATACAATCAGCAACTTCCTCGGCAAGCTTGTTTTTGCTTTCGTCATCATCACTGATTGTTAAATTTAAATCCTTAACATAAATTAATGGTTTGTCTGGAGAATAAAAAGCGCATGTTGTCCACGCACCCATCAAATGATATCCCCATTGTTGAAATGAAGTAGGAACCCACCATTGACTAAAAAACTCAGCTAAAAAATTCCAAATACTGCATAATATGCATTGTTGAAACCAATTTGCCAAACCACCTGCCTTCTCAGAAACACCGCTTGAAACTTGCTGAGCAAGAATAACAATAACTATAACTACAAGAATTAGGAAAATTGCTTTAGCAAGAAACCCTAAGTATTCTTCAACTGCCATTTATTTTAGGAAATCCATCCTATCCTTAAAGTCAATATCATTAGTTGTATCTGTAATTTTTATAACTTTGCTTTCTATTTTTCTGTCTCCTTTTCTTATTACTCCTTCAAACCAAACATAAATTGTTGAGGAGGCATGCGTGATATTAACGTCTATGCTATTACTGCCACACTTGCTGCAGTTGAAGCTATCGCATATACCGCAATCATTATCTCCTGCATTGTAAAATGCACCGATTCTCTTTCCACATAACTCGTATGTATCATTTAAATATTTAGCGAGCTCGCATTCAAATGTTGGTGACGTAATTACGCTAGTGTCGACGTTGGTAAATATGCAACAAACTTGATCTCCGCATCTGATTATCTCCATGCACTCCATAACACAACTTGCGATCTCTCTAATTATTGCATCCTTATCATAACCTTTTAAACTTTTTTTGACCCAAGGGACACAAATGCTGGGATATACCTCTTCATTCTTTCCAAAAAACAGAGATTTCCAGTATTCACAATTGGTCTCGTCTTGCTTCATTCTGCACTCGTTTTTTAGAGCTTCAGCAGAGTATGGGAGATCCTCACCCTTTTTTATAATAGTTGCTAGAACAAGTGTTATTATGATGGCTAAAATAAGGAATACTAAAAGAAGTAGATAGCTTTCAACTGCTCCATGGCAGGATCGGCATTGCATATTTTAATTTTACGTAAACCATGTATATGATTACTATCACAGCCAAAATTGATAGAATTATACCTATCAGGAATTTCAAACTTGATTTTACCTGAGCATTAGTAACACTCAACAACATCTTTGCCAAGCAATTCGCTACATTTTATATCGGGGTTGCTATAAACAAAGCCAACACCTTCTTTATAACCAGCTTGAGTATAATTTTTGCAAGGATCTGAATCAACACCCTTAACTCTGCATAAAGTGCAAAGCCACTCACACCTTATTCTTGCTTGCTCTAGCCCATATTCAGTTTCGTTTTTTAATGTTCTCGTAGCATTTTCACCCTTATCCCATTGCCCTGTAAAGAATATTAGAAAAACAACTAATGCAAATATTGCGAGAAAAATCGCTATCAGCGCCTCAAAACTTATGCTTATTCCTTTTTTCACTTTATCACCTCCAACTGTGCTACTCCACCTTACGGACGAAGCTTCTGTGCAAAAATACTTTTGATGTTGAGTTGAAGCTAAGATACCAATTCACAAGTTTGAAATACTCCCTTAAGCACTTATTTAAGACTAAAACCTTCTTCTTATTTGGCTTGAAAGCTTTTCCTACAATCGTTAGCTGAACTTCTTTCTTCGGGAGCATCTCCTGAAAATTTGGTTAAGTTTCGGGTATTTAAAGCTACCGCCCAACTTCCATGCTCATGCATGGGGTCTTGCAAGCAGCGAAGATAAAAATAATGTTGAAACCAATTACAATTAAATTATGCTTAAAAGACTTATTGATGAATTTAAAAAGAAGGAATATGTTATAGCAGTCGTGATTTTTGGATCTTATACAAAAGAAAGGCAGACACCACTTTCTGACATTGACATCTGCGTAATAGATGATGAAAATTATGATTATAGCAAAAGAATGGAAGTTTACGGATATGGGAGTAAAAAGGTGAATGTTTCTCTCTTTTCCGATTTACCGCTCTATATAAAGTATGAAGTTTTAAAAGGTAAAGTTTTGATAATGAATGATGAAAAAAAATTTAAAAAATTAAAAGAAAGAACTATAAGAGAATATCTTGAGCAAAAATGGATTTGGGATGAATATTTTAGAATAAGAAAGGAAAAGGGAAGATGGTCAATAGGTTAAAAGTTAATACAATTCTGAAAAAGCTTGAAAGCTATTATCTTAAGTTAAAAGAATTTATGCCAATAACAGAGGAAAAGCTGAAAGATTTTAAGGAGGAATATGCGGTAGCATTTCTTGTTGAGCAAATTGTTAACGAGTGTATAAATCTGGGAAACCATATTATAAGCGAAAGAGACTTTGAATTACCATCAAGTTACAAGGACATATTTAAAATACTGGCTAAGGAGGGGGTTATCCAAAAAGAAATAGTAGATGATCTGGTAGAATTGGTGGATATAAGGAACAAAATTGCTCATGTTTATGGCTACGTAACAAAGAAAGACTTGATTATGGCATGCGAAAAAATTAAAGTTGTTGAGAAATTTGTTAAAGGTATAATTAAGTATCTTAATTTGAATTTTAACGAGAAAGAAGAAAACAGCTAATACCAGAGAATTCATTCATTTTGCTCTTAAAATCTAAGAATTATCCAAAAACAGATCTATAAAGCTCCTCGAGTTTCCTGATTTGATCCTTCAAGTTATATTTTTCCTCAACAAGCTTTCTCGCATTCTTTCCTAGTTTCTCCAAATCTTCTTTTTCAATCTCCTTTATCGCTTCAAGAATATCCATAACCTTTGTTCCACATACAATTCCGCAGTTCTTTAAAACATTCTCCTCGCCTCCAAAATTTGAAACTATTATTGGTTTTTCACAGCTCATTGCCTCTAGAACTGTATAGGGATGTCCCTCTAAGTACGATGGTGAAGCAAAAACATCTATTGCATTATAGAACTCCACGGGATCTCTAACAAATCCTAAAACCTTCAATCTTTCGTTTTCCATTTTTTTAATTTTCTTATACTGTATCCCCTTACCTGCAATTACCAAGTTCACTTCAGCTCTTTTGCATGCCTTAATCAAGGAGAGAACGTTCTTTTCCATGTGCAGTCTTCCTAAGTATCCAACGGTAAAATCCTTAAAAAACCTCCTTGTTTTTTTCTTTTTAAATTTTTCCGTATCCACACCGTTTGGGATGACTACAAGGTTATCACCTACAATATCTTCAATCACTTCTTTTTGCCTGATCCCAGTAACAATAAACTTGCTGGAAACGCTTTTATAGAGTTTGGCTATTAATTTCATATAGGTATTCGGAACTATCGAAAGCATACATTCCCCTGTTGGAGTGTGAAAGGTATTTATTATTACTGGGCTTTCATTCATACCTTTCACTATAAAAGGAATGAATAATTCAAGAGAATTAGCTGCATGATGTATATGAAAAATATCACAGCTTTGCATCTCCTTTTTCAGCAATCTCATACCTCTGCTTATGCTATAAGTCCCATCGTAAAAATCCAATACCACTTCAGAAGTTACGAGTGTTGCATTGAAATGATTCAGAAGATACTCTACATGAGTTTTTATACCACCCCTCAGTTTTGCATAGTATTTTATTCTCATTTTTTAAGAAGTAACCTACGTTAGACCTTCATTCCAGTTAAATTTTCCAACTTTAACAATTCTGAAAAAAGTTGATGTGTACCATGGCTTGTTTGTTAATTGCCTTAATTCCTTAGGTATGGATAGCCACGATTGCTCGACTCTCTGCGCAATAAATAGCTTTTCCTCATCACTAAGTTTGTAATGCTCTCCTCTATCCTTAATATACTCCCAAACCTCATAATAACTAAAAGATGGAATTGCAGATACTATGGTTGCGTTGCAATCAAGTATCATTTTTTCAAAGGAAAGCCAATCCTTTAAACCGCAATCAATTAGAGTTAAACCAAAGTAACCTGCTGAACCGATTTTTACTGCCGCAATTCCCCTAGCAACCATTATTCTAAATCCAGTTATAGTTTCCAGAGGGTCTGTTACAAAAACATCAAATCTTTCAATAAAATCATTAGGTAAAGGGTTTTTTAAATCAAGCTCTAAGGTTTCAATATCCAAACCATATTCCTTTGCTTTTTCATCAATGAAATTTACCAATCTCCTATCGATATCCACAACAACGATGTGCTTTGCTTTTGCTAAGGCTAGGCAAATACTCATCAAATCATCATCACCAAGTACAAGGATGTTTTTGCCTTTGACGTCACCATGGTTGTACATAAATGCCAATCTTGCTAGATTACTATCTGTTGTTTGATACCCCTGATCAAATTCGCCGATGGGTTTAGGCCTATCTTTAGCGATTTCTTTAAATACTTCGTCAATTTCCTTAAATACTAGAAACCCTCTACCCTTACAGGCTTTGCATTTGAAATCTCTTAAATCTAAATCCTTAATAAGTTCCTTACCTTTTTCGGTAATAATTAAGTTTTTTGAGGAGTCTATAGCAATGTAACCATTCCTTAGAAATTCGTTTACAATTTTAACATAGTCATTAAAAGGAACTTCGCATATGCCAGAAAGTTCCCAAAATCCCCTCGGCTTTTCTTTCAAAAACAGTAATATATCTTGCTTGTATTTCTCCTCAAGGCTCATGCTAGTAGTGTTGAGATTATTGTAATGATCAGCCCTATAGATCCTATTAGTATTGTACCTATTGCAACAATTTTTAGAATAGCTAGAAACTCCTTAGTACTAGGTCTCCTAGCTACTTTCAGCACTCTTATATATTCCCTTATTTTCTTTTTATCCAACAAATTCGATTCCTAGCTCTTTCTCTATCTCTTCCTTTGATTCGGATTCCCTCGACCCTAGGATTTGAGTATGCGGTTTTAATCCTGTAACTACTACTAATACCCTAAGTAAATTTTGCAATTCCTTATCAATCCTTGCGCCCCAAATAATTTTTGCATCTGCATCAAGTCTATCAGACACAGCCTCCATAGCAACCTTTGCTTCCTCCAATGTTAAATCTGGCCCACCTACGATATTAATTAAAGCACCCCTTGCACCAGTGATATCAACATCAAGTAAGGGGTTATTTAGTGCCTTTTCAACGGCATCCATCGCCTTGTTGTCAGCATCGGATTCTCCTAGCCCAATCATCGCTGTACCTCCCTCTTTCATAATCGCTTTTACATCTGCAAAGTCTAAGTTAACCAAACTAGGTTTAGTTACCAGCTCTGTTATTCCCTTAACGGCATTTACTAAAATTTCATCAGCAACTTTAAATGCAGCGTTTAATGGTAACTCTGGAACAATATTTAACAATTTATCGTTTGGAATAACAATTACTGTATCGCTAGCATCTCTAAGCTTTTCTAACCCATACATAGCATTTTCATATCTGAATGTACCTTCCACAGAAAATGGCAAGGTCACTACTGAAATTGTTAAGGCTTTAAGCTTCTTAGCAATCTCAGCAATTATTGGAGCTGAACCAGTACCTGTGCCCCCTCCTAAACCGCAAGTAATGAAAACCATATCTGCCCCTTGCAAAGCCTCCTTTATATCAGCTTCACTTTCCTTCGCGGCTTCTTCCCCAATTTTTGGGTCTGAACCAGCACCCAATCCTCCAGTAATTTCCCTGCCTATTAATATTTTTTTACCAGCATTTGTATAAAGCAGATCTTGAGCATCAGTATTTACTGCTATTGTCTCAGCACCCTCAATACCAACCTCTGCAAGCCTATTTAACGTATTATTACCAGCCCCTCCTGCACCAACAACCTTTATTGTAGTAGTTCTCCTTTTAAGTAATTCCTCTAATTCCTCATCCGATGCATATGTAATTTTTTTAGCTTGCTGCATCTCTCTCACCTTTTTGCTTAAGAAATCTTATACAAAATAAATATAAATATTACTATGTTTCATGTTTATAAAATTTATAAAATTTGCTTATATAACGTCACTAAGAAAGTTCACGGTTTTTATTTAGGATAAACTAAAAGAGGATGATGATTATACACAATGAATAGTGGGTTTGGCAAACTATAAGTAAGAATCTTAATGGAGAATATCAACTCCTTTTCTCTCGGTTTTTTCGCCTTCCTCCTCCACCTCTAATCCCAACTTCTCTATAAGTTCCTTGTATCTATTCCTTATGGTCACCTCTGTGACTCTTGTTATTTCTGCAATTTCTCTTTGTGTTCTTCTTTCACCACATAAAGTTGCAGCTATATATATAGCTGCGGCAGCCACACCAGTAGGACCCCTTCCTGCGGTTAGCTCTTTTTTCATAGCTTCCTTTAATATTTGAATAGCCTTTGCTTGCACCTCACCGCTCAATCCTAAAGCACTTGCAAATCTTGGTACATAGTCTATGGGGCTGGTTGGTAGTAACTTTAACCCTAATTCTTTAGTTAGAAATCTATATGTTCTTCCAATCTCACGTTTTTTAATTCCCGATGCTTCAGCAATTTCATCTAAAGTTCTAGGAGCATCATGCTGGCGACATGCAGCGTATATCGCTGCTGCGACTACACTTTCCATGCTTCTGCCTCTAACCAAACCTTTCTCAACGGCCTTCCTGTAAATCATTGCAGCCTCTTCCCTAATATTCCTTGGCAAATCCAAATAGCTGGCAATCCTATCTAACTCGGATAATGCAAACCTCAAATTTCTTTCTGTTGCTGATAAAATTTGCTTATGCCACCTTCTCAGCTTTATTATCTGCTTTCTTTTCTCTGGCTCAAATTTATACAACTCAGCATAACCACTTCTTCCAATCAATGTGCTTAACCCCTTATCATGCCTCATATATGTTAAGCTTGCACCTACTCGTTCTCTCTTCATTCTTTGATCATGATCGAAGGCACGCCACTCTTGCCCAGTATCTACTAACTTCTCATCAATAACCAAACCACATTTTGCGCAAATGGTCTCACCATGCCTCTCATCTACAACTATTTCTGTTGATCCACATTCAGGACAAACGTCAGTACGCATAGATTTCTTCTTTACCATTTTTTCCTAATCCGATTTTATCATCTAACCTTATTTCAGCATAAGGTGCGCTAACTGGTCCAAATACATCAACAATTTTACCAACCACCTTATTTTTCGAATAAACTGCTAAACCAAGCTTTACTGGTCTGCTCAATTTGGCAACCGCCTTATTTTCTTTCACAAATAATATTTTGCCAATCTTTTTCATCTCTTTAAGATTTAAATAAACCATTTTAAACCTATATATAAATCTTTCGAATAAGCAGTCTTTTAACTTATTGTTGGTTTACAACTATTTTCACGTCAATCGTAGTAGCGATTGTTTTCTGGTCTCGAGGCGATGTACCATTTCTTCCTGCTGTAACGGTAATTGTTGGCTCAATAATTGAGTCCGAATAGGCAGCTTAATGTCTTTGGAGACAAAGCCGTGAGGTTAGAAATTTGGCTCTCACTATTTGTTGTGACTCTCGCAATAATTGTGCTGATTAAAGCAATATACGGCTGAGAGGGTTTAGAAAATGATTGGGTTCTGGAAATCGCTAAGTTCTATGCAGCTAAAGTTTAATATTTAATATTGACTACAATATTTCTATGAGCTTATTCACCCCAGGTCATTCAGCATGTGCTGGTTGTGCATTACCGTTAGCTGTTAGAAAGGCATTAGAAGTTTTTGGCAAGAATACGATAGTTGTCAACGCTACAGGTTGCTTAGAGATAGTATCTACCGATTATCCCCATACAGCTTGGCGTGTACCATATATTCATAGTTTGTTTGAAAATGCTGCTTCTGTCGCTTCAGGCATAGAGGTTGCTTTAAAAAAACTTGGTAAGAATTATAATGTTTTGGCAATTGCTGGGGATGGAGGTACTGTAGATATTGGTTTGCAGGCATTATCTGGTGCATTTGAAAGAATGCACAGAATTTGTTTTATTTGCGTTGACAATGAGGCGTATATGAATTGCTTGCCAGAAGGAACATTGATATTTACCGATAAAGGTGTAAAAGAAATTGAAAAAATAAAGTCTGGAGATGTTGTTTTATCTTTAAATATAAAGGAAAAGAAAATAGTTAAGCAAAGAGTAAAGGCTGTGCTCTTCAATGGTATTTGGCCAGTTTATGAAGTTTTTACAGGAAGTTGCTATATAAGAGCTACGCCAAACCATCCTTTCTTAGTTCAAGAGAAAAGTAAGTTAAAGTGGAAAAAGTTATGCGAATTAAAAGTTGGAGACAAAATTGTTATTTTAAGGGAAATTAGAGGAGGTTTTTCCTACGATTTGAGAAAACATATGGCATATAGAAAAAGGAAAAAGAAAATTAAATTTCCAGAAAAAACAAATAAAAACCTAGCTTTATATCTAGGATTATTCCTAGGTGATGGTTGGGTAAGGATTAATAAAGGGGAGGTAGGTTTTGCGTTCCCAGAAGGCTCTGAGGAGAGGGAGCTCATAATTAATTTAAATAGGGAGATTTTTGGAATAGAACATAACTATGAAACTGATTATTATGTTTATTACTATTCAAAACCATTAGCAAGCTTCTTATCCTCATTAGGTTTCAATGGATACTCCAGAGAGAAAGACATTCCAAATTGGATTTTTAGTCTGCCTTTAGCCCAAAGACAGATGTTTGTTGAAGGTTTGCTGAGGGCTGATGGGTGGGTTTATGATAAAGATGGTATAAGCTATAGAGTTGTTTCTGCAAGTAGAAGACTGCTTGAAAAACTAAAACTTTTATTGTTAACTTTAAATTATAGATCTGGAAAAATACATGAGCAAATAAGAAAAAAAGGGGAAACGTGCGTATATAGGCCTTTATTAAAGGATTGCAAGTGGTATTACATAGCATTTAGTAAAAGAAAAAAGATTTCTAGAGAAAGCTTAGAAAAATATCCTTCTCGATGTAAACAAAGAAATTATTTTGCAGATAGTAATGATGATGTTACAGTTGAACACATAAAAGAAATAAGATTTGTAGGTTATATGCCAGTTTATGATTTGCATGTAGAGCAGGAGCATAATTTTATTGCAAATGGCGCTATTGTTCATAACACAGGCATCCAGCGCAGCTCTGCTACGCCTTATGGTGCCTGGACAACTACTTCACCACCTGGCAAGCTTAGTATAGGTAAAAAGGAGTGGAAGAAAGACATGCCTTTTATTGCAGCTGCTCACAAGATTCCTTATGTCGCTACAGCAAGTATAGCTCACTTACGCGATTATGAGGTTAAATTAAAGAAAGCTAAGGAGAAAATGCCAAGCTATATACATGTTCACTGCCCCTGTCCAACTGGTTGGCGTTTCCCTTCAAGCAAAACCATAGATGTTGCTAAACTCGCTGTTGAAAGCGGTATGTGGGTTCTCTATGAAATTGAAGATGGAAAGTTAAGAATAACCTATAAGCCCAAAGAATTGAAGCCTGTTAAGGATTATTTGGCTTTGCAGGGAAGATTTAAGCATTTGAGTGCTGAGGATATAAGAAAGATTGAGGAAACTGTCAAGAAAGAGTGGGAAAGGTTAACAAAAATTGAGGAGAGCGAAGTAATAATTTAGTCCTCGAAATCCTTCTCTTCAAAGCTTTCTGTAACTGCATAAATAAATTCCTCTTTACAAAATTTCTCTATAGTGAATTAGGAGTGATTTCCTTAGCAAAATCAATATCTGATTTGCTGCCAATTATTACAGCTACTTCTACTTTATACTGTTACACTTTAATAATTTTTGCTTAGAAACTTAGAAACACCACTAGCCAAACTCACCAAATCCCCATTCTTCGATTTGCGGATTTATAAACTAATGAACAAGTTGTAGAGCATTGCCTTTATCATAAGCTCATT
>Ga0190367_1001934_pt1 | contig 11284 bp, 12 predicted proteins | sample 4872181011_MG_FD_171838 | JGI IMG/M metagenome (GOLD analysis project Ga0190367, IMG submission 171838) | Hydrothermal vent microbial mat bacterial communities from Southern Trench, Guaymas Basin, Mexico - 4872-18-10-11_MG | ecosystem: Environmental > Aquatic > Marine > Hydrothermal vents >... | reverse complement strand
AAATAGTCCTGAGACCTCAAGAAAGGAGTTCAATAGACTGGTAATCGGTACATCAGCTGTAACAATCGAGAGAGAATTACCGAAACCGGATGTGACTCTTGCGGAAGCAAGAGAGATGGCCAAAAAGGGGGAAAGCGGACGTTGAAGATCTAGCGAAAGAGTATGAGGAAAACATTAAGAAACAGATGTAGCTGAACTAGTGGCAATTGCGACAGCTGTTTATCTGAATGTTCTCGACGAAGTGCGTGAGATCGCTCCAGAAGAGGCTAAGCAGATGAAAACATTTTTATTAATTTAATTTATTTTTCAAATTGATTTTAATTCATTTATTTCTCTTTCGAGCCTTTTAAGTTTTTCCTTTGCCCTTTCGAGCTTCCTATTTGCTATTTCCACCATAAGCTCCAAGGAATTGTCATCTACAAGCCTTCTGCCTCTAACCGCCACCGGAACCTCCATTCTTTCGAGAGATGATATTTCTACCACGTTGTTTTTTAGAGATATCAAACCGCTCCTCCTGAACCCTGCTCGGTTTGCAGCTTCAATGAGCGATGCTGCAGCTTTTAGGCTTTCGCACGCTACGTGCAATATTGGGGGGTGAACCATAAGCCAAGTTGTTAGTTTTCCTCTAGAAACGGCTTTGACAACTTCGCTGGCTTCAATTCCGCGATGCCACTTACCTAAAAAGACTGCTTCAACCTTATTACCAAAATCGGGCATGTCCATAACAGCTACTCTGCCAGAGCAGCTTGAGAGTGTTACGTACGAAGGAATTTCGTTTATTGCATTGAGAAGGGGTAGCACATCTTCATCAACTTCTCCCCTATTCACCGCTTCCCTTAGCTTCTTCAGCTTGCTTTGCCTGTATACTTCCCACACAAGATAGTTTCCGGAAAGGGTTTATAAACTTGTTATTGTACGCAGCAAAGAGGATTTAAGAGGGGGTTAAGATGGCTGAGATATCAAAAAAAGTGGCTGAAATTGCCGGAGAGTATAAGGACGTAACGATTGGTATTTTCGGCTCTCATTCGGCAAAAGAAGTGGGTATGGCTGCGAAGGCTTGGGGCTTTAAGACCGTAGTAGTCGTGCAAAAGGGTAGAGACAAGCTCTACACGAAGTACAACCGCTGGCTTTACGACGAGGTTATAATTCTTGACCGCTTTAAAGACATGCTGAACGAAGAAGTACAAGAAAAACTGAGGGAACTGAATACGATATTCATACCCAATAGGAGCTTTGCCGTTTACGTGGGCTATGATGGAATAGAGAAAGAGTTTGAAGTGCCGATATACGGCAACCGCTTTTTGCTGAGAGCCGAAGAGAGAGATTACGAGAAAGGCCAGTACTACTTGCTAAAAAAGGCTGGAGTGAGAATTCCAAAGGAGTTCTCGTCTCCAGAGGAGATAGACAGACTTGTAGTTGTTAAAGTCCAGCAGGCCAAGAACCCCCTCGAAAGAGCATTTTTCTACGCTGTCTCGCCAGAGGATTACTATAAACAGGCAGATGAATTGCTGAAAGCGGGAGTGATTGACGAAGAGGGTCTTTCGAAGGCAAGAATTGAAGAGTATGTGCTAGGTGCTCGTTTCAATGCAAACTTCCACAGCTACGCTTTGAAAGATGCGTTCGGCGATTTCGACTTCGTTGGTTTCAGCGACAGAAGGCAGGTAAACCTTCAGGGCTTTCTAAACCTGCCCGCCAAAGACCAGCTCAAAATCAACGTTCCAGTAAAAAATGAAGAAATCGGACACTTCGGCATTACAATGAGGGAGAGTAAGCAGGATATGGTTTATGAGACAGCAGAGAAGTTCATAAGGGCATGTGAGGAAGAGTACCCACCGGGGATTATCGGGCTTTTTGGATTGCAGGGAGCCATAGCGTACTCACCTGAAGATGAAACAAAACTAGAGTTTGTTGTTTTCGATGTTTCGATGCGCGTACCAGGCGATCCGGCTATGGGGCCAACTTCTCCAGAGATGAGAAATCTGAGCTTGAAACATGGTGTTAAAATCGAGGATCCGCTGGATTTGAGCATGATGGAGATAAAGAAGGCCATGGAGGATGACAGGCTTTCGGAGATAATCACTTAGTTTTATTTTTAATGGTTTAAAATCTGAACTCCCAAGCTAAGAATTTTGTATTTTTAACTCCAGGTTTTCTGCGACGTTAACACATTAAAATTTAACAGGACAATAATGGTACCCCGGGATTCGAACCCGGAGGAGGCATTGTTAGCAAGGCCTTACTAACAACGGGCGGTCCCAGCCACCCTCAGTTGAACTTTAGGTTTTACCCTAAAATTCAACCTTCGCCTCCAATTTTCATTTTTAACTAACACCTATATAACTCTGCCGGTGCTTTAAATACTCAGCTTTATTTGTTTAAATAATTAAATGTATTAAATAATTTCTTAAATTTCAAAGTTTTTGTGAACTCTCTCCAAGTAGTCAACCGCATCGATTTACCGAGGTCCTCATAACGAGACTACGGGAGATTAATAAAAACTCCAAATTTCTTCTCAAATCATCGTAGGAAATACCTCTCCTCCATTTCTGTCCAAAAAGTCTCAATTAAGACGTGTTCCTTGTCCATGCCTCTTTAAGAAGTTTTTTCAGTGAATCGAGGTAATTCCTGCCTTTCTTACCTCATCGATTACAGTGACCAATGTCAAGGGTAATGTCTAAACCTGTAGGATAAAGAACAGGGTACGTGCCATGTTGATAGAAATGGAATATATGACTATCCAAATCCATTCACAAAGAATTTCTGGAAGAATTGCAACCTGCCTAAACTAGATAAAACCCTTCTGGAATCAAAACCTTTCAATAAATTGATAAAATAAACGAGGAAATTAAGAAAATAATCCAAGAGCAAAGGATGACAACGAGGCAATTCTGATGACAATTCTAGGAGTAAGCTATTATTCAGCATTATTAATCAAAGCAGAATTAGGAGATATAAACTTGCCAACCACGAAAAGCTTGTAGCCACGCTGGTTTATGTCCTTCCACTAGTCGGGAGCTTTTAAGGTGATCCTTGTACAATGTGCTAACGCAGCAATAAGAAAGCGAAGCCTACGCACTTCTACTTAAGGATAAGAAGGAGAAGAGGGCATAGCGTAGCAATTGTTGCAACTGCCAGAAAGATGCTTGTTTGCATCTATCACATGCTGCTGGAGAAAAAGAGGTGTATAAACCGAGTTAAAGCTTATTACTCCCTTAGTCCAAGACAGCAAAGGTGGCAGCTTCTCAATTCAAACGAATTTATAATGTTTCACCGTAAAATAAAATACAACGATACTTAATAAATGTTAAGAAGAGTGAATAGCAAGGCTTATATATAGTGATACTTAAGTAAGAGTATGTGTGCGCCGGTTTCAGTTTCAATGACACCGACATTGTCCTTAATCAGCATCTTGCCAGCGATTGTCTTAGCTGTAGTGAGCGGTGTGGCTGGAGTAGCTTTAATAGCAAAAGGTTTAGTCTCAAAACCAGTAAGAGGTGAGTGAGATGTGTGCGCCAGTTTCTGCAACCATTGCCAATAGCGTAACATCAGCAAGTTTTGCAACAAGCTTACTGATAAATCAGGTTTTGGCGTTAGCGGCAATTCTATCGGTAATGGGATATAAAGTGTTCAGAATTGTGAAATCTATTTAACTAATTTTTTAATGTTTATGTTAAGGCCAAAAACTTTACAGCTTGAAGTTACAAACGACTGTAACTCAAACTGTTCAATTTGTATGAGGGTTACGAGCAAGAGGAGGGTTGGATATATTTCTTTGGACGATTTTTTAAGAATACCTCTCGAAAATTTTAAAGAAGTCGCATTTCACGGATGGGGTGAGCCTCTTTTACATCCGGAGTTATTTGAAATGGTAAAAATTGCAAGCGATAAAGGTGTTATGACGAGCTTGATAACCAACGGAACAATTCTTGATAAAAAAATTGATGAAATTCTTAATAGTAACCTCGATTCAATAGCATTTGGGATTTTCACAACAAGAGGAAAGGAGAAGGTTTTCGAGAACATAAGGGAGTTCGCAAAACGAAATAAAAGTATAAAAACTTTTATTGATATAACTGTACTTCCCGAAAACTTGGAGGATATCAAAAGAATTATAAGTTTTGCAGGTGAGAACGGCTTAGACGGGGTTGTACTGCACAAGTTGTTCTACACTCACAATCCTTCTCTTATCCCTCCCTCAAATGAAAGAATTAAACTGGCATCCAAAGTTGCTAAGGAAGCTGGAAAGGATTACGGTGTAAAGGTTTACACGCCTCCTAAGCAAACGAGACCATGTGCAGTTGCAATTTCATGCATATTCTTAAGCTGGGATTCTATTGCAAGCCCCTGCTGTTTCCTTCATGAAATGGGCTTTCATTACCCGGACTTGAGCTTCAGTAAGCATAGAAAATTTTTATTAGAGATGAAAAAAAATGAAATCTGCAAAAAATGTCCATGGTGAAATATTTAAAACATTAGGAATATTTATTTTATCTGCAATAGGCTATCTTCTATCATTTTTTGCACCAGCAGGCGCCCTATCAAACTTTTTAAATATAAAAACTATTCCTTGCTTAGGTTTAGGTTTACTCTCTGGAATCCTGTACATCTTCTGGATTGCATTAGCAAGGGAATTTTATGGAAGAGGTCACGGGACTATAGTAGCTATTTTAACGATTTCCTTTATATTATTGGGCGGGCCTTGGTATGGAATAACAGATCCGGTTTACTTTGGTATATTTGGATTTCTCTCCTTCCTAGCTATGGGAACTCTAACAGACTTTTGGAATGGTGGTATTGGTAGTGTTAGTTGCTTGGTTATCAACTGGATTGCTTTCAGTTACTTTCGGAATTTTAGCCCATCTCCTCTCTGGCTTGCTTTACTCGTCCTTCTTATAAGTTTTATATCCGGAGCAGTATTTGATTACCTTGCCAAACTCTTTGTAAATCGTGTATCTACATTTTCATCTTTTTCCTGACTTTGTCAAGGATTTTACTCTTTATTCTTTGAAGGCCTTAGAGTTGCTTATGTTCCTCTCTAAATCCCTTTCTGGCAAAATACTTCATCTTTCGTCTCCTTGACTTCGAGAGAGCATCGCTACGAGAATTCTCGTTTAACAGTTTCAGCAATCAGCTTAGCCACGCTTATTCTGCTCACAGACCTCTCTATGGTATCCGTTGCGATAACTCTCGATACTCCGGCAGAGTATAGCTTATTAAGTGCGTTCGACGCAAGGACTGCGTGAACACAGGCAGCTTCAACACTACTGGCATTCAGAATTTTCGCAGCTTCAACTATCGTTCCACCAGTTGAAATGATGTCGTCAACTATCACAACCCTCTTCCCCTCCACGCTAAGACTTTTCGGCGACACTTCAACGTGTTCGGCATCAATTCTTCTTTTTTCAAGGTAGTCGTACTCGCAGCCTGCTTCTTCAGCAGCTCTTCTAACCCTCTCGAGGGAGCCAAGGTCTGGGGAGATCATAACTACGTCTTGCCCTTTGTAGTGTTCTCCAATGAGCCCCATCGCATCAACCTCTTCAAGCTTTTTGAAATAGCTTGCAGCCTCTCTGCTGTGGAGGTTTACCGATATAACCCTCTCTGCGTAGCTCTCGATAAGCCTTGCAACTGCCCTTATGCTAATCGCTTCGCCATCAAAAAACCTCTTATCCTGCCTTGCGTAGCCCATGTATGGAATCACGGCCGTCACATTGCATGATTCGAGTGCGTCGAAAAGCAGCATGAGGTAAACGAGGTCATCGCTCGACGTTATGCTTTGCACAATAACTGCTTCGCCATCAATGTCCTCAACCCTCACGTACAGCTCCCCATCAGGGAATCGCTTGAAAGTAGCCTTTGCAAGCTTAATTCCGAGCTCATCTGCTATTCTCTTTGCAAGGAGAGGCGATGACGTGCCAGCAACGATTCGCATAATTGTGCAAGGACTACTGGGTTATAAGTCTTTAGCCATTTTTGATCGCTTCGACTGGAATCAACCCTTTGTGCACGGCAGTTGCCACCAAAACTCCTTCGCATCCGATTTCTTTGGCCTTTTCGACGTCTTCCATGTTTCTAATACCGCCTCCTGCAAGAACGGGATTTGATGACGCGCTTACAACTCTCTCCACGAGCTCGAAATCTGGTTGGAGCGTTCCCACCCTCCTCAAGCTTAACACTATCACTCCCTTCAGCCTGAAGGAGTTAAGCCACTCGATAGCCTCATCAACGCTTGCAAAGGAGTGCGAGGCGTCGAGGAACTCATCTCTGACATCTAAACTTACGTAGAAGCCGTCTTCCAGTTTTCTGAGGTTGAAAGTCTCGCTTCCCAAAACCGGCGTGAACGAAACTTTTTTTGCTTCTTCAACGCTTTTAAAACCGCAATCGGCAATTAGTTCACACATACCTGCAAGCTTCTCTATTACGGCGAAATTGTTTCCTTTGCCGAGGATAGCGTCGAGATCGGCAACGTACAGCCTCTTCGGCCTCAAAACATCAAAGACTTGGAAGGGGTTACTGCTTTCAACGACCTTGCTGGTTAGATGTACGGGCTCGTACTTTTCTCTCTCCCCTTTTACGGCTCCTACGACTTCTCCATCCAGCAAATCCATGACAAAGTAAAGCTTCATGGACGATTTAGAAATACACTTATAAATATAGCTGGTTACTTGCATCGATGCTCGTGCTTGTAAGTCCAGCGGACGAAGAAGAGGCCGTTGAGTCTATAGAAGGTGGAGCGGATATAATAGATGTGAAAAACCCGGCAGAGGGTTCTCTTGGGGCAAACTACCCGTGGGTAATATCAAGAATTGCTGACATTGCAAAGCAGAGGGGAAGAGAAGTGAGCGCAGCAATAGGTGACCTGGACTTCAAGCCCGGAACTGCAAGTCTTGCAGCCTATGCAGCTGCGTCATGCGGAGCAGACTACGTGAAGGTTGGGCTTTATGGCGTTAGGAGTAAGGAACAGGCAGTTAAGCTTGTTAAAGCTGTTGTAAATGCTGTTGAGAAATTTAACACAAAGGTTGTTGCCGCAGCCTATGCAGACTTCAAGCGAATTAACTCTATTTCTCCATTAGAGCTTGCTGAAGTTGCTGTTTCAGCAAAAGCCCATGGAATAATGGTTGATACCGCCATTAAGGATGGAAGCAAACTCCTCGACCATATGGATGTCGAAGAACTCAGAGCCTTCGTAGAATCTGCGCACTCAGCCGGATTATTCTGCGCTCTTGCGGGCTCCATAAAACTGGAGGATGTACCAGTTATAAAGAAACTCAAAGCAGACATAGTTGGAGTTAGGACTGCGGTTTGTGAGAATGGGAGAAATTCAAGGATAAAGCGAGAACTAGTTGCCAAGCTGGTTGAGGTTGTAAAGCTTTAGCACTTAAGTGCCACTAAGACTGCAATTGCAAGCATCCTTACTGCATTGAGACCTTCATACTTTACCTTCTATCTTCGAAGAACTGTATTGGCGTTCCAACACCCCTTTTTATCGCCTTCTCGTAAACAACGCTTGCTGTTGCAATATCTTGGATGGCCAAACCCGTAGAATCGAAAACTGTTATCTCCTCGCCGCTTTCTCTTCCAGGCTTGAATCCTGCGATTATTTCGCCCAGTGTGGCGTGTATATCCTCTTGCCTTATTACGCCCTCCGCAATCGGAACGTTGACTTCTCCACCATGCACCGCCTGCTCCATGTCATCAACCACGACTTTTGCCCTTTTAATCAGCATGCTATCGAGTTCCTGCTTTCCTGGCGCATCAGCACCAATTGCGTTTATGTGCGTACCCTCTGCAACCCATTCATTTCTGACTACAGGCTTTCTCGATGGCGTTGATGTTGTAAGAACATCGCAGTCACATGCCCGTTTTGCGTCTACCACTTCTGCATCTATGCCAAACCTTCCGCAGTATTCCACGAATCTTTTGGCATTTCTTTCAGATATGTCACTTGCAAGCACTTTTTCAATACTAAAAACCTCCCTGAGGGCTAATAACTGCGTATAAGCCTGCGTTCCACATCCTACAAACCCGAAAATCTTGCTGTCCTTTCTTGCAAGATACTTTGCGGCTATTCCCCCCGCAGCCCCCGTCCGCATGTTGGTTATGTGCGTGGCATCCATTATTGCAAGTGGGAAGCCCGTTTCCGGATCGCTGTAAACGAGTACGGCCATTACAGTCGGCAATCCTCTTTTTGGATTCTCTGGATGTGAATTCACCCATTTTACTCCGGCATGTCCTTCAAGATAAGCGGGCATCGCTCTTAAATCTCCTTTATCGAAGTTAAGGTAGACCTTTGGGGGCATCTGCACCGCTTTTTTGCCATGCAGTTCAAACGCTCTTTCCACGGCTTTCATCACATCCTTCATTGTTAAAACGTCTCTGACGTCTCTTTCCGTAAGAATAAGCGTGTTCATACCCATCGTTGAAAGGGTGGAATAAAAAACTATTCGAGCATGGATTCTGCAATCTTCACAATTTCATCTCTGCTGAGCTTCCCAGATATTATCACGTCTACGCCGTTAATACTCATTCTCAGCATCGTACTCTCTCCAAGCTCTACGATCTGGGCAGACACGTTTCCGGATGTGGCTTCGATCGTCACGTTTTCTGCATTGCTGAAGGGCATTTGCGTTTGCGATTCGACGATAATCAGCACGTCATCGCCATGGCCGTAGTAGAGGTTTACAACTTCGCTTTCTTCAAACTTGAAAACGAGAGCACCGCTAAACTCGTGTTTTGCCGTATAAGCCGGAACTATTATGCTGAAGTTTACCCGCTTACTTGCCTCTTCAATACTCAGGAGCTTCTCACTTTCTGCTTTCTCCTCACCGCTGGGAGGTGTGAATGTAAAGTAATCGTCTCCCATTCCCGTATTTACACTTATCCGCCTGAATTCTACTGTCATCTCATCTCTGACTATTTTAACCGGAAGAAAGTTTCCGTCAAGCCAGACAGAACCTTTATCACTGTCTATTACGTAGTACTCTCCCTCCTTTCTTGTAGAGCTTGCAAAGCTGAGAATATCACCATAATCGAAGATCGGTTTTTCTGGAGCCTTTTTCACCCAGCTACCGTTGGCGTAGTATACCCACTCAACACTCCCATTCGAAACGATAATGACGTCGCTGCTCGAAATTATGAAGCTGGATGGTTTTTTGAATGCAAAAAAGATCGTTGTGTTTTCATTTTCCGATACTATGACAGCTTCACCGCTCATGTCCTGAATTTTTGCATATCTCTCCATCGCTTCTCCAGCGATGTCTGAAGTGCAGCAAGCGATGAGCGCAGTAAGAAGTGCGAGCATCACAAATTTGCTTCTCATCGAGTCCAGTTTTCTGCAATGAAAATAAATTTGTTTGCATTTCCATTTGCACAAAATTCGCAACTTACACTTTCACGGCAGCCAATAGAAATAAATTTACAAAACAAGTAGTTGAATTGTGGGCTCAATATACCTGCCGCTCCATCACGGAAAGGCTCCTTACTGGCTGCTCGGCAGGATGAAAAAGCTTGCAAAGCCAATAATAGCTCTCATTATCAAGGAATTTGGTGAAAAGGAGTTTTTTGAAAGAATGAGCGATCCAATATTTTTCCAGTCGTTTTCCAACGTGTTGGGTTTTGACTGGAACTCCTCAGGCTCAACTACTGTGCTTACTGGAGTTCTGAAATCCGTGCTGAACACTTCTGACTTTAGCATAAGGGTTGCGGGTGGGAAAGGCAAGGAAGGATTGAAAACTCCGGAACACGTGGTGAGGTTTGCAGACGAACTTGGAATTGGCAGTAAGGCGGAAGAGCTGATAAAGGTTAGCAGGCTTGCAGCAAAGGTTGACGGAGTTGCGTTGCAGGATGGCTACGACATATACCACCATGCCCTCCTGTTTTCTCCAAAGTACTGCGTTGTAATCCAGCAGGGAATGAACACCCACGCAAGGCTTGCAAGGAGATACCACTGGAAAGTATCGAGTTTCTCAGCCAAAGCTGAGGAACCCCACTCCGGAATTATAACCGTTAGAAGGGAAAACTCCGTTATGAATCTGGTTGCAAGGGAAAGCCGGGAGAATAGGGAAACAATTCTCGATGTAGTTAGGGATGGTACGTTTCAAAGGGATTACAGAAAACTTCTGAGCGTTCTTAGGTATAGAGAAAGCGTAGTTGTGCCAAAAAGGATTGACTGGAATGCCATCGAAAAAGCGTATAATCTACAGCCTGAAAGGTTCGAGGAACTTTTGCTCGTGAGAGGAATAGGAAAGGCAGCAATAAGAGCGCTAGCTCTGGTAGCGGACATAATCTACAACGCAGAGTACAGCACGCAAGATCCAGCTAAGTACTGCTTTGCTGTTGGCGGTAAAGATGGTGTGCCTTTCCCGGTTGATAGGCGAAGTTACGATGAGGTTATAGAATTCATGAGGGATGCGATAAAGCAGGCTGAATTGGGAAGATTTGAAAAGCTTGAGGCTTTGAAGAGGCTTCAGGCAAGTTTTTATAGTAGAGCAGAGGGAAGGAGAGCATGATAGCGATCACGAAGATGCTTACAGGAGAGGCGACTGTTTCGAGGCATCTAACCTACAAAAGCGATGAAAAAATACCTAAAAAGCTTGTAAATGCAAGTAAAAGACCGATTCCGGTTGTTGTTTGGAATTCAACGCTTAAGTGCAATCTAAAATGTATTCATTGCTACGCGAATGCTGGAAGTAAGAGCGAAGAGCTGAGCACGGAGGAAGCAATTGCATTTATCGACGACTTAGCATCCATGGGTGTGCCAGTCCTGTTATTTAGTGGTGGAGAACCCTTGCTAAGGCACGACATCTTTGAGCTTGCTGCCCACGCTTCAAAACGAATTGCTTGCTCGCTTTCAACCAACGGAACTCTCATTACACCTGAGATTGCTGAAAAGCTGAAAAATGCAGGTTTCTCTTACATTGGCGTTAGCATCGACGGGCTTGAAGAAACGAACGACAAGTTTCGCGGTGTGAAGGGGGCATTTAAGAGGGCGTTTGAAGGACTAATGAATGCAAAAGATGCGGGTATGATGACGGGGATTCGCTTCACAGTCACGAAGTACAACCTAAAGGATGTTCCTGCCGTTGTTGACATGCTCGCTGAAAACGAAATACCGAGGTTCTGCCTGTACCACCTCGTACCCTCTGGCAGAGCGAGCTTTGAAGACGATATAAGCGTCAAGGAGAGGAGAGAACTGATCGACTGGCTCATCGAGAAAGCCTTACAGCTCCACGACGACGGCTACAAGACCGAGATTCTCACTGTAGACAATCCGGCAGACGGCGTTTAC
>Ga0190367_1001933_pt1 | contig 11284 bp, 10 predicted proteins | sample 4872181011_MG_FD_171838 | JGI IMG/M metagenome (GOLD analysis project Ga0190367, IMG submission 171838) | Hydrothermal vent microbial mat bacterial communities from Southern Trench, Guaymas Basin, Mexico - 4872-18-10-11_MG | ecosystem: Environmental > Aquatic > Marine > Hydrothermal vents >... | reverse complement strand
CCAGCCCGATAGACTTCGCCCCTCGTATAGGCGAGTTGCTGAAATTGAGCACTCAAACAATCAAAAAGGCCATAGAGATACTGAAGAAAGCCCAGGAGATGGGGCTGACGGCTGGAAAAGACCCGGCCGGGCTTGCAGCAGCGGCTATTTACATAGCTGCCCTGTTGTCGGGAGAAGTTAGAACTCAGAAAGAGGTAGCTAGAGCAGCACAGGTTACCGAGGTAACTGTGAGGAATAGGTATAAGGAGCTAGCTAAAAAACTGAAAATCAAATTGCCCATTCGCTAGAATCCCCCATTTCCTCCAGCGAGAAATACTGCGGCAAAGTAAGATCAGCGCCCAAGGTCCTAGCCGAAACCTTGGGGATAGGCGGCGTACATCTCTTATGCGCACTTTTAGATACCCGCTCTAATATAGCCTTCACCTTCCATTCTTCAACTCCAGTAGCTTCGGGGACTTCTCTAATCTCGATCTTCCTATCGAAAACCGCGTATAATACTAGGTCTATTTCGCTGTAGCTCATTCCTAGCTCTCCCTCGGCTGTCTGTCCTGGCCAGAGAGCGGGACTGCTAGGTTTTTCCGCGATCTCTCTGGGCACTCCTAGGTGTAGAGCCAACTGCCTAACCTGGGTCTTGTAGAGATCCCCTATAGGCAGTATATCGACGCCTCCGTCCCCGTATTTGGTGAAATAGCCTATAAGCAGCTCGCTCTTATCACCAGTCCCTACTACTAAGGCATCGTTAGCGTTAGCGAAATAGTAGAGTAGAGTCATCCTAAGGCGGGCTCTCAGATTGCCCAGAGCAACTCTATGGCCGGCGTCGAAGAAGGGGAGAGTCTTTTCGTAACTTTTCAGGATACCCGCTATATCTACTTCGTACTTTTCAATCTCTAGCTCGCTCACTACTTTCAAAGCGTCTTCCAAATCTTTAGCGGGGGTTACCCGGCTATCTGGCATGATTAAGGCTTTTACTCTATCGCTGCCTAGGGCTTTAACGGTTAAGTAGGCCGTTACGGTCGAGTCCACTCCTCCGCTAATTCCTAAAACCGCTTTTTTAACGCCTGTCTTCTCGAAGTAATCTCTTATAAAGTCGACTATCCTTCTCTCAACGTAACTATAATCCAGCTTTAAATCCTCTGGCGTGATCTTCATAGTTTTACCTAAACTCTATGTTCTCAGATTTAGTTAAAACCCCCTTATAGAGGAAGTATACCTGCCTGTAGGTAGCGTATCTATCGAATTCGGTCAGCGCCGAGATACAGTCGACAGGCACCACTATTTTATAGCCTAGAAGCGCGGCGGTGCCTGCTGTGTGCAGAACACATATGTTGGCGACTGTACCCGTTATAACTAAGTTTTCTATTCCATAAATCCTCAACAAGTGATCTAGAGGAGTTCCGAAGAAAGCATCATATCTTAACTTATGTACCGTTATATCCTCTTTTTTAGGCTTTAATTCTTCTACTATTTCGGCGCCCCAGGTCCCTCCAACAGCGTGCTCTCCCCAAATCTTAAACTCTATATCGTCTTCACGATGCCAATCTTGAGTATAGACCACTAAGACCCCAGCTTTTCTAGCTTTCTCTAATAATTTCTTTATCGCTGGGATAGTCTTCTCTGCCTCAGGAACGAATAACTTACCATTAGGGTGTGCGAAGTCGTTTTGCATATCGACGATAATTAACCCGGTCTTTTTAGAATCTAAAACTACTTTTTCCTCCGTTATCTTATACTCGGGGACTTCTATCGCAACCATAAGGATCGATAATAACATTGGCATAAGCTTATATACGTTTAATCATGAGACGGTTTAAAAATTATGGGAACCTGAGGTTAGTCAAATTTTTTATGGAAGAAGCAGTTATTATTGTCGGCGGTGAAAATGGTTAAAATAGTCAAGGTAGATGGTTCTATAGAAGAATTCGATAAAGAGAAGATAGTTAGGAGCTGTGTAAAGGCCGGAGCTTCTGAAGAAGCCGCCAGGGAAATAGCCAATGAAGTAGAAAAAAGAGTCGAAGAAGGAATGAAAACTACGCAGATAAGAAGGATGGTGTTAAAACTATTACGTGAGAAAAATCCTGAATGGGTGGAAAACTGGGAGTTTTACGATCGCATAGTAAAAGGACGCGTAACTTTCGAAAACGGCAAATTCGTAGTAGTCGAGAAGGGCAATCTCTACCTAGGTAGAGAAGTCAGAGATATAGGAAAGAAAGGCCTCAGCGATTTTGAAGAAGTCAAAGCTATTCTCAGAGAGTTAGAGGAAGATTTGAAAATGGGAGTCTCAAAGAGGACTATACACAACAGGACCTACGTGCTCTTCATGGCAGTTTTAAAAACAAAGAAAATGTCCCTCGAGGATAAGAAGAAATCGATAGAAGCTATAAACGAGTTCCGCAAGAAGCTTGGATGGAAACCTTTCGAACTCAAAAAGCCGTTAGCGTAATACTACTAAGGGAATTAAAGTGTCAAAAACTCTGAAGATAGCACTGATAGGCGAGGCGCTGCTAGCCAATATATACCTCCCCCTAACCAACGGTATATTTCTAGTCTACTTAGCGTCGCTAGGCTATGATATCAAATCCATTTCTTACATCATAGCGGCAGTGCTTATCGGCTTTATATCCTTTCTAATATTGACAGCCTTGCTTATAGACATCTCCGCCTTATCCTCCGAGGTTAAAACGGCCCTCGTCTCCGGCTTATCTACAGGGAATAGGCTTATCCATAGCGATTTTCGCGGCCCGGTTCTTCTTCGGAGATTATGTAAAGGAGTACCTAATTAAGGCGAAGAAGGAAAGCGTTTAAACCAGAGTTTGTGAAGCAAAGCTAATATCGTCTTTTAAGTTAGATTATCTGGGATGATTACCCGATGGCACTCTGAGCTGTGATGATAGGGTAAGCTTATGACCGATAAAATAAGCAGCTTATAGAAGCTCCTTGATTTTGTCAATTAACTCCTCTACATTCCTATAAGATATTATCGATAAATTACACGCGGTATGGTCATAGTTGCACAAATTATCCCTTTTTACTGGAACCAGAATCCGAGCCCAAGGTATGTCTATAGCTTTTCCATAGACGCTGGGAAGAAAGAGTGAAGGATTCGGTATATCTACGCACACTATTTTTTTACCTTTAAACGCTAATATGCTAAAATGGTGCTCTATTCCGCTAACCCCCTCGAGAGAGCCGTCTAGGACAACCTTAAAGCCTTTCTTCTCTAAATATTCCTTGATAACATTGATTGGTGGCGTCATAGGATACGCCTTAAATAGCACTAAGTATTCCTTAATGATATTTATTATTTAAATTTTACCTAGAGAAATTTCAAATCACTAATTTAAGGCTTTTTAATTCTCCTTAGCTATAGCAAATCTCACATAAAATTGGACGAATAGTATTTCAAATTTTAAATAATTTAACAATGTCATAGAGCAAAATGTTTAAGTTTATAAACATTTACGCTTAGACAAGCTCAACGATCTGCTCCTTTTATCTCCATGCTGACTTTCTCATCCTAGTTTAAAGATTATTTAATTAATATGTACCGTATTGGACAAAAGTCGTAAAGTATTAGCGATAATAGTCGTAGATGGTTAAGGGACCAGCGATTTTCTTTACGCGTTTAAGATTCTAAGATTATTTTAAAAAGATAGTCGAATGGATAAACAATTAAACCGAAACTCATATTTTTGCTTCGATGAAAACTCGAGTAATCATATTCATCGCGATTATAGCAATCGCTTTCGGAGTATGGTCGCTAGCCCCATCTTATGACTTACGCGCCAGCCCAGCGGACGAAATACCGACGGACATTTCCATAAAGCTCGGCAAGCCCATTATAAAAAAAGTATCTAAAAAATACAGTTTAATACTTATCCCTGGGGCGGATTTTCACTTAGTTCCCGGAGCCCCTGTAGTTCCAGTTAAAACGCTAATTTACAAGCTACCGATAAACGTCGAGGTCGAACATTTAGAATATCGGATAGAAACTACCACCCTCGAGGGCAAGTACAGGCTTCTACTAACCCCCCAACCCAAACCGCTAACCCCATCAGACCGCAGAAAGGATATATTCGTGGAGGATCCGGAAATTTACAACTCTTCTAAACCCTACCCACCTCAGGTTGTGGAGTATGAGGTTAGGAGAGGCATAGATCCGGTATCTCTCGAGAGGGTAAACTACCTAATCATGAGGCTTTTCCCTGTTAGGTACTACCCGGAAACTTGGACCGTCGAGTTAGCAACGAACATTGAACTATCCATTACGTATAAAACCGTCCAAATTTCACAAATAGAGCCCGTACAAGCAGTAGACCTAATAGTTATAACCTCTAACACTCTGCAAGACGCTGCAGTAGCATTCGCTGAGTGGAAAAACTCGACTGGACTCGTAGCGAAAGTATACACCGTCGAGTGGATAAGCTCAAACTACCCAGGCGCTGATACCCAGGAGAAAATCAGAAACTTCGTAATCGACGCTGTAAATGCGTATGGAATTACTTGGGTTGTTCTCTTAGGAGACGCGGATGTAGTGCCCGTTAGACGCGCTTATATACCCGGCTTAGGAGATTTAGACTACATAGAAACGGATCTCTACTACGCCGACCTAGACGGAACTTGGGATACTGACGGAGACGGCTATTATGGAGAGGTAGAAGACGATATAGATGGAGTGCCTGACGTAATAGTCGGCAGATTACCCGCCAGCACGCTAAGCGAAGCCTACACGATAATAGACAAACTCAAAAACTACAACTCCAGAAACGAATGGTTTAGGAGAATACTCCTCCTAGGAACGGTAACCTTCGGAGACCCCCTAACCCCCGAAGGAGAGATGCTTAAAGACTACATAGAATATAAGTTACTCCCAGAGGATTTCTCCTGGACAAAACTCTACGAAGGACTAGGAAACCTAAATCCCGCAAGAGCAAAGGAAGAAATGAATAAGGGGTATGGAATAGTTAACTTCGCCGGACACGGCAACGTGGATGTATGGAGCTTTGGCGAGGGAGGCTGCTTCACCAACAGCGACGTATACTCCCTCACGAACGGTTACAACACCTCTATTATAGTGGCGATGTCCTGCCTCACTGGCGACTACGCCGATACAGACGTGTGTATAGGAGAAGCTTTCCTACTACACTCTTCCGGCGGCGGCATAGCGTACTTCGGAGCCGCCGATACAGCCTATGGATACACGGGATATTGGATAACGAGCGGGTTAGCGGGCGAGTTCGACTGGAGAGTAATTAAAGCCTTTAAGGATATAGAGGATTCCGGAGGCACCCTTTCTCCCGGCGGATTACACGTCTCGGCGATAACCGGCTACCTAGCCAAGCACGGAAGAAGCGACAAGTACGACTGGTACACCGTAGTCGAATACGGCAACCTGCTAGGAGACCCCTCTCTACTCCTAACCGGAACCGGAGACTCCCCGCCACCCCCAGAGACCCCGGTGCTGAAGGGCTATGTGCTAGACGAGAATGGATCCCCCGTGGCGAATTCCGTAGTAGAAGTCTACAACTACACCTCCGGCGTTCTACTATATAACATATCTACGCTTACAGGCTACTACGAACTCGTAAACATATCCTATGGCACGTACACTTTCAAAGCCTACGCCAAGGGCTACACGCCAACACAGAAAGATTTCTACTACCCGCGGGTAGTAATGGAGGTAAACCTAACCTTAATCCCTAGTGAAATCCAACCCAACACTATTTTAATAGTAGTGGACGACGACGCCACTCCCTTCACGGACCCGGGAGTCTGGCCTAACGAATTCATAGAAGTCGTAGAAGCCCTAGGCTTCAACGCGATGGTCTGGAATGAAAGCGAAAGGGGAAACCCATCTCTAGATATATTACTAAACGAGAACGTAACCGCGGTAATCTGGCACACTGGAACATACTACGATGGGGCGGTGAGCTCTGAGGACGCGCAAACTCTCATCCAGTTCGTCGAAAAGGGCGGTAGACTGCTCCTAGAGGGGGAAGATATAGGGTTTGACCACGGAGACGACGAGTTTATGCAGAAAGTTGCACACGCAAAGTACCTGGTAGACGACACTAATGCAAGCGTGGTGGAGGCGACCGAGAAGCACCCAGTAATGGAAGACCTAGAACATTTTACCTTCGCCTCCCAACCTCCATACCCAGACGGCGTAGAGCCTTGGAACAACGGGACGCAAGTAGCGAAATACGCGGAGACTAACTACTCCGCCATAATAGTCTATGACGGCCTATACTGGGGAGCTGGAGGCAGAGTAGTCTACATAGCCTTCCCGGTACACTACTTATCGGCCGATACTAGGAAAACGCTAATAGAGAATAGCATAAAGTGGCTCACCACTTCCTATGTCATAAAAGCAAAAACGGACAGGGAGAGCTACGCCGCCGGCTCAACGGTAAAAATAGTTGCGAGCGTGTTTAACGGAACAGAGCCCCTAACAGGGGTAAACGCGACTGCTAGAGTATACTATCCTAACGGCACGCTAGCCTTCGAAGCCCAAATGAGGGATGACGGAATGGGCGGAGACGACGTACCACAAGATGGAAACTACACAGTTATCTACGAGATACCCAGCGGGGCTCCAACCAGCAGCTACCTAGTGGAGGTTAGCGCGTATATAAAAGGCTACACGACGATCTACGATTCTAAAAGCTTTGAAGTTACGGCCGGGGGCGCAGTAGCTTTTACGATAAAGGTAGAAGACGTAGTCGTAATCGAGGGAGTTATATACATGAACATAACGGCGTCCAACAACGCGAGCTTAATCATAAGAATGGTCCAATACAGGATAGACGGGGGAGAAGCGGTAAACGTGACCAAGCCAATTGACGGAGCCTATGACTCGCCCACCGAGACAGTACGCATAGTCATAGATACCGCTAGCTACAGCCTTGGAGAACACAAGATAGAAGTGAGGGCTATTGCGGAGCAGAGCTATGCTTCCCAGTGGGAGCAGTATAGATTTCTCGTTAGAGAACTCGAAGCCAAGTACAACCTCATAGCCCTGTTAATACCCCCGCTAAAGCCAGTATACGCATCCGATATAGCCGAGAACGTCGGTTCCAACCTACAGGGGATATGGAAGTGGGACGTAGATAAGCAGGAGTTCATAGGCTACACCCCCGGAGTCAGTCCACCCGAAGAAGACTTTTTAATAGAAATGGGCTACGGCTACTTCGTCTACCTAGCGGCCCCCGCCAGATTTGTGGAAGTAGGGTGATAACATGAGAAAAATCGCGCTCCTGATATTACTCTTAACCATAGTCACCTTCGCTGGAGTAATCGAGAAAGCTCAAGCCCAAGTACCGATAACAGTCTGGGGCTACGTCTACATGCCAGACGGCTCACCCGCAGCGGGAGCCAGCGTAAAAGTAAGCGCGGCGGGAGTTTCAAAATCTACGATCACGGACAGCTCGGGCAAATATAAAGTAGACTTGACGGTCTCTCAAACCCCCGTCACGGTTACAGTTACAGCGAGCAAAGGAGAGTACAAAGGCTCGGCGTCCAAATCGGGAGAAGGAGTAATTAGAATAGACGTGCACCTAAAGAAGCCGCACCCCCCGCCTCAGGAAAAGAAGAAAACCAGTTTAAGCCTGAGCGCCGATAAAAGCGAGTACCGGTTAAACGAAACCGTAATTCTAACCGGCTACATATCCCCAGCTATGAAAGCCGAAATAACCATTACGGTAACAAAACCCGACGGCTCCCAGGTAAAAGTAAAGGTACAGAGTAAAACCGATGGAAGCTTTTCCCATCAATTCGCAGCCGACACCCTTGGCCTATGGAAGGCGTACGCCTACTTCCCAGGAACCAAAGACTATAAATCCTCTAAAAGCCCCACGGTACAATTCTACGTGAAAGTCGAATCCAAGCTAAACTTCAACGTCCTAGCCCTAGACTCTAAAACGGCCAAAATAGAAGGAGCTATAGAGCCCCCCGTAGCCAACGCCACCGTAATGGTATACATCAGCATAGACGGAGGAAAAACCTGGCTCCACTTCTGCAACACGACGACGGACGAAAACGGACGCTTCATCCTATACGTAAACACGACCATAAGCGGCAACGTACTATTCAAAGCCGTATTCCCCGGCAGCGAAACCCACGTAAAAAGCGAATTAGAAAAACCAGTGATCTTCAAGGTAGAAACCGATAAGGAGAAAGAAAAACTAGTCGCACGTGTAAAAGAGCTAGAACAACGCAAAGAAGAACTAGAAAGTAGAATAACAGAGCTAGAAAAAGAAAACAACCAGCAAAAAGAGAAAATAGAGGAACTATCGGAAAACCTGCAGAAAGCCAGAGAAAACCTAGAAACCGCCAACAAAACTATCACGGAACTAGAACAAAAAACAAGAGAATACAAGGAAAAACTACAACTCTATCAAATCACGACACTCGTGGGAATACCATCCTCACTAGCCATCGGAGCAGCCCTAGCTCTACTCCTAAAGAAACACCAAAAAATATGAAAAAATAATTTTATTCCAAGAACATTTCTAGCTTCATTTTTCAGTACTTTTCATGTTATCATATAACGAGAACTTATCCGGATAACACCACCAACCAACTCTAACACCGTACTCTTACACGGCAGAAATATTACATGACGACAGTCCTCTCCCCCTCCTCTATCGTCATATTTTTTCTTTCAGCGAATTCCTTTCAACCTCTAAAACACGGCCTCAGAGACGCCTAGAAAGTTAAGTCGTTAACCAGCACTCGTTTATAAGTTGAAGGAGAGGATTATCAGAGAGATGTCTCCAACTTTTCCACAATCTGGTAAAATGTTAACTAAAGTTTAAATTTTTTATATTTCAATTTTTAATATCCATAATATTCCTCATATACTCCTCCTTCCTCCTCATCTTCCTATACCCTGCCTTCCTAAAAGCGGCATATTCTCCCCATCCACCCCTACGAAAACCTTCCTATATCCCAACTCATAGGCTTTAGATGCCGCGCTTTCAGCTATTTTACTTAAAAACTCTGCTTCAAGATATTTGGGTTTAACCCAGATATAGGATATACAGAGCGTAGGCCTAGTAGCATGTCTTTGAAGCGCTAAAAGACCTGCCTTTTCTCCGCTGTAAATCCCGTAAATTTTAGGTTTTTAAAGGTTGAAGCCTTTAAATTTGTTATAGTCGGTCAACCGTATGAGGTTGTGCCAGACGTATATTGATGGGTACCAGTGTCCGGATACCAAGAGCATGTCTTTAGGATGTTCTCTAAAAGGAAGCTTCCTTTAGCGGAAGCGTTGACCGGCGTTTTTCGCATTTTATCCTCATTTTGTAGAGGTCAAACATTTTCCTAAAGCCGAATTTCAGGTATAGCCTTTTAGACCTCTCGTCTTCCGGCATCGTGTCGAGAAACTTGTGGCCGAGGTTTTTAGCGTATTCTAGGCAGCATCTAACAAGCTCCGTGCCTACCCCTCTTCGTCTATAATTCTTGTGGACTACCAGAACTTCGAGAAAGCAGTATCTTCCGTAGGGATTCGGCTCCCCCGCGAAAACTATTTCGCTCTCTCTCACGACTTTACCGCCTAGACTGCTACGAAAACTTCTCCTCCGTTTTCTTTTAAAATGTCGAAGTGGAGGCGCACCGTATCCTCGTCCATCCAAGGACCGCCGTGTAGCCATCTTTCGAAAGGCGTCAGCTCCTCATAGCTAGCCTCTACCTTTTCACTTCCAACACACCTGTACCACTTCTCCACGTCTGAACAGTGGACCTCTACAATACCTGTGTAGTCTTCTTTCCTCGCTTTTCTCACCGAAATCTTCAAGCCCGCATCCATATATCTTCTAGTTTAGTGTTTTAAGCCTTAGAAAATTAAAAATCTCTCTCGACTTCCCGTCTCATTTTTGTCTAATAAGAGCATAGATAGTCGAAGGTGGGCTGTGCGGAAAAAGCTTACCTCTAGATTTCAAATTTCTGTGCATCCATGTACAGTATAAGCGTTAAGCTCCGCATGAGCTTTCACGGCATTGCGGATATTCTTCTTCACCGATGTGGAGGTCTAGAATAATAATCATATACCTCACGAGTATATTGATTATCGAGGTGGCATTTTTGTCCACTAAGCAGTATCATATAGCTTTAAGAGAGGGAGATATCGCGCCCTATGTTCTCTTACCAGGCGACCCGGGGCGGGTCGCGAAAATAGCTAGTTTCATGGACGAGGCTAGGTTTGTAGCTCAGAATAGGGAGTATTTGACGTATACAGGCAAGTATAAAGGAGTCCCAGTCTCGGTGACGTCTACGGGGATAGGCAGTCCCTCGGCGGCTATAGCCGTGGAGGAGTTAATACGAGTTGGAGCTAAAGTACTGATAAGGGTAGGTACTAGCGGCGCTATGCAGGACTATACTAAGCCGGGGGATATAGGCATAGCCATAGGCGCCGTGAGAGACGAGGGCACGACGAGGCAGTATATACCCGTAGAGTACCCGGCGGTGGCGGACTATAGAGTCGTCGCGGCGCTAGTTGACGCCGCGGAGAAGCTCGGAGTCAGGTACCATGTGGGTATTTTCCACACGAAAGATTCTTTCTACTGTGAAGTCGAGCCGGAAAATCAGCCAGCCAGGGAAGTATGGATGAATAGGTGGAAGGCCTGGGTTAGGGGGAACGTTATACTCTCGGAAATGGAGGCAGCCGCGATATTTATAGTCTCCAGCATAAGAGGGGCTCTCGCGGGGGCTGTTTGCGCGATGATAAAAATCTCTGAAGACAAGAAGATTCAAAAACTCAATGAGGAAGCTAAGAAAAACGCTATTCTCACAGCGCTAGAAGCTGTGAAAATACTCGACGATAGAGGCATACCCGAGTAGGCGGTCTTTATGTGGAGCGACGCGCGCAGCGGACTCCTAGTCTTCATTTCTCACTGTATCCTAAACCAAAACTCGGTGGTTAAAGAGCTAGCCGTCAGCAAGGGGATTCTAAAGGAGATAGTCGACGTCCTCGCCGAACTGGGAGTTGGCGTAGTGCAGCTCCCGTGCCCAGAAACCGGCTACGCGGGTTTAAGGAGGTTCTGGTATACGAGAGAACAATATGACAATATAGGCTTCAGGAGGTACTGCCGCCGCATAGCTGAGGAAGCTGTGGATCTAGCCCTTGAATACCAGCGGAACGGTTACAGGATAGTGTGCGTTATCGGGATAAGAGGTAGCCCATCGTGCGGCGTTAAAATGACGACGCAGGGGTGGCTGGGCGGAGATCCGAAGAAAGTTGGAGAGTGTATTCGCGTAGAGGGTATGGGAGTTTTCATGGAAGTGCTTAAGG
>Ga0190367_1001931_pt1 | contig 11294 bp, 13 predicted proteins | sample 4872181011_MG_FD_171838 | JGI IMG/M metagenome (GOLD analysis project Ga0190367, IMG submission 171838) | Hydrothermal vent microbial mat bacterial communities from Southern Trench, Guaymas Basin, Mexico - 4872-18-10-11_MG | ecosystem: Environmental > Aquatic > Marine > Hydrothermal vents >... | reverse complement strand
CTACGCTAGTGGTGCTCATGGCGTTGGTGTTGCTATAGCTCAATGGATATTAACAATAAGAGCTTCAGTAACTATAGGACCCCCCTTAGGACCTAACGCATCAATGATTCTTCAGCAAGCTGGTGTGAGGATGATTCCTGCACAACCAGGCACACCATTAAGGGCTGCTTTACGTACTGCTGGATTAGCTATGGTGTAAAGTACTTGGAGATAGTTGTAGCTAGCGGTAAGGGTGGAACTGGTAAAACATTCATAGCTTCTAACTTACTTTACTACTTCTCGAAAATTAAGTCTAGAGAATGTGTTGGTGTAGATGCAGATGTTGAAGCACCTGACCTAGCTCTAGCTCTTGGTGGTTATACTAAGATCGATTATGAGGTTAAATCACACGCTGCCCGTAGACCAGTAATAGATACTTCTAAATGTATTCACTGCGGTTTGTGTACTAAGGTATGTAGATCTGCTGCCATATTACTAATTGATAATGTACCAAGAGTAGATATCGAGGAATGTGAAGGTTGTGGTGTTTGTGCTACCGCATGTCCTGTAGAAGCTATAGATATGGTCAGCTTTAGTGTAGGTAAGATAGTAGCTGGTAGCGTTAAGTATAGTATAAGAGTCATTAGTGGTGAATTAGAGGTTGGTATGAGTAATAGTGGTAAGCTTGTTTACGAACTTAAATTAATAGCTAGAAGACTCTATAGTGATTCAGAGCTATTCATAGTTGATGCAGCTGCAGGTATAGGTTGTCCAGTGATATCGAGCATTACTGGCGCTAACCTATTGATTATAGTTGTAGAGCCAACACCTCAATCAATTCAAGGTGCTCTTAGATTAAAACATGTAGCTGAGACATTACATGTCAACTATGTTACATTAGTAAATAAGTATGACTTAAACTCCAACATACCAAATTCTTTAAGGAGGGACCTCAACATTATAGGTGAGATACCCTTTGATAATATAGTTTTTGAAAGTTATGCTAACATGACCCCACTCCTACAATATAGACCTAATAGCGACGTATCCAAGAAATTAATGAGTATCTTCAATGTATTATATAAAGAATTTATGGGTTGAATGTGATGAGGATACTCATTACTGGAGGTAAGGGTGGAACTGGTAAAACACTCATAGCAAGTAACTTAGCTTACTTAGCATCATTAAAGGGGTTACCAACACTTCTAGTGGATGCTGACATAAGTAATCCTAGTACATGGATAACTCTCGGTGCACCAAAACCTAAACTCATAAGTACAGTATATAGTTTTAGACCAGTAATTAATAAAAGTAAATGTAATCTATGTGGTAAATGCGTGGAGGCCTGCCCTACCCACGCATTAGTACTTATACCTAACAAAGACCTATTACTCATCGACACACTTTGCGAAGGATGTTCTTTATGTATGTATATATGTCCCCTTAAAGCGATAAGAGAGGGAAGTAATATCGCCGGTTGGATTCTAAGAACTCAATTGAAGTCATTACCAATAATTATTGGTGAGTTAAGACCTGGTGAGAGACGAGAGGATACAGTTATTACCGAGCTTCTAAAGCAATGTGAGAATTTAGAAGTAGATATTAATATTAAGCTTACCTTCATTGATGCACCAGCTGGTACGAGTGCCCTGATAAAGAAGCTTATCAAGTTCAGTCATAAGTATCTATGTGTAGTTGAACCTACACCTCTATCATTAAATGATTTCATGAGGTTAACTAAAGTAATTGAGCTTGATAGGACTATAGCTGTTCTGAATAAGACTGGTATGTCACTCATAATAGAGAATAAATTCCGATCGATCCTTAAGGAGTTAAAAGTGAGGTGGGTCGAAATCCCATTTTTAAGGGATATAGCATCCTCTTATCTAAGCTCCATACCACTTCCTGACTCACCTATATGGCCAAGGCTAAGTAGTAAATTCTTGGAAATTCTAGAAATGATTTTATAGGTGTCTCTGAAAAAGATAATTAATGTCAGGAAATTTTTAATTATGCTCTAATATCTTACTTGATGCATAAGAGAACCGTTAATTATGGTGTTGCACTATTAGTATTACTTGCATTTGTAGGTACTACAGCTTTCAGGGTTAGTATACCAGCTATTGCCTTCTATGCGAGGGAGGTTTTAAGTGCATCAGCTTTTAGTGTAGGATTACTAACCTCGATGTTCTTTGCTGCTAGAGCTGTAGCGTCTGTATTAGCAGGTTTTTTATCAGGTAGGGCTGGAAAGTTTCTCCTGAGTTTAATAATCACAACATCTTTCATAATTAATGGGTTCATAGTACTATTGTACGGTCTTGTAGAGAGCATTGTGTGGCTATTAGCGGTTAGGTTATGTCAGGGATTCCTGAACGGTATAGCATGGGTCCTAGTTCAATACGTCCTAGGCATATCGGTAAGTGAAAACATTAGGGGTAGGATATATGCTGTATACTTTGCTTTAGGTTCGTTGGGTAGTGTCCTAGGTAATTTTATATATTCATTAATTTCCAGACAGGAATTGACGCTATCACTAATTGTTTCCTCAACTATGTACGTATTGTCAGGTATCATAGCTCTCGTAGCTGTGAGGACTCTAAGTATTAAGTCAGAAATTAAGAGAACACATAGTAACTTAAGTTTTAAGGATGTGGAACGTGCTAGTACGTATGGATTCATGGCATCAGCGATACTATTACTGCTAATAGTTCTAGGGATAAGTGCGTTCTCCTCTATAGTTAGGGGAGATTTAATCTACATATATCTAAGTGAGAGCTTTAGTCTAAGTAAGTCTTATGTAGCTGAATTAGTCGGTATTACTGGTCTAGGCTCATTAATAGGTGCCTACTTAATTAGTTGGCTCTCTGATAAGTGTGGTAATGTATTAGCACTTAGAGTATCATCGCTTCTAGGTGCCTTAGGTTCAATTCTTCTAAACGTAAGATTGGGGGGAGCAGCAATTACAGGGTTATTACTGTTTTACATAGCATCTTCGAGTGTGATGCCTGTGAGTAGGAGAGCAGCAATTACTGAATTCAAGTTGAGTGGTTTAATATTAGGTGTAGTTAATGCGGTAGGGAACTTAGGTAGTGTAGCTGGTTCAGCAATCGCAGGCTACCTATATGATTTATTAGGTGTGCATTCTACAGAACCACCATTATACGCCATGGCTACATTACCGTTAATGGCATTTGCCGCATCTATATTGCTAAAGGAAAGACGTGAACCAACATATTAATCTACCACCGTTAATCCTTAGTATCTGACATGTATGAATCTTGATTTAGGGAGCGCTAAGAAGAAGACCGCTTCTGCTACGTCCTCGGGCCTACCTATGTCCTTTAGTGGATGCATTTCAGCTGCACGTTTACGCTTTTTAAGTGTGTCTAATATGTTCTTAACCATATCTGTCTCAATAATACTAAGCGCTACGGAACTAGCACCTAAGATAAAGGTTAATTCCGTAGCTAACCTTCTCGTAAGCCCTATAACACCTGCTTTAGTAGCACAATGAGCTACCGATGTTATTGAATGACCTGTTTGCCCGGTTAAACTAGCTATGTTTACTATACTCATCCATGGTGTCTTCTTAAGTAACTGTAAGAAGTATTAGTAACTAAGAATGTACTTGTTAAATTAACCTTAGTATGTATTCTCACTCATCAAGACTTAACTTATTAATACTCTTCATTGATAGCATATCTACATTATTAATTAAGACATTAAGATAGGGGATTTCACTTGAAATTAATTTATAGCGTTTTCTTACACTTGACTTAACACTTACATTTTTAAGCATCTTTAAGGTTTCATTAGCTGTATTTAACTTATTTAAGTACGTACCTCACTACTAAACTTAAGAGCAATAGCTCTACCTATACCTCTACTACTGTCTACAACAAGTACATAACCTTTAACCATAGTTATCCCCAATACTATAATCTCAACAAGATATTCAACAACCCATGGAAAGCCATTGTTATAAAGGAAAATAGATGACTAATTAAGTACATTAAGTACGGAGGAGTTAATGTCTAAGGCTTGATTATGGAGAACTCCTTAACTCTTTCTTCAATAGGCTTATACTCAATATCGAATCCGAAGTGTCTTGGACCTAGTATTTCTAAACCTTTAGGTGTTCTAAATTGCTCACGTCCTTTCAATTCCACAACGGATACCTTAGTACCTTCCTTCAAGACTGTATTTGTTATCGGTTCACAGGTCTTTGCATCTATAACTACTATTATATCAGGACTCGTAGCTATTACCTTATCATTGAACCACATAATGTGATTTTCATTCTTGAACCATATCTTTGCCGTATGACCTTTAAACTCGTCTGTTCCATCAATATACGTTGTACCCCACATGTACCCCTCTCTATCCTCCCACTCCTTCTTCCTTACTACACCTCTGAATAATACCCATCCATTAACCTTCTTAGCTACAGCTATTGCAGGGTCTTCACCTTTTTCACGAGCCTCTCTTATGGTCTTACCTATTTCATAGCTTTCACTTAGAGTATTCGGTATTATTACCCTCCTTAACTCGCTCCCTCTCATTACTAAGCTTGCACCAGCAACAAGGCCGAAGGATGCGACACTTATTTGCTTACCTATTCTCTCAGCCATTGAGTAGTTTATAGCTTTAATTATGATGGTCTTATTGCCATACTCATCAACGTAAGCAGCTGGATAAGGAGGTATGTTGTATATATGTGTTGTTAGTTGATTTAACTCAGGAATAGCTCTTCCTCAAAGTCTCCATTAACAACAATCTTACCTAGGAACAAGGCTGCATCAATGGGTCCAGGAGTGTTTCCGCCACCAATCTCTACGGGAACTATAACGTCTATCTCGACACCTAAGTACTTTTCCAGCTCTAGGACAGCTAGCGAAAGTATCTTTTCAGCTAAACCTATCTTCCTAGTTAAACCTAGCTCACTCATCTTCTTAAGAACTTCAGGTGTTTTAGGAGCAATGTGACCCCATTAGATACGTAGTACAACTCCAAGCATTATCTCTTACTTTATTAACATCATGTATAATTATTTCTCCGTATTTTTCAAGATTCCCTAGCAACAGTTTTAAGCCAACCCCCGGAAGGCCTCCGCCACCAGTCCCCAAGAATGTACAACCACGAACAAAACCTTCAACATCGGTTTTAGATCTTAGAATTAGATCAACCATACCTTGTAAAGCTCCTTACTACATTTTGAAGCTAAGTACATAAGTCTTTCATAATTAACCCTAATGCTATTTCTAAAACAATAGTTTAAAGGACGGTATTACCTAGTTCTAGGGACCGTAGGAATGCTTAGTAACATATTAGGTATAAGTGAAGCACTGATTGCAGCCATAGCCTTCTCCACAGCTTCATTATTTATTAAGGTTAGTCTTAAAGATTTAAGAAGTCCATTCTTAATTAACGGTATTAGAGCCTTAAGTGCATCATTCATTTACCTAATTACATTCGTATATCTCGGATTTAAGAGCCCATCACTTTATGCATTATTGTTAATCATAACCTCGTCTTTAATAGGTCCAGGGTTAGGTGATATATCGTTTATACTTAGTGTTGATAGACTTGGTGCTGGGTTTGCTACGTTACTCTCCTATCAGTACATACTCATATCTCAAATACTTAATGCCGTAATTCTTCGTGATATGAGGGGATTTCAAGCAGTATATTTAACACCTATAGCTTTATTAGGTCTTTACATATTAGTTAGTGACAAGAAATTAACATTTGATCGTAAAGGCATTATGTTAGCTTATAATGCAGCAATAGCTTGGTCTATAAGTACTATAATGATATCGTATTTAGTCAACTTCATGGGTGAAAGCCCCATTACAGTTGCTGGTTTAAGGGTGTTCTTCCTAACACCTTTACTTCTAGGTTTAGGCGTTAATGAAGTGGTTAAGGTAACTAGAAGAGCCTTAACTGTACTTGTTATTTCAGGTTTTACATCATACTTCGTGGGATTTGTGGCATTTACTTTAGCACTTAAGGAGCTAGGTGTTATGGTTCCATCATTAATAACTGCACTCACACCAATGTTATCTCAGATAATGTCTGTTAAGCTACTTAAGGAAAGGATTACAGGAAGAGGTGTTGTAGGATCCGCACTCATAATACTCTCATTGATATTTGCCATAATCCTAACTTCATAAAAACTGTCACCCTCTTCCTTGATGCCCTTAAATGACCTTTAGTATGCCTACTATGAGTAAAATTACAGCAATAATTATTACTATCGCTAACAGGAATGTAGTTATGATGAAGATTATAGGAAATAAGATCGCTAAGGCAATACTAACTACCATACCTATTAATAAGCTCTTTTTTACTATGATACCGTAAAGTAATCCTATGAGTAATCCTATGATTGCTAAGATGGCTAGTAACGGCATGTGTTACCCTAACCTTTCTTATGTTAAAGTTTAAAATTATTACTCATCTAGGATGTAGTAATTGCATCAGTTAAGTAAACATATCTATTTTCCTATGAGCGCTTCTTTGACATAGCAAACTTAACGCATCCTTATAAATGTTTATTTCATAGGGTACTTGGGGTATTAACATGACTTATCAAGGTATCTCGACACCTCTGGCTGTAGTGATTACAGCTATAATCGTTGCTGCAGTTGTTGCAGGTATAGTATATGCTATTGTACCCAGAGGTGTAGTAACATCTACTGTGACTGTAACGTCCACTATAACTGAGACAACAACCGTATTTGCTGGAGCTACAGGTACTGTCACAACTACCGTAACAAAGACTGTAACTGTTGCCGAGACCATTACCGTAACTGCAACACCTCCCGCTAAGAAGTACAAAGTAGCTATATTGTTTGATGTTGGTGGTAGAGGTGATCTAAGCTTTAATGATATGGCATGGTTGGGAGCTGAGAGAGCGGCTAAGGAACTAGGTGTCGAGGTTACATACTTAACACCTAAGTCATTAGCCGACATGAAGCCCCTACTTGAAAAGTTAGCAAGCTCTAAGGAATACGACTTACTAGTACTTGTCGGGTTCTTATGGACTACCCCACTTAATGAAACGGCTGATAAGTTCCCTGAACAGAAGTTCGCATTAATAGATGCTACAACGGGTGTTGTAAGACCTAATGAGGTCGACATTCTATTTAGGGAGCAGGAGTGTGCTTCATTAGTAGGTATAATAGCTTCAGGTATGGCCTACGCCCTTGGAGGTAACACGATAGCTGCTTTAGCTGGTATGGACATACCTCCACTATGGAAATTCCATATAGGCTATCTCTTTGGTGCTAAGTATTTCGAGAAGATGACTGGTAAGAAGGTTAAATTCCTCTGGGTATACACAGGAACATTCACAGACCCAGCTGTAGGTAAGCAATACACTATGCAGTTACTAGAGAGAGGTGCGAAGGTAGTTTACGGCTTAGCTGGAGCCACACATCTGGGTGCTTTTGAAGCTGTAAAGGAATGGCATAAGGAAAGAGGCGAACTAGTCTTCGCCATAGGTCAGGATGCTTCGCAGGAGTGGATTGATCCTTATCATATACCACTAAGTGGTGCTAAGAGAGTTGATGTCGCTGTATATACTGCTATCAAGATGGTTGTTACAGGTACGTGGAAGGGCGGCATAATAACGCTTGGACTTAAGGAGGGCGGTGTAGGTATCTGGGACCTAGATGGTGTTAGATGGTTTGCTGAGCAAGCAGCTAGTGCTGGTAGATTGTCTAAGGACCTAACACCAGATAAAGTTGTCGAGATAGTTGACAAGTTAAGGAAGGAATACATTAAGGATTACGTATGGGGACTTGTTAATGAGCTTAAGGAAAAGATACTAGAGGGTGAGATAATATTTAAGACTCCAACAACCCATGATGAGTACTTAGCAATAGTAAAGGAGTTAGAGAAAGGAAATCTAAATGCAGCATTAGCTAAGGGTAGTATAGAGTAATTCAACTGTAAAAGTACTAAGGCTTTTTCTATTCTAACAACGTTTATAGTTAGGTAACTTAATAGGTGCGGTTCATGAGTGAACTAGCTATAGAGATGAGAGATGTATGGAAAGTTTACCCTGATGGTACAATAGCTTTACGTGGAGTCAACTTCAATGTTAGAAAGGGGGAAATTCACGGATTACTTGGGGAGAATGGTGCTGGTAAGACAACATTGATGAGGATTCTGTACGGTGAAATAAGGCCTAGTAAGGGTGAAATAAAAGTTTTCGGTAAGAAGGTTAGCTTTAAAGGGCCTTGGGACGCAGTCAAGAATGGTATTGGTATGGTTTACCAGCACTTCTCATTAATACCCTCATTTACCGTCTTGGAGAATCTATATCTCTCACTTACAAGCATAAAGAAGGGCATCTCGATAGATTACGTAAAAAAATTAGCTAATGAGGTAATGAGTAAGGTGGGTTTTGAAGTACCTTTAGACGCTAAGGTTGAGGATCTAGCTGTAGGTGTTCAACAAAGAATTGAAATACTTAAAACATTAATGAGGGATGCTAAGATACTTATTCTTGATGAACCGACATCTGTTCTAACACCTATCGAGGTTGAGGAATTATTTAAAACATTAACTAGATTGAAAAATTTAGGTATAACGATAATATTTATCTCGCACAAGCTTAAGGAGGTTAAGAGGATAACTGATAGAGTAACGGTGTTAAGAAAGGGTAGAGTTGTAGGTGTAGTTGATACTAAGGAAGTTAGTGAAGTTGATCTTGCCAAAATGATGGTTGGTCGTGAAGTACTTCTAAGGCTTAAGAAAGTCCCCATAAGTCCTAAGGAGCCCATACTAATTATTGAAGACTTATGGGTTAAAGATGATAGAGGCTTAGATGCAGTAAGAGGTATAAGTCTAACTTTAAGGAAAGGTGAAATTCTAGGTATCGCAGGAATACAAGGCAATGGTCAAAGGGAGCTCGCTGAAGCGATAGCTGGTTTAAGACCCGTCATTAAGGGGAGGATCCTACTAGAGAATGAAGATATAACTAACCTACCACCATACTTAAGGTACCGTAAAGGTCTATCCTTTATCCCAGACTCTAGAAGCGTTGGTTTAATTTTAGACTTAAACGTAGTTAGTAATTCTATATTGACCAAATTAAGAGATTTTGTAGGTAAAGGTGCCACTATACTCTGGAGTAAGGCTAGAGAGTTTGCGAGCAATTTAACTCGCAGATTTAATGTTGTAGTTGAGTCGTTAAACACTCCCGTCAAGTATCTTAGTGGTGGTAACCAGCAGAAATTAATGGTTGGTCGCGAGGTCGCTGTACTACCTAAGGTAATAATTGCATCAGAACCTACCCACGGGCTTGATGTTAGTGCTACGGAGTATATTAGGTCATTACTTATTAAGCTTAGAGAAATGGGTGTTGCAATATTGTTAATATCTTCAGACTTAGATGAAGTATTACAACTTAGTGATAGAATTGCTGTAATTTATGAAGGCAAAATCATGGCTATGGGTAGACCTCAAGACTTCACTTTAGAGAAGTTAGGTCTCTTAATGGGTGGTGTTAAGGTTGAGTAAATTAAGTTCATTATTAAGGGGTTGGAGATTAAGTGAGTATGTAGTAATTGCTATCGAAGTATGTGGGTCGATAGCGTTAGGTATAGGGATTGCTACCCTACTCCTACATACTCTAGGATTTGACCCAGGTAGGGGTATGGCCTTACTTCTTGGTGGGGGATTCACTGATCCTGATTACTTACTTAGTAGAGCAACATTCATAATGATGACAGGTCTAGCATTCTCGATACCGTTAATGGCTAGTTTATTTAACATTGGTGGTGAAGGACAGATGTACTTAGGTGGTTTAATATCACTGCTAACAGCTATATACACTGGCAACTTATTCTTGGCTCTAATAGCGGGAGGTATTGCTGGCTTAGCTCTAGGTCTTTTCATTGCTGTCTTAAGGGTTTATAGGGGTGTTAATGAAGTTATCTCATCCATAATGCTTAATTGGACGCTGTATTACTTAACCATATATTTAATAACAAACACTTTCTACGATCCATTAGCACCGCACGAATCCATAAAGGTACCTCAAAGTGCTAGACTAGGACTCATAAGTATTGGTGACTTCAAACTACATATAATATTTCCTATATCATTAATCTTCATATTGCTAGCTTACTTCATACTTTATCACACTAAGATAGGCTTTGAAATTAGAGCTTCAGGTTTAGCACCTAAAGCAGCTAAATATGCCGGCTTGAATCCTGAGAAAGCTATGATTTATGCCATGTGTTTAGGAGGGTTCTTTGGGGGTATTGCCGGTTCTCTTAATGTGTTAGGCTTCACCTACTACATAGATACTTTATTAACGACTATGCACGGTATGGGCTTTGACGGTATAGGTGTAGCATTGATGGGTAGAGGGCACCCAATAGGTATAGTATTCTCCTCAATATTCTTCTCAATGTTAATAATCGGGGGTCAATCAATGCAGATGGCCCTTAACGCGCCCAAGGAAGTAGCTGACGCATTAAGCGGTATAATAATTATGGCTCTAGCACTACCGCATGCCTATAGAATGGCTTTAAGTTATTTAAGAGCTAGGAGGGTGATAGCTCATGGAGGTCGCTGAAAGCCTTATCGATTTGGTATTTCTAGCTTTTATGTCAATGGTACCATTGCTACTAGGTGCTGTAGGAGAAATAATTAATGAGAGATCTGGAGTTGTTAATATAGGTATTGAAGGTATATTCTTACTATCAGCACTAACCTCTACAATTGTTAACTACTTTACTAACAACTTAGGATTAGCACTGCTTACAGGCGTTATTACTGGTATGGCTATAGGCCTCCTCCACGGATTAATAAGTACTTACCTAAGAGGTGATCAGATAGTTGCTGGCGTTGGTCTTAATGTATTTGCTTACGGAATGAGTGTAATAGCATTGGTAACTATTTGGGGAACCTTCGGTAATTCACCCTCAGTATCAACCATACCTAAGCTTAAAGTACTTGGTCATGCAGTATCACCGTTGGTACCAACATCGATTGCTATAGCAGTTGTCGTATGGTACTTCCTCTATAGAACTGGTTTAGGGTTGAGATTAAGAGCTTGTGGTGAGGATCCAAAGGCTGCTGAAGCTATGGGTGTAAACGTATTGAGGACAAGACTTTTAGCTACAGTGATTGGTGCTTCCCTGGCAGGTCTTGGTGGTTCTTACCTATCTATAGATTGGGTAGGGCAGTTTACTAAAGAGATCTCGGCTGGTAGAGGATTCATAGCCCTAGCTAATGTAGCTTTTAGTAACTGGAACCCATTAACAGCAATACTTGGTGCATTCATTTTCGGATTC
>Ga0190367_1001930_pt1 | contig 11306 bp, 22 predicted proteins | sample 4872181011_MG_FD_171838 | JGI IMG/M metagenome (GOLD analysis project Ga0190367, IMG submission 171838) | Hydrothermal vent microbial mat bacterial communities from Southern Trench, Guaymas Basin, Mexico - 4872-18-10-11_MG | ecosystem: Environmental > Aquatic > Marine > Hydrothermal vents >... | reverse complement strand
CCCTTCCCCTCCCTCTGAAAGCTCGCCCAAGCTCGCTTTCCCTCCTCCCACGGTTTCCCCCCAGAGGGGGGAAACCCCCGAATTTTACCTATCAATTGCCCCTACAAGCTCGTTCAAAGCCTTTACCCAGCCTGCAGGGGCAATCCTCCGCCCTAAGAATTTAAAAAAATTTTTGAAAGTTTTTTTTAAAAACCTGTAAGTGCAGGTCTTCTTTCCTTTTTGTGCTGCGTCCAGCGGGGCGCCGGCTCGCTCCTAAGCGCCCCGCGCCTTCGCCTTCGGCTCGGCGTTCCCTCGCTCCCTCGCTCCGCTCGGCAGGCGGGAAAGAATTAAACCCGCCTGCCCGGCTTTCGCCGGGTGCCCTTCGCTCCGCTCGGTCGCTCGGCGGGGCTTGAAAGTCGCTCGCCGGCATCCCCGCTGTCCGCAGCAGTCAAAATCCGGAAAAAGTCCGATAAGTGAGAAAAAAAAGAGAAAGAAGGAAGATAAAGGAAGGAAATTAAGATTTCTTTCTCTTGTAGTAGTACTTTACTTTTGTAGCTATTGTAAAGTAGAGAGAGCCGACAGTAAAAACAAGCCAGCCCCAGTCTGCACCTGAGATAGCCTCGCAAACAAGTCCAAGAACCATTACAAAGACACCTATTGCCTGTGCGTCACTTAAAAACTTTTTAAGCTTCATCTAAAAGTTCTCCTTCTCTATCTCTTGCTGTTTTACAAGCTCCTTAAAGTGTTCTTCACACAAATAATAAATACCTTCTTCACTCTCAACCCTGTAAATCCCAACCCCAACCGGACAGTACCGGCAACTGTTTCCGAATTCCTCGTCTTCAAAATTGAGTTTTCTAACTCTCACTCTATCCATCCCGAGATAGAAGCAGCTACTTTATATTGAGAATGTTGTGTATAAACAACAATATCATAACCAGACGGCACAGAATACGCAGGAGAAAAAGAAACAGGAATAGAAATCGCTCCTCCGTAAGCAGCGTCCACATCTCCACCAAAGATACGCGAAAAAGCACGGGCGATATAGTACTGTATAACATCAGAAGTATTACGAACTGCTAAATAGCCCCACCGGTTTTCTATATACCACGTTCCAGCGAAAGTTGCAGCAGTAAGATAAAGAGTTCTTCCTGAAGGCACAGTATAAAGAATAGTTGTTCCTCCAGCAGCAGTAGCAGATTTAAAGATAGGAGTAGCACCAGAAGGAGCTTTAGGTAAAGTCAGAACTCTATCCAACCCTTGCGCATTTATATTTATCTGAATTTGACCTGATGAATCACATTTTAAAGGAGTAGGAGTAGAGTTGTATAAAGCATTAAGCATTGCCATAAGACGACCTTCACTATCAACTTTGACATTACGGTAATTGGTCCCATCGTAACCCTTTATTACAGAAAGTATCCGACCAGAAGAATCAACAAGAACATTCCGGTAATTAGCACCATCATAGCCCTTTAATATTGCAGATAAAAACCCATTAACATCTACAGCAACATCATTACCTGAAGCACCTCTCAGGATAGCGATAATATTACCGTCACTATCTACTTTTATATCTTTAAGTGCAGTACCATTAAAGCCTTTAAGACGTGCAAGGATATTACCCTCACTATCTACTTTTACATCTTTAAGATTACTACCGTCAAAGCCTTTAAGACGTGCAAGGATATTACCCTCACTATCTACTTTTACATCACGATAACTGGTCCCATCATAACCTTTCAGTATTGCAGATAAAAACCCATTCGCGTCAACATAAACATCATTACCTGAAGCACCTTTTAAGATAACAACTAGATTGCCATTCTTATCAACAGCAACATCTTTAAAAGTAGAACCAAACATACCCCTTATAAGCGCGTATAACTGCCCATTCTCATCTACCTTGATAAGCTTTAAATTAGTGCCATTAAAGCCGTATAAATTGACGTTTCTTGAATAGTCAGGTGCGCCTCTTGCCATAGCTCCTACCTATACCTACTCCTCAATGATCTCTTCAGACCACGGTATCCAAACGCCCTGTATTTCGCTCTTTTTCAACACTCCAAAACGGAAAACAATCGTATGCTGATAAGTATCATCTTCATTATATCCTTTTAAGGTAAAAGTCGTAAGTCCTTTCTTAACCTCGTAAAACTCTTCAAAAGAAATTGTTTCACCGTCAGTTGAAAACCACTCATCGCTGTATGATGGCCAGATAAGATGAACTCCTTGATAAACTGCTACACCTGCAAGACCGCAACATCCTGAAGGAAAAACAATATCTATTTTATGTATGACACCGACAGGAAGCTCTATATCAAGGGTTTGAGGATCCTCTTTTGATGTATTTGCCGGTATTGTGAGATGAAAGCGTGAGATCATCAGTATTCGTATTTCTCAATCTTACAAGATTTACCCTCATCGTGATAGCAATAATGAATCTTTATATCATAACAAGATAAATCATAAAAAGAAGAAAGACTATCAAGTAAAGGTTTTGCATCATCAATAGTTTGAAGAGGAAATCGCATAAAACCACCAATGTTTAGCGTCCTTCCACTTTTCGGCACCTTTTCGTATAACTCAAGATATAGCCTCATCTCTTTGTCTACACTCCAAAAATAACCCGTTCAAGTTCAAAATGCTCCTTAATCTTTCTTGGGCTCAAAGCCCCTTTGTAGACACGAACGAGAGCGGTGAGGCCGTCGAGGGGACCGAAAGTCCCTCCAGCAACATTACCTATTCGCAAAACATTGTTTCCACTATTTATAGGTCCTGTTTTCTGTCCTGACCCAGCATTTTTTTCATTAATATAAAAGTTCACATTAGGATTGTTATAAGTAACCGCTACGTAAACCCACTGATTTGAAGACACGGTTCTAGTACTATCTATATAACTCCAGTCTCCTCCAAAATTTGCTGCAAGTCGTAAAACATTTGTATGCATAATCCCCAGTCTATAACCATAAGTCGTACTTGATTCATATTTATCAAGAATTAAATCTCTACTATTTGCTTCTTTGCGATATATCCACGCCTCAATCGTAATCTCATTAGTAATATCCAAGCTCACCGAATCAGGCACTTCCACATAATCATCCCCATAAAAATACAAAGCCCTTCCACCTACTTTAATTAGATTTCCTTTAAATTTTAAATAATACTCCTCACCAATATCTCGTAAAACTGCTCCATAAACTGTACCGTGATTGCCGTATCCTGAAAGATCAAAAACTTTCCGGTTGGAAACAGAATTTAAAGGAAGGAATAAAACACAATCTTTATCAGAAATGGTGGGAGCCCGTAAAGAGTGGTATCCTTCTCTTAAACCTTGCTTGAATCCTCTCAGTCCATAAGAGATTCCTACACTCACAGGATATTTTCATTAACTCAAGATTAAGCCAGACAAACAAGGATATCTAAAGTATCTCCTGCGCCAGACGCTGCACCTAAAGCTTTCCCTAAAACCCGACCTACCTCAACTGTATCTGCAGCAGAAGCAGTAGTAGCATTTTGAGTATAAGACGCATCAAGGTTTTCTGTGTGAGCGTGTCCTGAAGAAGTAACTGTATTTCCTGCAGCAACCCTGCCGGCAGTTGAAGCAGCCACAACTCTATCCCCTGGAGAAATCGCTCCATCTGCAGTAACAGTCTTCTTTCCATAGATAACAACGTCTATATTTTCACCTGCAGAAGCTGATTCATCCGCCACTCCTACAACTTTTGCTGCAACAGAAGAGATTGCTTTTTTAACTGTACCTGCACTAGATATATAAACAACATCACCTTCAGAAATGTTTTCTCCCGCTACAAATGTAACAATTAATCTATCTCCTTTTATCTTCATAACACCTCCACTTCTCCTCTCACATTTAAAATACCTGTCACATTTACCTCTTTTGCCAAAACCTTTCCATCAACCAAATATTCACCACTGATATTCAAAACATTAAAAGCAGCCTCACTTCCTGAAGCACAACACCAAAACTGGCTTGACTTTACTTCCCTTGACTCTGCAAGTTGTGAAGTCTCTATCTGAATATTCTGTACAGCCATAATTTTAAATTTCTTTTATCAAAACTAAAGCTTCCTCAACATAGTCATTAAGTTCAATGTAGCAGCCACGATTTAAGTATAGACCTTTGCCAAAACTAAATGGTCGAGATTCTGCAACAGCAACTTGAAGTTTTGTAACGATTTCACTATTGGATGTAAAACCGTCTCTAACAGTTAAAATTGCAGTACCTCCACCTTTACCGGTAACAATCAAGGTAGAAATAACGCAGGGCCCTCGTGAGAGAGCCCTGCTGTAAGTTACACGTTCAGATTTCGCAAATTCTAAAGCCATTTAGTAGCTCTTTACCTGAGAAATAACAACCCTTACATTTGCACCAGATTGAGCCTGTGAAAGAATCAGCTGCAGTTTTCTTCTGTTCTTAACGTCCAGGAGATTTCCAAAATCATTTATTCTTTGAGGAGTTACAACTACAAGTCCGTGAGGACAGAGTCCTTTTGCAAGTAGATTAACAGGTTGATCAGAAGATTGATAAGCTAAAGAAGATAAATTAGAGAAATCATATACATCAAGAGTAACTTTTTCTGCATCAACAGAACGAACCTGTGCAATGTTGTGTTGAGTCTCACAGAAAGCGTCAGCGAACAAAATATTATAGATGTCAGTTAAATTTGAACCACCATCAGCAGCAAGAATGCGTTTTTTCTGTTCTGCAAGTCCATAAATCATGCGAAGCCTATCAACTATATCTTCTGTATAGATGTTCACCGGAATGTACTCATCATCATCAAAAGAAAGTTTTACTTTAGAGATGATCTCATCTGGTCTGTATCCTGAATAAATAGCCGAGAAAGCAATTGCATTGTAAGGATGATCGCAAGGAAGATCAATATATTCATCACCAGCACCAGCAGTTTCAAAGTTGTATTTCTCCTTCCTCATAATAAAACCTTTACAAGGCAAAGCTCCTTCCTCAATGATGTACAGCTTAATTGTAATCTTTCCACTTCCTGAAGCAAAACCGGCTGTAGTACTGATAGTCAATGCAACATCAACAATAAGCTGTGGGTTGTCGAACTTGCTGGGGTCAAAATAGTATTCAGGATCTCCCAAATACCGTCCAAATAAAATCATTATACTTTCTTTTTGAACAGATCCTCCACCCTCATTAAAAGTCGCACGTGGCATTTTTCCTAATTCATAAAAATTTAAACCTCGCCACTCTATCATTCGCAAACTCTCAAGAACTTCAGCACCATCTACAATTTCAACCTTGCTCACGTCATCGTGAATCTCATGATTTTTACAGGAAGTAGCACCATTTGTTGCCTGAAGCTCTATCTCTACTGCAGACAAAAGACCTGCACCTTTAAGGCTCTCAATGATTTTGTCAGTGTCAGAGAATGTAGCTTGTCTTTTTAAATAATGAACTCTTAACTTCACGCTTTCCTCCTTTCTTAATTTTTTTTCCTGTCTCTAGCAAACAAAAATTATCCTAAAAGAGAAAGCTTCTTTTTATGTAAAGCATCTGCAATAGCTCTCACCCTGTCGTAGTTCCTTGGGTCACCCTTGGGTCCCTTGGGAGGCAGTACTGTTTTCTCAATCTCGTCTCTAAATGGCGCAAATCCAGCTTCATAGTCCGGTCTTGCGACTCTTATTCCTTGTGGCCAGCGAGGAACTCCCAGATCTCTTGCTTTTCTTTGCCATTTTCCCGTACCGGCTTTCTTTACACCTTTACCAAAACGTTTATCAGCTGCAGCTTGCTGAACTCCTTCCTCCCATGCACCCTCTGCAGCACTAGCATTTTTTTCCCAATCACGCAAAGGACTCTCAACACCTTTCTTGTAGTCATCTGCACGTTGAGGAGTTACCCTTTGCCACTTTTCAGCAATGTCAGAAATCGGTCTTATAAGTGCCATCTACAACCTCCTTCCTTTCAAGTCCACATACCCCTACGAGCACCCTACTTACAGTAAACCCCTCAAGACAATTATAGCACAAAAAAAGATTGACAAAGTAAGAAAAAAGTAGTAAAATGTTGTATGAAAGTGCTTTACAGAGCAATTAAAATAGATGAAGACCTCTACAAAAAATTAAAAAATCTTGCCTACCAAGAAGGAAGAACTCTCAGCGGACAATTAAGAGTAATTTTAAAATGGTATCTAAACACAAGGAAAAAATTAAAAGAAACAGAGAAACGAGAAGAATGAAATATAGAATTTTTGGATTTAGTCAAGCAAAAGCAGTAGAATTTGGCTTAAATCTTAAAGAATTGCTGTTTTTAAGGTGGTTTTTAGATTTTATGAAAACTTTGAAAATGCAACATATAGAACTTGAAGGAAAAATGTTTTTCTGGGTAGATAATAGAACTATTGCGAAAGAATTGCCTATATTAGGAATAAAAAGCAGACGAGGCATCCGAAAACTTCTTGCTGGTCTGGAAAAAAAAGGAATCATAGAAAGACACACCTTTCATAAACGTTTTTGTTTTATTAGGCTTATCCATGAAAAAATAGAAGCACTTATTGACAGGAATGTATATGTAGGAACAAATGTTCCTACCCGTAGGAACAAACGTTCCTACCATGAATCCTATATACAAAAATCCCTCTACAATAATGATAATAATACATATTCAATCTCAGAAATTTTAAGAAAGGAATTTAGATTGTAATATTCTATGTCTTTAAGGACGATTTATTCTTATTTAGACAAGAACTGTGCTTTTGTTAGGTACGTAAGAAGGAGAGAAAGCAAAAAAAAAGCTCTTGACAGGTATAAAAATTTATGTTATATATATGATGGTGGGGGGAAGATGGTAATAAGGAAAGTGCAAAAAATAAATAGATCTTATTATGTGATAATAAATAAAAGTTTTCTAAGGGCTTTAAAACTTAAACGTGGTGATTATGTAAAAATTTATCTTGAAAATAAAAAAATTTGTATTGAGAAACTAAAAGAAAATGACTGAGCAAGACGTTGTTGAATTAGAAGAATTAAGAAGAGCTTTGAGATTAATAGAGTTTATTAGAAAAGACATAGAGGAAATAAATTTGACAGTCGCAAAAGGAAATTTAGGAATTCTGGAAGTGATTATTACAAACTTGATTGAGAAAAAGAAAAATACAAGAGAAAAGCAACTACTTTTATGGTGAAGCAGGAATTAGAGATATTAGAACAGGCTTTAAAAATACTTAAAAGAGCAATGCAAGAACTTGATGATAGTCTTGTATTTACTGCAAGAAGTGATTTGATGAGTGTGCAGATCTTACTTGAGAAGGCAATAGTACTCAAAAAAGGCAGTACAGAGAAACAACAGACTTTATTCTGATGGTAGAAAAAATGGACTTGGAGGAGGCTATTAAAAGAGCACAGAAAAGATTGAAAGATTTTGAGTTAATAGAGGGGAATTTCATAATCGGAATCTATAAAGGAGTTAAAGAAGTAGAAGTAAAAGGAAAAAAAAGGATCTTACATAGAATTTTAAACGAGAAAGACGGCGAGGAATACGGAATCTGGGACACAGCAGTTCTACAGGAAGAATTGAAAAGACAAAATGTGAAAATTGGAAACAGAATTGCGATAAAATATTGTGGAAAACCTTCCGGGAAAAATTATCATGACTGGATTGTGTTAAAAGATATGGAAGAAGAAGATGGAACAGCAGATTTGCCCATTTAGTTTTGCTTTCTCGATAAGAAAAGTCTCTCCTATCAAGCCTGTACAGGGACCTATCCCGGTTGAAGTGAACATCGGTTTTAAATGTATTGGGCGAAAATGTGTCTTCTGGGACGGAACAGCTCAACAGTGCAGCATTTTAACAATAAGACATTTACTTGAAGAACTGACTAAAGAAAAATGGACACAAAAAGAAAAGGAATAAGGGCTGAAAGAAAAGCGAAAAGGATCCTTGAGAAGGCAGGATATCTGGTTATAAGAAGTGCAGCAAGCTTGGGATATTTTGACTTGGTAGCGCTTGGAAAATGGGGATCTGTTAGACTAATACAAGTCAAAAAAGATAAGCAAATAACAAAAGAAGAGAGAGAAACTTTGGGTTTATTAGCGAAGGAATTTAAAAATTTCTCAGTGGAATGCTGGTTCTTCCCGAAGAGAAGTCGAGAGCCGGTAATAACAGTATTTTGAAAGATGTTGGTAAATATAAAAGTAGAAGTAACAATCGACAAATATAAACATGTAAAAAGCACGTGGGAAGATATTGAAAACATGGACGAGTATGATCTTGAGACGATAATTAAAAGACTATGTGATGATGTAATATGCGACATCTACTGGGGTAAAATGCTTATAGAACTTATAAAAGGGAAAAAACAAGAAGAGAGGAGGTAAGAAAAAATGAAGTTAAAGGATAAGTTAAAATCAAGAAAGTTCTGGTTAACAATAGCAACAATTGTTTTTGCAATAACAGGATGGGTTACAGGAAACATCGATCCTTTAGAAGCAATGAAAATGATCCTCATAGCAGTGGGTATTTATAACGGTGCAGAAGCGTTGACAGATGTGTTCCATAAGAAATAGCAAAAATTTAAAACAAGAAAAGAGAGAATTAACAGTTTATCAACTTGCGAGGGCTTTACATGAAACCTTTAATGATTACCGTGAAAGTACTGGACTCTACAGGACGAAGTGGAGAAGTCTACCTAAAGGAGCAAGAGAGGATTATATAGGAACCGCAAAACTGTTTTTAAAAAAATATAGAGTTATTCCAAGAAAGTAGTGAGATTTTAGGAAAGATGAAAGAGATAAAAATAGTGTTAGATGAAGAAGTAGAGTTGAGAGATTTTTTATCTATATTAAAAGAGATTAGAGACGTATTAGAAGAAATAGAACGCTGTTTAGAAAAGCTATACGAGGTAATTTAAAAAAGATGAAAGTAATTAAAATAAGCATTGACAAAATATTAGAACCAAGCGAGCAGATAAGAAAAGTGATAGTCTATGAGAACTTAGAAGAACTGGCAAAAAGTATCAAAAAAATTGGCATTATAGAACCTTTAGTAGTTAAACAGCAAGGTGAGAAGTATGAGGTGATTGCCGGGCACAGAAGGCTTTTAGCAGCAAGAATGGCAGGTTTAGCAGAGGTACCCTGTATTATTAAAGACGATATAAACATAGATGAAGATGAGGTAAAATTACACGAAAATTTTTATAGGGAAGATGTTAATGAAGCTGACGAGGCAGAATTCTACGCTTATTTGATAGAAAAGAAGGGCATGTCTATAGCAGAAATAGCACAGAAAGTAGGGAAAAGCGACACTTACGTCCGACAAAGGCTTGATTTATTGAGAGGTGACCCGGCGATTTTAGAAGCAGTCCGGGCAGGACATATAAATTCATCTGTAGCAAGAGAGTTGAACGCTATTGACGATGAAAATGTTCGTCGTTATTATCTAAAGCACGCTGTGGATGGTGGAGTAACTTTAAGGGTAGTTAGAGAGTGGCGAAGAAACTACGAGAGGGAAAAAGAAACAAAGAAAGCACTTGAAGCAGGAGTTAAGAAAGAAGAACTTCCCCGAGTACTTCCCAAATACTACTACCAATGCCCGGTTTGTAGTCAACCCATCGAGATAGATAAAGTATTTGCGCTGCAAGTATGCGAACAATGCTACAATTACTTAGTAGAACAACTAAAGAAAGCAGAACAAGAAGCAGCAAAATAAATTTTGAAAAAAACTTTTGAAAACTTTTCTAAGAAAGTAGGCGGGAAGTTAAAGAGTGGAAACTCAGCTGAGTGAGAGCTTAGGCTCAACAATGTTTAGCTTACCTATGAGGGATTGAAAGAAACTCAAACTCGCAAAAGCTTAAGCTCTCACTCAGCTAATAAAAAGCAAAAAACATGAGTTTTATTGAGCAATTACCTGAAGAATACAAGAAACCAGAAGCAAAAGACAGATTGATAGAGTTTTTACGTTCTTTACCAATACGTTTCCATGCCAAAAAATATACATTGATTGAGTGGAGCAAATTAACAGGAGAAAAGATAACAAGAGAAGATGTCGAGAGGCTGGGAGGTGTTTTTTAAATGAGAAGCAAGAAGAAATTGCAAAAAGCAAGTAAAAAAGTAAAGGAAAGAAAGAGAAGAAAGAACAAAGGTAAAGCAATAATAATATAAGCTTTGAGCTATTTTTTGGGGGTCCCACATTTTTTTTTGGGCTATGGATCGTGCAACTTTAATTAGAAGATTTCCTCATCTTTTACCGAAAGAACGTGTTTTGTGGAATTTGTATCTTGACAAGCACATGCATGAATTTGAGTTCTTTGAGTATGATGTTCATGTAGGAAAAGGTGTTGAGCTACCACCTGAAGCTGACTCAATGTTGAGGAAAATTGCTCTGGCTCTGGCAAGAAAAAGAATTGATGTGGTAGGACACAAGAAAAATGCAATAGTCTTATTTGAGATAAAGCCAGACGCAGGATTATCAACCATTGGACAACTTTTAGCGTATTTATATCTTTACAAGGTTCAATTCAGACCAACAAAACCAGTATTGCTGCACATTGTTAGCGATATCATAGATGTCGATACAAGAAATGCAGCTCGGGCATACGGAATAAATTGGACAATAGTTAAAGTGGATTGGGACGACTATTATTACGATAAAGCAAGAAGAGAATTCATAAAGAAGAAATAAAGATAAATATTTTTCCAACCTTTTTATATGGTTTTTCAATTTTTCCTTACTTAAGATCCTGATAAGTTAGGATTGGGGGGTCGCAAATTTTTTGGTGTCGAGGGTGTCGTTGTCTGGTCATTGAAATCAAAGGTATGAATGAAACTGTGAGGCTTATTTTTTGGGGTCAAAGGGTATTTTTTGGGGGGGGAGTGTTTTTGGTGTCGAGGGTGTCTTTGTCTGGTTGCTGTAATCAAAGGTATGAATGATGCGTGAGCTTGTCGTGAAATCGTAGCGTGCTTGTAGCCGTCCTCACGGACGGCAGTGCCCTGGGGGGCACTGGGAGGGATTTTTTTATCTATCAATGAGTCGTAGGCTGGTCGGTTTTTCCACCGTCCCGCCTTTAACATAATCGCGATTATCGGAAGCACCCCGCCGAGCAAAACCTCAGGGCTCGGCGGGGCTTCGCCCCCAGCTGACGCTGGGGGTGCTTCCGATAATACGTTAGCGATTATGTTAACTTTTGCCCCGCCCTTGTCCATTCGTAAGTGTGGTCGCTAATTTCCTTGCCTTAATCTTGCAGTCGTGAGCGTAGCGGGCGGGGCAAAAGACGGCGGGACTGGCGGGTCGTTGAAATCGTGGGCTGGTTGCTGGTGCGGGAATTTACCCCCCTTCCCCTCCC
>Ga0190367_1001928_pt1 | contig 11315 bp, 10 predicted proteins | sample 4872181011_MG_FD_171838 | JGI IMG/M metagenome (GOLD analysis project Ga0190367, IMG submission 171838) | Hydrothermal vent microbial mat bacterial communities from Southern Trench, Guaymas Basin, Mexico - 4872-18-10-11_MG | ecosystem: Environmental > Aquatic > Marine > Hydrothermal vents >... | reverse complement strand
TTTTCATAAAACTCGTTAAAAATAGTTGCTAGCTTGAAAAGATATTCGCATAGATAATGCAGCTTTAACTCTTCATAACATTTTTTGATAAGCCAAGGAAATTGGAACAATAGCCTTAAAATTTTCTTTTCCTCCTCTTCCAGCTTTTCTGCTTCAAATTCTCTTTCAAATTTTCCTGCTTTTCTAAAAACGCTGCAAATTCTTGTATAAGCGTATTGCAAATAAGGGGCTGTATTTCCTTTCAATTCCAAAGCTTTATCCATATCAAAAATTAGCAACCTCTCTGGAGAAATTTTAAGCATTTCGTAGCGAATTGAAGAAATTGCTAAAGCTTTAGCAACTTTTTCTATAAATTCTTCGCTTTCTTCTGGATTCCTTTTTCTAGTTTCTTCCCTAGCCTTTTTAAACAATGCATTAAACAAATCGTCTGCGTTAACAAAAATCCCCTTTCTTCCAGACATATGAACGAATTCTTTATCAGTTTCTATCCCAAGTTCTTTAGCAGTTTTTTTGCTTAAAGAAACTACTTCATATGCATAATGGATATACTTAGCTTTTTTTCCGATAAGTTTCAAAGCTGTAGAAACAACTTCTTGCTCATACTTCTGCCTTACATCTATCACGTTAACAGAAATCTCTGCTTTGTTGAAAATTGGATGCTTTTCCAAACCATTAGTGCAAGTTTCCCAGAGGATTTTTCCGTTTGGTTGCTTTACAAATTTTCTATAACCAAAATCAAAATCTATTAAGCCATGCTTCCATAAAGCAAAAGCTATATCGCTTGCTGCATAAACTTTCGTTCCATCGCTTCTTACCAAAATTTTATCGGCATCTTTCAGTCCTTTAAATTCTGGCAAATCAGAAAGTTTTAGAAGCCAGCACCCACTTTTGCTTCCGCTTTCAGCAAGATATACAAAATTTTTCTGTTTTAACCACTCAAAAACTTTTTCCCAAAATTTTGAATAAATTATGTCAGTTTCTCTTACTAGCAAATCGTAAAATATTCCTAGATTCCATAAAGTTTTAAGCTGCTCTTTTATTACTTTGCTAGCTATTTCTCTGTTAAACTTTGCTATCTCACTATCTTTCCTCTCTATTTCTTTAATTATCTTCTTCTTTTCTTCTAATAACTCAGGTTTTTCTTCGTATAACTTATTAACTTTTACATAAATTTCATTTCCACAATAATGATCGAATTTCATACCTTCTTTCTCTAAGGGAAATCCTAAAATTTTAAAGCCAACTATCAAATCTGCCATTTGGCTTCCGGCATCGTTTATGTAGTTTATAACAATAACTTCGTTACCTATCCAACTTAAAAACCTTGCTAAGGAATCTCCTAAACAAGCATTCCTTATATGACCTATATGCAAAGCTTTGTTAGGATTTACGCTTGTATGCTCAACTATTATTCTTTTTCTCTCCACATAAGGCTTTCCATAAAAATTTCCAGCTTCGAGAATTTCTTTTAGTAATTTTTTAGAAATTTCTTTCCAGTTTAAGAAGAAATTTATGTAGCCAGATTTTTCTTCTATTTTTTCAACAAATTCAGGTTTTTCTATTTTTCTGCTAATTTCTTTTACTATTTCGCTTGGACTTTTCTTCAATTTTTTTGCTAGGATAAAAGCTAGGTTGGTCGAAAAATCTCCAAATTCTTCTTTTGGAATTATTACTTCAAACTTCTCATCAAATTTTGCTAAGTTCTTTTTAATAGAGGATTCTATCTCAAAGAACAACCAACTCATAATTTAGGTTAAGAGATTTTTACAATACATAAGTTAAGATTTAGTTGATATTATTCATTAAAATTTATATTTTATAATAAATATTGGATAAATCAAATATAACAAACAATCATAAATCTATAAATTAGACTCTTTCCTAACAATTATTACCCCCTGCTAGAATCGGGCACTCAAATTTCTAGTTCTCAAACAACTCAAAAGAAAATAGGTAAAACCTGTATAAAAAAATTTCGGTTTGGAAGAATATAGGTGAAAGAAAATGGATAGCATAATAAGAAGAGCGCTAGAAGCAAGCTTAAAGGAAGAGGAAAATCCAATCAAGAGATTTTCGATTAGCCCAACTAGCGGAGTGATTTCTAAAGAGGTTGATTATTATAAGCTTGTAGAGCAAGAATTTGGATTTTCTGTTAAGAAAGCAAGGATATGCGTTGTAGGCTGCGGAGGAGCAGGTAACAATACAGTTACTAGATTGACAGAAATGGGTATAGAAGGTGCTTATACAGTAGCTATCAATACAGATGCAAAACATTTGGCTATTACAAAAGCTGATAAGAAGATCCTGATAGGAAAAGAATTAACAAAGGGTTTGGGAGCTGGAGGTTTTCCAGAAATTGGTAGAAAAGCTGCTGAAGAATCTAGGAATGAAATTAAAGAAGCAATAGAAGGTGTTGACTTACTTTTTGCAATAGCAGGTTTGGGTAAAGGAACAGGAACAGGTAGCATTCCAGTAGTTTGTGAGATAGCTAAATCTATGGGAGCTCTAGTCATTGCGGTAGTTACAATGCCTTTCAAAATAGAAGGAGCAAGGGTTGCTAAAGCAGAAGAAGGTTTGGCAGCTTTAAGAGAGGTTTGCGACACAGCTATAGTCATAGAGAATGACCGCTTGTTGAAATATGCTGGTAATTTAAGCATTCAGCAAGCATTTGCAGTTGCAGATGAATTAATAGCAAGCATGGTTAAGGGTATAACAGAAACTATTACTTTGCCTAGCTTAGTGAACCTAGATTTTGCTGATGTAAAAGCAGTTATGCAGTCTGGTGGAGTAGCAGCTATAGGAGTTGGCGAATCGAATTCTAGCGATAGAGCGAAAGATGCTATAACAAAAGCTTTGACAAATCCATTGCTAGAAGTCGATTATACAGGAGCTACAGGAGCTTTGATTCATATAACAGGAGGCCCAGACCTTAAGCTAGAAGAAGTTAACTTGATAGGAGAGACTGTCTCTCAATTCTTAGACCCAAGCGCTCAAGTATTCTGGGGTGCAAGGATTTTGCCAGAATTTGAAGGAAAAGTTCAGGTTATTACAATTATAACTGGGGTAAAATCTCCATACATTCTAGGTCCAACCAAGAAAGAGGAATATCCTTTAGCAAGAGAGATTAGCAGATCGTTAGGGATAGAGATACTAAGGTAGGAGCATGAGAGATTACTTTGAAGACGAAATCTGGGACCCGATGAAGGACGAAGAGGATGAACTAGGGATATAGGGAGACTTTTTCTTTTCTTTTTTAAATTTTTAATGAAAAACTTTTAAGAGAATGGTCTCGGTAGTGATAAGAAGAGAAATAAATCCGCATATTTCTGAACTACTTAAGGAATCATTAGAATTTTGGGGATCGGAGCTTTTATATGAATCTTCTTCGATAGACGTTTACTTCGGAGAAGATGAGACAGTTTGCAGCAGATTGGCTTCACAAATTTTCCAGCGGTATAGTGCACCATGGATTAGAGTGTTTGCTATTTTTCCTTCTGATTACTTGGATAGCTCAAAGAGAATTTCAAAGCATCGGTATGTTCTCTTAATTAATAATAGAAAATTCAGAACGTTAACAAGTTACGAATCTATTAGCGGTTTGGCATTACATGCTTGTAGCCATTTTCTTTATCAAGAAGAGAAAGGAGAAACTGTTGGAATAAAAGATTTGGTTGAGCTAATCAAACTTTCTGACCAGTTCGCATGGGTTGCTGAAGAAGCCTCAGAAGAATTTTGTGTTATAAGAAGAAGTCTTGAACATTCAAAAAGCGCGAAAGCTGTTACTATGGCTCTTTATTGGGAGATGGACAATGACGCATTAACATCGGTAAGAAGGGATATATCGAAACTCCAACTTCAATACGCTAAATTAATAGGTAAGGATAAAACTTTTAGATTAAATCTGAATTCTCTTATATGTAGCGCAACCATAAAAGCTGCAAGACGTCGAGCTTTATCACCGTCTTATGTTCCAAATTCTTTTTACAGGAGAGCTAGGAAGCTTTACGATGAAGCAAGAAAACTGGACAGAAAAGTTTTCAATGGGGCAATTGAGTTGCTACGCAAGAAAAGGAAAAGAAGGAAGCAAATCGATTTTGACAGAATTAGAAGAAAATTTGGAATTTATATGGAGGTAGTAGACACTGTGCTAGAGGAGGTAACAGAAGAAGTTCTTAGAGATCCGTATTTTGTTTACCTGAAGCTAGTTGAAATAAGAAATAGGTATATGTATCTCTTGTGACGGATAAGAACAATCTTTAGAGTTTAATGAAATATCTTTTGAACTTTATTCTTCTGAAATTTCTTCAACTTCTGGACTTAATTCAGCGCTTATTATATGCCTTATTATTACTATATCTCCAACCGCTTGAACCATCGAATAAGGAACTATAATCCCTTTCTTCCCTCCAAGCATTTTGTCTAGCATCGATCCTTTAGCGACTTCTATTACTAGAGATTTTATCTTAAACCTCGTTAAGTCCAGTTCGCAGTCCTTTACTTTTCCGCAGTAAAAGCCTTTCGATGTGAATACATCTTTTTCTATTAAGTCAGTTAACGATTGAACGGTTATTGGCATAATAATAAATCAAAAACTTAGATTATAAAATTTTGTTACCTTGGCATCCAGATCGGCAGATTAAAATCAAATCGCTTGGCTTTTAAAAGACGTAATTTTACTTCCAAATTCTAATTTGAATATGTGAAGCAATTTTTCCTCGCTTATTATTCGGCTATAAGTTATTTCCTAATACTTAATGCAGCAATAGCTTCCCTTACAATAGCCCTTCACGAATTTGGCCACTATTATATTGGTCTTTTATTCGATTGTGAAGGGAAAGTTGTACTTTTTGAACCTGGCAGAGGAACTTATACAGCTTTAAATTGTGGAAAAAATGTTAAGGAAGAAATTTTAGCATTAGGAGCATTTGTTTTTACCTTTCCATTAGCTCTAATCCTTGCTTCCGCAAAAGATGTTCCAGAGAAATATTTTAGTTATGTGATCGTTGGTCTTACTTTATCAACTGCTTCTTTAGATATTTTAAAAATCATCAAAATTTCTTGGTTTCAAATATTGTTTCATTTGGTTGGTATGTTGCTTATAGTAAGGGGAGAGATAAAACTAGTTGAAGAAAAGATTTTGGAAATAGAGAGAAGTGTTGTATATTAAAGTTTGCGTTTGAAGATTTATTTAGAGAAAATGTATACATTTACGGAGCCTATTTCACTAGCTGGTTTACTCCTGTCCTTTTTGACTATGCTAACGGTTTTAGTTTATCTAACCTATTTTTTCCATAGAAGGAAGAGAATACTCGAATTTAAGAAGCTACCAACGTTGTTAATAGTTGGATTGCCTAATACAGGGAGAAGCTTCTTGATGAAAGCTTTAGCTGGAGGCAGACCAACTTTTTTCGATAAGCTATTGAATTTTAATTACGTCGATCTAGATTATAACGGAAAACTTGCTGTTAGAATTTTAGATCATGTCGCCCTTTCTTCGCATCAAGTTTTCGATAAGAGCGTTATAAACGACATGAAAAATGTGAACCCATTAGCTATAATTGGAGTAATTGACGTTTCTAAATATTCCGATCCTTTGGAAAAACAAATTGAGTTTATTTTAAAAATGAGGGAATTTTTTAGCGACAAACCATTTTACATAGTTGCTAACAAAATTGATGAAACTAGCGAGAGCAAAGTAAGGAAAATAGAGGAGCAGTTTGGGAAGGTTTATAGGATAAGATGGAACTCCCCAGAGGACGTTTTAACTCTTAAGAAAGACATTCTTAAATTTTTAGGAATTCCTAGTCAAAAATAAAATTAGTGGCCTTAAGTAGGGAAGATTTACAGAAATTAGTTGAAAGATTGTTTCCTTATATTGTTTCATTCTGGGGTATAGAAGGATATGACTTAAAAATCCCTCATGTAAAAATTACTGAAGGATCTAAAGTTTACGTTAAGCCAGAAGAACCGTCGATTATTTACTTCGGAAAAGAAGCCAAAAGGGACGATTTGGTGGCTGTTCTTAGCGAAGAGATAACTCATTCTATACATTTTCAATTACATCATGAGCTTCCAAAGGACTTCAAAGAACGATATAAGATGCAAATAGTTTCCGAATTTCTTGGGAGGTTGGCTTACCTGTATAGTGCTAAACAAAGGGGAAGGGAACACGAAAGACTTAGGAAATTTGTTTATGCTTACCAAGAGACCGAACCCATTTACACATCGGTTTGGGAAAGAATTGAGGAAGAAAAAAAGGAAGTTATGGAGCGTTTTAAAGCTTTAGAGGGAGATTTGTATGAGATTTTAGATGATATAATAAAACTGGTAGAAGAAGGTAAAAAAGAGGAAGCACTAATTCGAACTAATAGTTTGCTGTACAAATTAAAAGAAAATAAAATCCCTATTCCTTCTTATGCTAATAGTGCTTTCTTGCTTCTTCAAGATATGATAAAAATAGGAAGGCTAGAGGACGTTGAATACGCAGGTAAACTTTTTCTGAGGGTAATGCGTGAAGATTTGCCGTCTTATTTTATCTTACTCGAAATGCCTTTTGTGACTGAATTTTACCAAGCAGGCGTTCATGTAGAAGCTTACAGATTGGCTGATGAATTGTTTGATTATTTTATTTCGAATCGAGAAGCGAGAAAGAAGTTAATCCTTACTTCACCCACGGAGATCTACAAGACTTATTTCGAAGAAGATTCTACTGGGTACGTAAAGGAAAAATCTAAGAAAAATCTGAAGTTTGATATAAAACCTTTACTTCTTATCTTAATTTCTTTCCTTCCTTTACTTATTATTCGGCTAAAATTAAGTAAAACAGGGATGTTTAGCCTTTTAATTCCTCCCTATTTCCTAGCTATGATTGTTTTATTTGTTTTAGGTATAATTCTTGTAGTAAGACATAGCAGCTTAAAAACTTGAATTATCTTAGGTATTTTTTTATTCCTAAGTCATCCCTCAGAAATATACCCTCTCGAGCTAAAACTTTTATAAAAGGATGCTTTAGCTTTATCATTTTCATGAATTCATCTTTCCTATAACCTTTTGGTTCGATTTTAGGAATGCAAAATAGGTAAAGCATTTCCTGCCTTTTTAACAAGTCTTTTGGTAAAGAATCCGAAATTATTATTAAATCTATATCACTCCAAACATTAAAATCGCCTCTAGCTACGGATCCGTAGAGTATAGCAGTAAACTTTCCCAGCTTTTCTGCTTTTTTCAAAAATTTCTTAACGTTTTCTAATAACTTCTTCTTTTCTTCCTCTTCTTTTTTAACAATTTCCAACATCTTTTCACAAATCTTATAACTTCTTTTGCCATTCTCTTAGCTTCTTCAGCTTCTTTTTCTGTAAAATAAGTATGCGGAGCTCCTTCAAGCCATTGGTTTGCATATCTAGTTGGAACGTAAAACTTATCTAATCTTGCGCAAAATTCTCTAATTCTTGGCGGTATTTCTATTTTAAGCTTGTTAAATTCAGTAAGCAATCCGAGCAAGGAATGCCCAAAAGCAGGTTTTCTACAACCCCAGAGGAATGCTTTTAAGGCAAATTCAGCAGCTTGCTGAGCTTTAAAGCATGCCCAATTGAAATTCCCATCTTTTAAATCGCTATCTATAGCTTTGAATGTAGAATTGGCTTCTTCAATCCACTTTTTGAACTCTTTTTCGTCCATGATAATCTTTTATTTTTAACAAAGATAAGCTCGGTCTTGAGTAAACTATAAAATGTTTAAACTGATAAAAAATTCTAATTATTTAGTCTCTTTAGACCGAGAGTTTGTTATAAAAAACATTTTTATTTTTTATAACAAAAGCGAACTTGGTCTGTTTTCACCTTTGAAGAACAAATCATAAGAAGGATTTTTCTTAAAACCCAAAAAACCATTTAATTCTATCAGTTATACTAGGTTTATATTCCTTTCCTATTAAAAAAGCAGCCAGCTTTTTTAAAGCTATGGAAGCTTTTGACCCAGGCTTATAAATGACGACTGGTACGCCTGCAGCAATACTTTCAGGAACCATTTTATCTTCTGGAATTATCATCGCAATTTTGCTCTCAAGCGTTTTTTCTACAATTTCTGGTTTTAATTCATATTTTTCCTTTTTTACTCTGTTTAAAACAACATAAACTCTCTTTTTCATTTTTCTAGCTAATCCAACTATTTTTATTGCATCACTTATAGCTGGAATTGTAGGAGTTGTAACGACCAAAACTTTATCGGAAGCCTTCATTATATCTGTAATTTCCCTTCCAAACCCAGGGGGTCCATCTATTATTACAAAATCATACTCAGACCTTGCCCTTTTCCATACCAAATCCTTAAGTTTTTCTAAGTTTACATTAGAAGTTAAACCAGCTGGAGAGGGAACTATTTTTACACCTAAAAAAGGATTTTGATAAATTGCTTCTGATAGTTCTGCTTTTCCTTTAATTACATCTAGTAAAGTTTTTCTAAAATCCTCATACATTCCAAAATGCAGTCTTATATGAGAACTCGCAACATTGCAGTCTAAAACGATAACATCTCTTTTAAAAACGCTTGATAAAGCTGTAGCTAAATTTGAAACAACGGTTGTTTTTCCAACTCCGCCTTTTCCAGAAGTTATTCCTATTACAACCATCGAATCACTTAAAACTTTCTCTGATTTGCCTTTTTAGCTTTCTTAGCAATCCTTCTTGATGAGTTGGGCTGAAATTTGCTTTCCACGGTTTTCCCTTCCATGCTATTTTTCTAATTAAAAGTACAAATGTGATCACTAGGATTATACCTACGATTATTGTTTGGACAGTCGGATTTGTTATTATTGTAATAAAAGTATCAATTATCGTTTTTGGCGGCGATGGGGGGGTAGGAGCTGGGCAGTCTTTTGGACAATTGATATAATCTTCTCCTGGTTCGCATATTCCATTTCCACAAACTGGAGCTGGTAGAGGAGCAGGTTTAGCTGAGGTCGTTATTAAAGTAATTTCTACGCTATCGGTAGCGATTCTTCCTTTTCCCTCTCCAATTGCTGTTAAGATAAAAGTATAATTTGTCGGCGTTATGTTAGGAATAGTTAAGTTAAAGGATAACCTTCTAGTTTCACCCACTCTTAATGAGATTTCTTCTGGAAGGGAGTACCATTCATTCGGCAAACCCGTAAGGTTTAAATATACTTTCTCTAGATCGATTTCACCGTCGTTATAAACAGTAACGTTATAAGTTGCTGTCGTTCCTATCTGTTGAGTAATAGTTGTTGGAGCTATTAGTTTGATCGAAATAGCTGGTCGTGGTAGGATTACAATGGGTGTTATATAACGTGGAGCAGTTGGGGCAGGCTTGGCTGCACTTCCGAATATACCAAATAAGCTAAATGAAGTTACGTTTGCATAAACGAAATTGTTAGTTGTATCTACACATCCAAATACAGGACAAGGCAGTAAATTCCAGTTTGTACCGTTCCATTTATATAATCTTAAAGAATTTTCGTCCAGTCCTACAACCTCGTCAGAAGTATAACTTACATTAATAATTGCATAACTTAAATTAGCATTTAATTCTGGGTTTACCTCTATGTTGATGAATTTAACAGGATTCAGAATGGTTGGCGTAATGTTTCCGGTAAAGGTAGTTATGTTTATACTCGCAGATATATTTGCTAAGCTAAGAATAGTTAAGGTCGTATCGGCACCATAACCTGTAGTAATTATTTGAGTCTTGTTTGCGATTATCTTTTCTGCTATTGTTCTCCCTCCTTTAAAGCCTGGTAATAGGTTTGGTAATTCCTCGTAACATGGAAGCTCTATCTCAATCGTTTTCGTTGCCTCGAAGACTTTTCCGTCAGCATGGACAGAAATTTTTATTCTGTAAAAAGTTGGTGTGATTGGTGGTTTCCATGTTACATTAAACCTTAATGTGCCAGGAGCACCACCATAAGAACCATTTCCATATCCACCATAACCATATCCATAACCAAAATAGTATGGAGTTCCATTCCAATAAGCGTAACCATAACCGTAACCATAACTCATTGGTGGTACAAATTCTGTTGTAACGTTAACATCAGAGGTAGCATTTCCAGCGATTTTATCGATGCAATAAGCCTTTCCTCCGTTAGTTAAATTCAGCTCGCAATCAACAGAAATTCCAATTCCTTCAGCAGGACCTGTTATGTTTAGCGTAATTTTAGTTATAGGAATAAGCTCTCCGGTATTCGTTTTAATTTCTATAGGAAAACTGATTACTTTACCTCCTCTAACTTGAGAAGGAGCATTTATATGAATCTCGAATGCTGTGACTGGCCCTGAGGAGAGGATTAGGAAAATAAGGAAAATCGTAAGAAGGGCGGGGAAGATTCTATCATTTTTGAGAAAGATTCTTTTCATTACTTTACGAAACTTATTCCATTTTCCCATTCCAGATCCCTACTACTAATAATTTGTTTTTTTAAATTAACTTTAAATTCATTGCTTTGGAAATTAAAACATTAGCTAAGGTAGAAAAATGATATCACAAGCTTTGATTACAATGTTTGCAGTTTTTACTGGAATGACTTTAAATTATATTTTTCACTTCTCCATGACAAGACTTTTAGCTCCAGCTTTGTATGGAGAGCTTGCAGTTATAATAGGCATTTTAAGTATTTTACTCGTTCCAACTTCAAGCATCCAAACATTATTGACGAGGGAAATAGCAGGACTTGATAAAAAACGCAAAGAAAAAGCTATAATCGGTTTAGTAAAGAAATGCTCTAAAACTATCTTTTTAGGAAGCTTAGTCGTTAGCACAATCCTTTTCTTTTCTTCTACTTTTATCGCAAAAATTTTTAAAGATAATCGATTAACTTTGCCAATCAAAGTCATTGCCTTGGGTCTACCATTTGCTTTTCTACTTCCAGTAGTAAAAGCCTATTATCAAGGTAAAGAAAAGATTTGGAAATTGTCTGGAATCTTAATTGGCGAACCTTTCCTAAAAGTTATTTTTGCTATTAGTTTAGTTTTGCTCGGTTTTGGTTTAATAGGAGCAACTTTTTCCCTTTTAGTAGGTTCTCTTTTCTTTACGTCTTTAATCGTTCCGATAATTTTGAAAAAATCTAAATCTTTAAAATATTCTTTTAACTTGAACCAGTCGTTTTTCTTTATTCTTTCCACTTCTGTTTTGATAACGCTTTTTCTTTATCTTGATTTGTTTTTTGTAAAGTATTACTTAGGTTCTGAACAAGCTGGTTATTATAATGTTGTTTCAATTACTTCAAAAGTATTATACTATGCTGTAGGAGGAATAACTCTAGTATTCCTCCCTAAATCTTCCAAGCTAAGCATCTATAGAAA
>Ga0190367_1001926_pt1 | contig 11326 bp, 15 predicted proteins | sample 4872181011_MG_FD_171838 | JGI IMG/M metagenome (GOLD analysis project Ga0190367, IMG submission 171838) | Hydrothermal vent microbial mat bacterial communities from Southern Trench, Guaymas Basin, Mexico - 4872-18-10-11_MG | ecosystem: Environmental > Aquatic > Marine > Hydrothermal vents >... | reverse complement strand
TTTCAATGTAGATCTTTGCGAATCTGTTAACCTCTATGATAACGTTGAAAGGAAAGCTAACTGCCTTTAGAAAACTTCTATTCTTTGGTTTTGAGATTTCGTAGATTCTGATGTGTTTAGTCTGTTTCCTCAACATCATACCTGCTCCACCTTGCGAGAACGGCAATCGTTCCGGAAAGAACTATTATCACGACGAAAGCAGCGAGCCATAACCTTGTCATTTCGAGAGTGTAAGCTACAACGAATAAAGCAAGAAATCCTATGAGCACGAATATCAGTATTCTTACATGTTCTGTGAACTGCATATGTTACACCTTCTTTTACTTTCACAGAAATTTATGGAGTAAGAAATCTATTCCTTCTGTACGCATAGCATAGAATGCTGATTAAAAGAAAGATTGCAAACGGTGTGAAGACTATGCTTAGCAATATCAGAAAAGCGTAGAGCAATTTTCTTGGTCTTTCAAAAACAAGTTCTCCTATTGCTGAGAGAACTAGAAAAATTATGTAAAAAGCTCTATACATCTCCGCACACCTCGCAGCTATTTCTTTTCCTCAGAAACAAAAATTCAGAATGCATAGAATTGAAATCAACGAAGTAAAAGTTAACCTTTATACCCCTCATTATATGATGCACGAACATAGCCACGGCTGGAGAAGCAACTGCAACTCCCGAATATGGGATTCCCGCAGCAATGCAGCCCCCTTTATACTCAACTTCACGACTCAGATCAAGATAGCAGTTTATACATGCTCCATCTGGAAACTTTTGCTTATCAACAAGTAAAACATGCCCTGACTGAGATTCATAGAACTCAAGCCCTGTGTCTATTAGCGGAATTTGCTTTTCCAGACATTTCTCAAGCACAGCCTCTCTTGCAGAGTTGTTATCAACGCAGCAGAAAGCAAAATCGAAATCGAATTTGTCAAGGTATCTTACATCAGCCACCACTGCCTTAACCTTTGTGTTAAGCCCCTTGAATCTGTCTTCCAGAAATTCTTTAGCTACTATTGCCTTTGGCTTTTTGATATCTTTCTCTGTGTACATAAACTGTCTCTGTATGTTTGAAAGCTCTACCTCATCTCTATCGATCAACCAAAGTTCCTTTAAGCCAAGACCATAAAGCATTATTGCAACGGGACAGCCTATGTTACCCAAGCCTACTACACCAACTCTTAACTTTCTTAGTTTTTCATGATCCATCCACGGTATTCTTAGCATTCTGTCAAAGAATATCCTCTCTTTTACTCCAATTTTTTGAGTCATAGTGTAAAAGAGAAAGGTTAGAAATTTATGTGAAAATGTGACATGTAAGATGACATAACTTTATTCAAAAATTCCTTCACACATCCTGAGATATTCAATCATCTTTTCCTTGCTAATTCTCTTATCTCTCATAAGATCATTTAGAACTTTTGCAACATCCTTGTTGTATTTTCTAACAACATTGGCAATCTCATGCTTTGTTGGAGGGATAATCCTGTTCCTTAACAAAATTATCCTAGCGCATTGCAAAGCTAAGTTTAAAAGTTCTTCTCTTGCTAAATCCATGTCACTTCTTGCTAAATGAACAATTCTATTTCTCAGCTTTCTGCAATAATCTATTTTCTCTTGTATAACTTCACTTGAAAAAATAGGTAGAGGTTTCTCGTAAAATCTGATGAAATATTCCTCGTCATAGATTATCTTTCCAAATGATAGCGAAGATATTATAAAGTCATCACCTTTAATGTATTTTTTCTCAAATTCGCTTTTATTCATTAAAACAACGTTCGCGTTTTCCTTGAGTAACGGAACATCTCTTTTGCTAGAAATCACTAGAAAATCTATATCACTTGTTTCCTTCTCCTTCCCAACAGCAACAGAGCCAACAAGCACTACGCTTACAGGTTTGCATTCGTAAATAATTCTTTCTGCGACATTGAAAATCCTATCTCTAAGCCTTGAAGAAATTATAAATTCTGAATCAAAAAACAACTTTAGTCTTTTGCAAATCATGTTTGAGAAATCGAATTTGTAGCTTTTTCTATCCTCGATAAGCATATTAAATTTCTTGAACTTATCTAAAATCCTGTAAGTCCATGTTCTTGAAATTCCAGCTTTTTTGACAAGCTCAGAAACCGAAAAATAGTGAAATGGTTCATTGCAAAACACTCTTGCAACATTTAATTCAGCTTCTGTTTTGATAATCATTTTATCAAACCTCTTTTTCTTAAATACCCAATAACCTCCCTTCTAAGTTCCTCAATCTGCTTAAGATAATTTAGGATATCATTCCTAGTATAGCTTTTTGGAATAGAAGTATAAGGATGAAACTCGGCCGCAATTCTAAACTTTGCAAGCTTTTCAAAGAGTTCAGAGTAATCTCTGCTAAGATATCCTAAGATATAATATTCCTTCAAGATCAAACTCTTTTCTCTGTGATCCTTGATATAAAATCCGTTTATAGCAATTTTCAAGGTATTTACAAGATTTTCCGCTGCAAGCCAGATAAAATACAAAGCTTCATCAATTCTATCTTCATTAAGGAATCTCTTGGCTAAGTTTATCTGATCATCTATTTTGACCAGTGCTTCTGCAATTTTCTTTTTTACCATTCTACTTTACACCTTGTTAACTTTAGTTAATAATCTGTTAACTAAAGTTTATAAAATTTTTTGGTTGAATATTAAAATATATTCTTTCTCTCAAGCTCATATAAATCCTTTCCAATCTTCTTAACGTCTTTTCCAATTACCACTGGTTTGAATACACTCCTACCGCCGTGAAAAATTCTGAAAACTCCTGAATTGTTAAAAACAATTCCTATGAACCTTCCCTTATAAAGCTCCTCCCATCTCCTGTGAGTTTCAATATCTATGGAGCTTGGAGAAACTGTCCTTGAATGCCAGGGATGTATGTGAGCTAATCCAGCGATTTCATACCCGCATTTCTCATAAAACCTTAAAGCTTCTGCCAAACTTGAATAATCCGGTTCTGCACCAGTTGAATGTGAGATCGCACACTTGAGATCGTAAACCCTTGTTAGAATTATTTTTCCATTTATCTTCTGACTTCCAAGTGCAACTATCCATTCCCTTGAATCCTTGCCATGAGAAAGCAGAATTCTGAATGCTTCATAGAGAACTGGTGAGGGAATTACAAGCTCTTCCTGCTCTTTAAGTTCTTCAATTTCTTCTTCATATTCGGATTCGGGTTTTGACTCACAACTCTCAAGTCTGTCTGTAAAGCTGAGAACCTTTGCTGAAATAAGCGTTAATCCACAGGCAATGACAAGAGGTAAAAGTATAACAGATCTTAGAGTAAATGCTACAAATTTTTTCAGGATAACCTTGTAACTCCTTAATACCTCTTGAGCCATCTCAATAACTACAGATAACCTTTCATCAGATTTTCGAAAGCTATCAGATTTGTCCATGAAAAATCCACCACCTTTTTCTTCCCAACGATCTCAGAAAGCTTATGGCCTGAACAACAAGCTCTGAAGCATGCATCCATGGCTTCCAATCGCTGTCGTGGAAATGAACCTCTATTCCATGCTCATTAGGAATTATACATCGATGTTTGCCAAGAAAGCTGGGATCATCTATCGTTATTATCGGTCTTGAATATGGAAATGTAGATGGCAGATAAACTGTCATAACGATTATCTTGTTTCCGACCTTGACTAGGCCTGAGAATTTTCTATGACCGCTTGGAATAAATCCAAGCTCTCTAAGTAGTGTTTCTTCCTGCATTAGTCTCATTTCCCCAATAAAAAAAGAAGAACCAACAGGAGTTCTTGGGACTAATTGTACTATGTTTTCACCTTCTGTAAGCAATGGCAAAATTTTGTCATTATCTCCAATAGTATTGCCATTGACCATAAGAACATCGTTTTCTCTGCCCAGCTTTTTCTTTATGTCTTTAGCAGTCGTCTTTTCATCTATCTCTACTGGCACCTTGTCTGTTCCAATTCTAATATATATGGTTCTTTTTCCACCCATCTCAGATCACCAATAAATTGTTTAGAGAACTGTAGAAATTTCGTTTTGAGACATTTGGGAGACAGAATGTCACTTTAAAAACAGAATGATATATATCTGTATTGTTTAATAAATTCCTAGCTTAAAATTTTGCTAAACACAGAAATGATAAAATCTTCTTTTATAACCTATAAAGTCTTTAAAAGGTGTTAAATACCTTTTTGATAATGTTCTGATCATGTATACATCTACCCTTATTAAGAATTCTATCGTGGTTAAAGATAAAACATCTTTCTCACGCTTAACAAATCTAAGCTTTCCTTATTATAATTTCACCATTCTTCTCTATGAATATGATTTTATCTCCTTCTTTAACCTTTAATCTCTCTCTAATGTCCTTTGTGAGCGTTATCTGAAATTTCCTCGTTATTTTAACAACATCTAGAACCCTTTCCATTTTCCTACTTTTAGGAAAAATAGGAAATCTTTTATACTTGACCACTACAAGTAGGATATGTAGAATTTGTAGTACACGTAGGGGGGATTGTATGATTTTAAGAAAAGGAGAGGTATTAATTCTGAAGGAAGAGAAAATATCTGCTGGATTTGAGTTAACTTCTGGAGAGAAAATATCAAAACAGAAAGGAGATTTGTTTCTAACAAATCAGAGAATTGTATTCGAAGCCGTTGGTGGAGGACTGTTTTCAAAAAAGAGAATAACGATAATCGATTGTCCATTGGAAAGCGTAGCAAATGTTTCCATTGAAGGTTTTCTTAGCAAAAAGCTTGTTCTGCAGTTACCTGTTAAGGTAAGCTCAGAGTTTCAGGCGTTTTATTCAACTCCTGCAGCATTTAGAGGTGAAATTGAGTGTAGAGTGGTATTTTGTGTTAAGAATCCAGCCGAATGGCAGGAAAAGATAGTTCAGGCTATTAGAGAGTGATAACGTGGATATGCGTTAAGATAGGAAAAACAGTAAAGGTGGGATTATGGGATGGATAAAGGGAATTATACTTGGAATTCTTGGAGTATTAATAGGTGGTACAATTTTTGGAGGAATAGAGATGGCAACGGGATATTTTCTAGGATTTATTGCACTTATAAGTGGTGCAATACCTGGATTAATGTTTGGGTATTCAACAAGAGATAAAAGCAAGCTACCAAGAGCTTTGATAGGTGCAGTTCTCGGTTTTACATCAATTCTCTTTGGATACTATATAGTTTATCAGACAGTCGAGATTCCTGTGAAATATTACTGGATAACTCTACACGTGAAAGCATCTGAAGCTATGAGCTTTAGCGAATTTATGAGTGCAATTGTTGATGTAAAAGATCTCTTATTCTTTGCCATAGGTATAATAGAGAGTTCCGTGCTCGGTACAAGGGATTATGGAAGATAGGAGGCTAAGAGTGTGAGTGTCTTATCATTCCAGATCGGGGTTCTCGTTGAATTCATAGCAATGATATTCTTAAGATTTTTACCGATTAATAGGGCGTACTTGAGGGTTGGAGATGGGCAAGGGAGTATATTCGAGTAGGTATGTAGCTAGAGCTAAAATGGAGGTAAAGCGTGAAGTTTTGTTTAAAATTGGTGTTTATTGCTAATCTTTTTCTCTTAACGGCAATAGCATGTAATAATGCTCTTGCCATAGAAGAGAGTGAGAGAAAACTAACGATAATAGTGTATAAATCAGATGGCACTCCTGACAGGTATGCCTACATAAGTATTTATAAGTTGGAAGAATCAGAAGAAGGATATTCATGGTTCTCTAAAGTTTACAGTCTTACGACTTTTGAGAGCGGATATGCAGAAATAAAGCTAAAACCAGGGAAATATCTTGTAGCCGCTCGCGGAGGTAATGTGGAAGGACAGGAGCAATACTGGTACGAAAAATGGGTGATAATGGGAACTGAAGACAAGACTGTAGAATTCTCTCAGAAAGACGCTTTATATAGAATAAAAGTTAAGTTAAGAGGACCTGATTCTGAAGAAGTAGTTTTAACGACAATGAGCGTTTACCGAGATTATGGGAAGGGAGTAGGTCGTTATGGATTTGGGTATATTGATCCTACAAAAGAATTCAAAACAAACCTAAACAATTTCATAGTGAGCGTAAGAGCTGTAAGTAAGAGTGGAGAGAAGCTTGTAACATCTTACAAGGAGATTAGCCTTAGCAAAGAAGGTCTACACATCATAGACTTAACACCAGCCAAATGGAGAAAAATCAGGGTAAAGTTTGAAGGATTTGATGAGTTGTGCATTCTTGGTCATTGTATTAAGTCAGAGGAATGCAATAAGGTAAGCATATATTTCTCGGATAACGAGGCTTTTACTACAGTTGAGGGAAAGAGTGGATTTATCACTGTTTTAGCCAATAAACGAATTGGAGATATGGATTATACATTCCTTTTAGATTCAAGACTAGAAGATCTGATGTACTTCTCTGATAAACTCTCACTACAGGCCAGTTGCGTTGAGGATTTCTATTCATATGTGGAAAATCGTAAATTCACGTGGTACGACAGCAAAAGTAGAGCATTCATAGGTTCCATTGGCTTTCCGATGTGTATTAAGGATGAATACGGGAATAAAGTCTTTCGTGTTTACATTTGGAATCAGGGAGTAAACACCGAAGTTTCACCACTTTTGGAAGTGTATAGTTTAGAGGGAGAACATATAGGATGTTCTGAGGAATGGGTACCTTATAGGAGTAATAGATATTTGTGGTACCATTTTTCTGGATTCCATTTGATGGAAAGTGACCATATCCTGCCAGCAGGAGAGTACTACATAAAGTTTGTCTACGACATACCTAATTTCAAAAAATTCGAGTATTTCTATCCAAAACCAATTAGATACGCCCCTGATAGAATCTATATTCCCTCAGAATGGTTTATGGAAGAGCAGCAGGAAGAAGAAAGCGGATCTGCAAAGGAAACTATAGCTAAAGTGGCAAGAGGTTATGCTGAAATATTTAACCCTAACACATGGGCTTACAAGGTTCTTGAGAATCCAAGCACTCAGTATTGGAGAAAACACTTTAAAGAACTTGTCTATGATCCGCTGGATGTGCTTTATAAAATAACGAATACCGAAGGCTACAAAGCTGCTGCTACTGCTATAAAGGAATTTATAACACTATTTGATGTGATTTATGCCTCCTATATAGCTGGTGTTCTTGGAGAGTACACTATTGAATATCCTCAAGAAGAACATCCATACAAAGGTTTTGAAAAACTTGCAGAGATGATTGAAAAAGGAGAAAATATTGATGGAAAGCTGGAAGAGATTGAAATAGAGCTATCCAATCTCAGGAATGTGATTAAGAAATACAGGCATCCATTACCGTACCCACCAAAAGCAAAAGAGGACTTGCTACATGCTATAGACTCTGCAGAAAAATTCATTGAATCGCTGAAAATGGGTAAACAAGAGCTAACACCAACATCAACACCTTTAAAGAAAACAACATCAAAAACTCCTGGGTTTGAAGTTTATATTGCTATTGCTGCCCTCATAGCATCTGTGGTGCTGAAAGGAAGAGGTAAACTCATATAGCGAAAGTGTTCAAGTAATATAAAAATTTAAAATTTAATTTCTATATAATTTCATGACAAGAAAAAAGAAAAGGACAAAGACATATCATTTCTTGGTAGCACATGACGGAGAAGTAATAAGGGATTTTGTGGAGGTGTATCCTAACGACCTTAAGAGCATTAGAGTAAAACCAATTTACTGTAATCCTGCTTTACGGATATATGGAATAACATACTGGGAGATAGACATAAAAGAACTTTTGAATAGGAGAGATAAAATAAGAAAGAAAAAATACCTTTTAGAGTTTATAGACAAGGTTTGTGAAAATAACTGGGAAGTAGATTATGTGTCTTCATGGTTTAGGAATGCCGAGCTAACTCCGGGGAAAAGGAGAACAGATGTTTATAAGCATCGTATTGCTGATTTAACAGGGCATGGAGATGATCCCTGCGACTAGATAACTGACTCCCATTCCATAGTATATGTGCTGCCAACCACGGGATCTGGGATATACCATAGGAGTCTCACTCTTCCTTCACGTACATACCAGAAGGGTTGTATTGATGATTTTACATTCATTCCAGTTTCTCTATCCTTAAACGTTGCAATAAGTCTTTTTATTGCTTTTACTTCTCTTTGAAGAGCAACGCTTATGAGAACTAGCTTTGCTGGTGTTTTCGCATCGTAGTATATCCTATCTCCCCTTAAAGCTAAGGCTCTCTTTCTTTTGCGTCTATACCAATATAAATAAATCTCATTCTTTTTGACAGGTCTTTCGAAGTATATCATTACATGCACGTTTTTTCTGGGTGTATCAGTTTCATCCAGAAGCTTTACCTGTAGTCTGTTTCCTCTATTATCAAAAGCCTCCAGTTCAAGTTCCTCAAATGTTATAAAACCTTCTTCCGTGAAAAACCAGTGTTTCTGACCTTCTATTGGTTCATCTCCATTATTTGTAAAAATAAAGAACTCCGAAACAGCTATATCTCCTTCTAAGTTCAAAACATCATACTCAAGAAACACAAGCAAATCGTATCTACCCTTTGGAATCTTCTGCTCAATTTGCTTGTAGTCCTCAGGGTAAATGTAGTAAAATCCGATATATTCGGTGTTTAGCCTGTAGAAATATCTCGCTCTTGAATCGTGAACTGATTTTCTCAACCTCTTGCTTGTCTCTATCCTTTTTACAAGTCCCATTTCTGTAAGTTCATTAACATGATATCGGACGTTATCAACCTTTGTATCTATTCCTCGTTCTTTAAGCTCCTTTTGAAGCATTTTCGCACTATACAGTCGATCTTTATTCTCAGACAGTATATTAAGAATTAAAGCCTTTGTTTCATTCATTTTTGGTAGTTCTTTCTTGCTTAAAGCTTTCATGTTAAGCTTTTCACCAGAAGTTGCTTCAATCAAGTAAAACATATTTTAAGGTTTAAATTAGCTAAAATTAATTTTGTTTTTCCCACAACAAAAACGCATGCATAAAGCTATACCTCATAGCTAAACATTACATACTGTTATTTTAAGGATATAAATTCAATCCAATGATTTTTAAAGTAAAACTAGAAAAGCAAACGAGTTTTTAATTAGAAAAATAAAATTGCCGTGATTTATTTTTTATGCAGATTTCTACAAACTATTACATAGTTATGGAAGGTGATAACGTCAACAAAGGAATTGCAGAAACAATTAAAAGAGAACTAGAAAGAGGCAAGATTTTCATTGAAAGAAAAATAATTGAGAAACAGCAAGATGAATACGCAAGGGAAAAATTGAAGGACTTTAACGGTTTCATTCTTGAAATTAGAGAGCTTGGAGAAAAACCGCCAAAATCTGGTCAAAAAGATGAGTGCATGATATACAGGCATAAACTTGATAAACTCATATGCATCTGGAGAGATGAATTGGTTGAATTTCTACCGAGCTTTACCAAAGATGAGTTAAGAGAATTTATTGGAAGAGAGGTTAAAGGTGGAGAAAGCAGAGAAAGATGCTTTGATGTGGCGTTAATACTTGCGGAAAGAGATGATCCCTTGAGCTTTAGTGAGATAGCAAAAAAAGCAAGATGGACTAAAAGCTTTGCAGGACTCTGTGAGAAATCTCTGAACAAAACCCTGAGCAGAGTTCTTAAAAGCTTGAAGAGGATGGGGCTCATTGTTAAGGCAAAATACTATTTTAGGCTTTTTAATTTGGATGAAAGTGATAAAGATTCTATGAATCTCAGATTTACACCAAAAGGAGAAGAAATTGCTAATATTGAAAAATACCTTGCAAGAATTCTCAAAGAGATATCAAATTTGAAAGAAGTTATTGATAGGATGAATAAAAAACTTACAAAAACTACAAGTTATTCTAATTCGTTCATGCATCGATTTAAAAAATTATCAGAAGATTAAATTTTATTATGTTCAGGGTTCAAAAGTTCTGAATAATAGTTGTCATATTGCTAAAAGTGACAAGCCATCACAAAGCTTGTCTTCAGGAAGTGACATTTAACTGTCATTATTTTGTGACATGGAGCAATTATTTTCGGCTAATTTCTCAAAACAGATTTTAGAAAAGTTTTCTTATTCAAAAATGCTTGCAAGCGAAAGGGTTATAAGCATGGACCGGTGGGGATTTGAACCCCAGGCCTTCGCCATGCCAAGGCGACGCTCTACCAGGCTGAGCTACCGGCCCTTATAGATTGAAAGTTAAATATACTATTAAAGCTTTCGCTTAAATGAAGCCGTTACAGTTTAAATAGAAAAATGTAGGAAAATGATCAAATCACGATAACTTCTCATTTTGCTGGTGAGTTGTATGGGATTAGGAGGTGTTGAAGGTGCAAAACAACTCATTAGTGATCCGTGAAGACGTTAAAGCGTATTCGATCGGATTTGAGGATGAAAGGATAAAGGAATTGATTACTTGGTATAAGATCATCCTTCAAAAAGCAATCGATGAAATTTGGAATAACATCACGTGGAAGTTTGATTTCAAGAATTTTAGAAAGGGGAAACACGTTAAGGTTAAAGTGCCCGTAATTCCAAAAAGTAAGGAGTTTAAGAAACAGTTAAGGGATAAACTGATGAAAGATAACTCGTATGCTTCGCACTGGGTTGATGCGGTAATAAGAACAGCTTACAGCGTAATAGAATCTTGGAGAAAGAGGTACGTCAAGGGGAGAGCGAAGAAAAAGAAACCCATCGTTAGGAGAAGATTTGCAAGATGTAAGATAACGTTGATGAAAGTCGATTATACTCGTAAGACCGTAAGAATAACATTGAAACAAAGGGAATACGTTGAGATAGGCTGGGATAAGCAGTGGTTCTGTAAGAGAATTGATGGTTATAGGGTTGGAGAAGTAATTCTTAAAGACGATAGAATAATAATTCCGTTCAAGAAAGAAGTGAAACATGAAGTAAATACTGAAATTGCTTGGGACTGTAATGAATTAACAATGGACGGTTTCTCTCCGCAGATAGGCTTTATTCACGTAGACTTAAAACCCTTAATAACGAAGAGGATAATCTATCAGGATAAGAGGGCGAGAATTCAATCATTACAAAAGAAGAAAACCAAGAAAGGTAAAGAATTGTGGAGTAAGTATAGTGGAAGGGAAAGGAGCCGTTGTAAGGATATTGAAAGAAAAATTGCCGTCGAAATCGTAGAAACATTTCCGAATGCTGCGCACGTCTTTGAGGACTTAGACAAAGAAAGCATGATTTGTAAGAAATCTAAGAATTTGAGGAAAAGGATAGCTAGAGTAAGCTGGATTAACATAATGAAAGAAGTAGAGCGGAGAGGTGTTGTCAAGAAAGTAGATCCTTATTTAACATCCA
>Ga0190367_1001925_pt1 | contig 11326 bp, 11 predicted proteins | sample 4872181011_MG_FD_171838 | JGI IMG/M metagenome (GOLD analysis project Ga0190367, IMG submission 171838) | Hydrothermal vent microbial mat bacterial communities from Southern Trench, Guaymas Basin, Mexico - 4872-18-10-11_MG | ecosystem: Environmental > Aquatic > Marine > Hydrothermal vents >... | reverse complement strand
CCTCCTCGTGGGCGTCCCAGCCGAGGCGATGGTGGTCGGCATGTTGGCGAAGTGTATGGCGCGGCCGGTTGAGAGGAACGAAAGCAGGAATATTACGATGAGGAAGAGGACGCTGAACTCCTTCCCCACGTGCGGCCTCGGGCGCTTACCCCTAGTGAGGAGGTCGGCCTCGCGGATTATCTCCACGAAGGGTCTAGCCAGCCGGGTCAGGGCGGTGGCCCAGAGGATGCAGAAGGGCGGGGCGAGGATCAACAGCAACCTCACCATGGAGCAGGTGAAGTAGAGGGTGGAGAGGCCGTAAATGGTTAGAAAGATGTTTCTCGTCGTAGGGTTCTGGGTTGTGAAGTACAGGCCGATGATGGCGAATAGGATGCCGCCCCCCAACTCGTAGAACAGGGAGGACCAAGCCGTTGGCCTGTGCTCCGCCACTGACTGAACTAGTGGACTCTTGAGTCGCGCAAAGGGGTTTAAGACCGCTAGGAACTTCCCGCCTAGGGGCTTCACAAGTCCGTACTGGGAGAGGAGGAAGTAGCCACCCGCTAGGAGAAGCATGGTGGCAATCACCGCAGTTACTTTAATCCACGTGGCTTTGATGTGGCGTACTCCCTCGTAGATGCATAGGAGGATGAGGACTCCGAAGGCTGGGATGCAGGACATTTCAAATAGGAACTCCATCCCAAGCTTTGGGACGTGAACCGCAATAAACAGCCCTAATCCGAGGGTTATCGCGTAGGACTGAAGCAGTTCCGGCGTGTATTTTCCGCATATAAGCAGGATGAATGCGAAGAGCCACAGTATGCCTAGGGGGTATCGGGATGCACCCCAAGAGGCTGAGATGTAACCCAGCGAGAGCCCGGCCGCGATGGAATAAAGTATCCGGCTCTTAGTGGGTCTCTCTGGGTCGATGGAGCGGAGGAACGTGTAGAAGGTTATTATCATGGCTAGGACTCCGACGGTTTCGTCGTCGAAGAACCCCAGCGAGGTTCTTGAGATGTATGGGGGGTTCACGGCTAGGAAGAGGGCGGAGAGGAGGCCTGCATTCCTGCCGCCTATATCCCTACCTAGGAGGTAGATGGCGACGCAGGCTAGGCACGCCATCACGGGTGGGAATATCACGCAGAGCTGATAGAGGGTTATGGGAACGCCTAGGAACTTAAGCACACGATACAGGAAGGCGGCTGTTAGGGCCAGGCCCGGGAAGGAGGTCTCGGCGATGTCCCTCCCGTATGGATACCAAGTTTTGTAGTCGTGCCAGGTGAGCCAAGAGAGGAAGCCGTGCCTGTCTACGTATTCTGCGAGGCGGTAGTGGAAGTAGGGGTCGAACTCGGAGAGGTAGAAACCCCACTGGAGTGGGAGCATCCTGATGGAGAATGCTAGAATTAGGATGAGCGCGAGGAGCGTTGCGTGGACGAGGGAGGCGTGGGAAACCTGAAAACGTAGACCCTTAACCCCCTTTAGTGCGTCAAGGGCCTTCCTGCCCACCGTTCCAAGCTTCTTTTTGAGCTCCATGAACCCCGCCTACCCAACAGTTTACAGGGCATCCCTTATTTAAATTACGGGTGCACCCTGCAGGTGGTGTGGGGTTCCGGTAAGAGGTTATTTGTGGCGTGGCTCCTAGATTCTAGTGAGGTTGTGGTGGATGGGCGTTGAGAACTTCGCCCTAGGCTTCATAGTGAACCCCATAGCGGGCATGGGGGGTGCGGTGGGGCTTAAGGGAACCGATGGACCGGAGGTTCTGAAGAGGGCTATAGAGTTGGGTGCCAAGCCCGTTGCGCCGGAGAGGGCTAGGAAGTTCCTGATGGAACTCCAACCCCTAAAGGAGAAGATTAGGTTGGTGGCAGCCGCTGGGTTGATGGGGGAGGACGAGGCTAGGGAATGCGGCTTCAACCCCGTGGTCATAGGGGAAAGGAAGGAGGAGACCACCCCCGAGGATACTAGGAGAGCCGCCGCTGAGATGAAGAAGCTGGGCGTAGACCTCTTGGTCTTCTGCGGTGGCGATGGGACAGCCCGGGATGTGCTGGACGCGGTGGACATGGACATCCCGGTGCTCGGCGTCCCAACCGGGGTGAAGATGCATAGCGCCGTCTTCGCCGTGAACCCGAAGGCCGCCGCCAGAATCGCCATCCGATTCCTCTGGGGGGAGCTCCCCCTTAAGGAGGGGGAGGTGATGGATGTAGACGAGGAGGCGTACAGGGCTGGGAGGCTCTCGGCGAAGCTATACGGGTACGTGATGACCCCCTACGAGCCGACCCTCCTCCAAGGGATGAAGATTCCCAGCTCCGTGGCGGAGGACGAACTGGAGAACAAGAGGGCAATCGCCAGGTACGTGGTGGAGAACATGGAGCCCGGGGTAATCTACATAGTTGGGCCCGGCACCACCACCAGGCCCATAGCCGAGGAGCTCGGCGTTGAGAAAACGCTCCTTGGAGTAGACCTAATATGCGACGGTGAGCTCCTAGCGAGGGACGTAAACGAGGCGGAGATTCTAAGCAAGATAAGGGGGAGAAAGGCGAAAATTATAGTCACTCCAATTGGGGGGCAGGGCTTCATATTTGGAAGGGGGAACCAGCAGATAAGCCCGAGCGTAATTAGGATGGTGGGGAAGGACAACATCATAGTGGTAGCCAGTAAGAGCAAAATAATGGGCTTGAAAAAGCTGAGAGTGGACACTGGAGACCCGGAATTGGACGACCTGTTAAGGGGTTACATGAGGGTGATCGTGGATTACGGCGAGGAGGCCGTGGTCCCCGTGGAGTAGGGCTTCCCCCTACCCCTCTTCTAGGGATTTCAGGTATTGGGTGTACTGCTCCGCCGTCATGAGCTTCTTGAGCTCCTCGTCTAGGTTTGATGGTTGGATTTTCGCTATCCACCCCTCACCATACGGGTCTTGGTTGAGGATTTCAGGGCTTTCCTCGAGGCGTTTGTTCACCTCAACGACCCTCCCGGACACTGGGGAGTAAATCTCCGACACGGCCTTCACCGACTCCACGGTTCCAACTACGCCCATCTGCTCAACCTCCGTCCCCACCTCCGGGAGTTCCACGTAGACGATTTCGTGGAGCTCCTTCTGCGCGTAGTCGGTGATGCCCATCACTACGACGCCGTCCTCAACCCGCCCCCATTCATGCTCCTTCGTGTAGTAGAGACCTTGCGGAACTTCATATTCCTCGGTCACTTAACCTTCCTCCTATATCCGTATTTTTCAGTGTCGTAGAAGGGGAATTTAACGATTTCACCCTCAACTTTCCTCCCCCTAATGTTGATGAAGACGTGCTCGCCGTATTTTGCGTATTCAGCGTCTACGTAGGCCATAGCGATGCCGCACTTAAGTACGGGGGAGAGGGTTCCGCTGGTGACGACGCCTATCTTCTCCCCATCGCTCCAAACCTCATGGTGAGGCCTCGGAATGCCCCTCTCCAACAATTTAATGCCTATTCTGAGGCGCTTAACCCCCTCCTCCTTCTGCCTTAATAGCGCATCCCTACCGATGAACTCTCCCTTACCGAGCTTCACCACGAAGCCGATTCCAGCCTCTAGGGGGGTGGTGTCATCATCTATATCGTTGCCATACAGGCACATGCCCGCCTCAAGCCGGAGGGTATCCCTAGCCCCGAGGCCGCACGGTTCTATGCCGAACTTCCCACCAGCCTCCAAAATGGCGTTCCACACCTTGAAGGCGTTCTCCGGCCTGTCGACGGGGGAATCCCAGACGAAGAGTTCGAATCCATCCTCGCCCGTGTATCCAGTTCTTGTGGCTAGAACCTTCACCCCCCTAATCTCCACCCACCTACCGGAGAATCTCCCCACGTGGCTTAGGTTCTCCCCCGAGACCTCGCTGACTACATCCACGGCCTTAGGTCCCTGAACCGCGAGCATGGCGATTTCATCCGAGTGATTCTCTATGGTGACGTTAAATCCACCGGCATGGCTAACGAACCAGTTATAGTCCTTCTCCCGGTTAGCCGCGTTGGGAACCTGAAGGAACCAGTCCTCCGCGAGGCGGTATAACACCGTATCGTCCACGATTCCACCCCTCTCATTGAGTATGGTCGTGTAATGCGCCTTCATGGGCTCCAACCGGGAGACATCATTGGAGGTGACGTAGTTCATGAACGCCTCAGCGTCGGGCCCGCGGATGAAGAGGCGGCCCATGTGGCTTACGTCGAAGATGCCGACCGAGTTTCGGACGGCCATGTGCTCCGGTATGATCCCCTTATACCAGAGGGGCATCTCGAATCCGGAGAATACTGTAAGTTTCCCATGCTCCTTATGAAACTCATATAGTTGTGTCCTACGGGCGCTCATCAAACTTTGAGTATTAATCCATGCATATTTTTAACTTTTTTGTCCGGGTTTTTGATGTCGTATCGGCTAATTTCCACCATTACAGGGGTTAACGAAAGTTTTTTCCCGCATTTTGGGCATCTTTCATTATGAAGTTGGAGTATTTCATCTGGGGTCTTCAACTCCAACCCCTCATATAAAACGTAACCGCATTCCTTGCAGATGATTCGTTGCGGCATGCTAGAGTATTATAGCCCCACGTTTCTAATAAATGTTGGGAGTTAGGGTTAAATGGGAATCGGTGTTAGGGTTAAGTGGTGGCGTTAGATGCCCAAGTTGGGTAGGGCATTCTCGTCCTTCTCCCACCACCTGAGGAAGGTATTTAAAAGGATGAGAACGCTGAAGGCGCCTAAGACCCTCGTATCGGCCATCGTCATATCTATCGCGGTGTTCCTATTTGGAGGCGGCGTATACGACATCCTAGAGAAGCCCGTCTCGCTAATTCCGGTGGAGCAACAGCGCATAATATTCTACCACCCATATAGCGTGTTTGAGCAGTTCCTCGTTGAGAGCGTCATCGCCATGGGCCTCTACCTCATCGGAGCGGCGGGTCTGGTCTTGGCTTATAAGAGCACCAAGTATTCTAGGAAGCCTAGGCAGGCATTCATCCTGTTAGCCACCGCTATACTCCTCTTGGTAGTGTCCTATCTAGGCTGCTCTTGGATGATCAACCTGAGGATGGCTAGAAGGTAGGTTTACCAAGGCTCTTTCTTTAGCTTGAGTAGGTATGCAAACCAGTTGCATATAACGTGGATTGGGGGGGTTAACGCGGCGATTATTACCGCCTCTCTCAGGGTCGGCGGGGCGGCGGGGAGGGAGAAGAGGAAGGCGCCGACGATGAAGCCGAGCTGGTCTATAATAGGGAGGGGCGAGCCCGGGGGCATCCCCAGCCTGCGCTTCATGAAAGAGCCTGAAAGGTCGCCTAGAACGGCGCCAATCGCTAGTAGTAAACCCAGTATGGGTCTACCTTGGGCGGCACCCACAAGCCCGCCGGCCACCAAGCCCGACAGAGCGCCACGGTACGTCTTCCTCGGCCCGAAGATGGGCCTGCCATCCCGGAACGTCCTCCCCGAGTCTATGGGACGTCCGCCGCCGAATATTACTGGGGCTGCGTTGGCGGCGTATGCTGGGAGTATGTAGTAAATGGCGTCCGCAACCTCGTAAAGTATGGTGCTTAACTCCAATCTTCCACTCCCCGCATGCCATCTTGGCTCAGCCTGAAGTGGCAGAGGAGTCTGCCCCGGCGGTGTGGGTGCTTCTCCAGAACAGCCCTCCTCACTTGGACCCTACCAGCCGCCTCTAGCCTAAGCACTATATCAGACCAGAATTTGAGCACCCTAGTTGCCACGGGCAACACCTCATACCCCCTTTCGGTCGGGACTCCGTGAACTTGGCTGGTCATCATCACCACCAACTTAAAGTCTTTGGCTAGGCGTGTCAGAGCGGCTATCTGCCTGTTTAGCTCGCGGTTTAAGGCGAATGCGCTCTCAGATTCCCCCAGCTCCACCCTATAAAGGGAGGTGATTGTGTCTACAACAACCAATCCAACCCTCCCGTCTACGTACTGGTCTAGGTGGTCTACCACGTGAGCCTGCTGCCGGAAGGATGTCGGCTGAATCAGGATTATGGATGGGGAGACCTCCTCCCAGTCAAAGGCGGCGAGCTGCGCCAACCTCTCCACCGAGAAACCCCCCTCACAATCCACGTATATAGCCTTAAAGCCCATCCTAACGCAGTTCACCGAGCACTGCAAGGCCAGCGTTGTCTTGCCGGTTTCAGCCTCCCCGTAGACGAGGGACAGGAAGCCCGCTGGGAACCCGCCCTCCAGAAGCCGGTCTAGAGGGGGGCAGCGGGTCGGTATCACCAGCCGCCGGCCGGGCATAAATCCACTTCCAAGCAAACGATATAGCCACCAATCTAAAATTTTTACCTTCAACCTCCCACGGCTTCCCCACCAATTAAATTAATCAGCAAGCTTCAAGCACCTATATACAGGTGCTTAAATTGAGCTTAGAAGATGTTTTACGACGTCTACGGATAGACGAAAAGGGGAGACTTCTCTTCGGCGACGTACCAATGATACTAACAGACAGAGACTTCATAGCCCGCATGCAGAAAACAATAGAGGAATTAACTGGGGAGGCGGGTGCAGCCACCATCCTCTACGAGGTGGGGTTCGAGTCGGGATACCACTTCGCCAGAGAACAGGCGAGGATGTTCGGAGTGGAGGAGGGAGCCATACTAAGGACGTACCTAGATATCGCGTCTTTCCGTGGATGGGGGAAATTCGAGATAGTGGAGTACGACGAGGAGAAGCTCGCCGCCAGGGTGATTATACACGCATCCATAGCCGAGGAGTGGGGGAACGTCGGGAGGCCGGTATGCCATCTATGGCGTGGTGCGATAGCTGGCATAATTCAGTACATAGCGGACTCCACGGGAAGAAGCGTGAAGATGGTGGGTAAGGAGGTCAAATGCATCGGCAAGGGGGACCCACACTGCGAAATAATCGCAGAACCAGCCCAAATATAACCAGCACCCTCAAAATCATGCAGCAAAAAACCAGCTCTCAAACCGCCAAGCTAATATACACCCACACCCAATAACTTTAATCGCGGGGCCGGTCGTCTAGTTGGCTAGGACGTCGCCCTGACGCGGCGAAGGTCGCAGGTTCAAATCCTGCCCGGCCCACCAACTCGGTAAAGGCAATACCTATTTATGTAAACCCACCTAAGACATAAAGGAAGCTCCGGTAGTATAGCCAGGCCAAGTATTCCGGCCTTTCGAGCCGGAGACCCGGGTTCAAATCCCGGCCGGAGCACCACACCCACAGCGAAAGAAGCTAGATTTGAGGCTCTCTGGGGTCTCCGAGTTATCAGGCGCTCTCAAAATCTGCGAATTTTGGGTGCGGCGAATGTCTACGCAACGCTCTGGGAGATACGTGGGGTTCTGGGGGAGGTCTATGGGAGGATGGCAGGAAATAAATTATATAGGTTTGGTGGCTGAAGGTGGGAAGGGAGGCGACCCTAGGTTGAAGGCGAGCGTCGTGATTGTTGGGAGTGGAATTATAGGGCTTACAACCGCTTATAATATGGCGCTCCTCGGGGAGAGAGACGTAATAATACTAGAGCAGGGTAGGATAGCTTACGGTTCAAGCACCAGGAATGCGGGTCACTTTAGGGTTCATTTCTGGGCCCCGGAGAATGCAAAATTTGCGGTCGAAGCTAACAAGAGGCTGATGGACTTCTCCTCGAAGATGGAGTGGGATGCTGAAATCAGGCGTGGTGGATATCTATGGCTCATATACGAGGAAGAACACCTGAAGGCGTATGAAAAAAGTAATAGTGAACTCTGGAGTAGGCTTGGAGTTCCAGGTCAAATTCTAACTCCGGATGAGATCTCGGAGAGATTTCCGTATGTGAACGTAGATGGGGTGATCGCCGGTTTCTATGGGCCCCAAGATGGGAAGATGAACCCGAACGCCATATCACTCGCGTATTATAAGGAGGCTGAGAGGCTTGGAGTCCGCGTTCTCGCGTATACAAAGGCTGAGAAGATCGTAGTTGAGGGAGGCAGGGTGGTTGGGGTTCAAAGCGACGCTGGGTTCGTAGAGGCTGGCAAGGTCTTGGTGGCGGCTGGTGGGTGGACAAACGAGCTGCTGAGAACGGCAGGGATTGAGCTCCCTATAGTTCCGGAGAGGAAAGAGATAGGCGTCACGGAGCCAATCGGCTACTTCATGGACCCCCTCATAATAAGTCTGAAAAGTGGAATATACGTCGGGCAGATGGTTAGGGGCGAAATCCTGGGAAGCGTGGATTATCCGAAGGTGGAGGGTGTAGTTCCGCTTACTAATACGCTGGACTGGATTACAACTTGGGCGAGGGAGGTCTCTAAGGTAGTTCCAACTGTTAGGCGGTTGATGCTACTGAGGAGCTGGTCTGGCTATTATACGATGACCCCCGACCATAGCCACATACTTGGTAGGCATCCAGATTGGCCGGCAGGCCTGTACGTGGCAACCGGATTTAGTGGCCATGGATTCATGATGGCGCCGCTAGCTGGGGAATTAATGGCGAGGAACGTACTCTATGACGAGGTAGACAGGCTGATGGAGCCATACCTGCCGACGAGGTTCGAAGAAAAAAGATTGATACGAGAGACGATGGTGATTGGGTGAGACCTAACCTTCACTCCGTTTCTCGGCTGTAAACACCGCAAGTGGGACGGGCCTGATTGGGGGTCGAGCCCTGGGAAACTTAAGCTCCTCCATTCTCCTCCCGGTCTTCCGCGCTAGTATCCTCGCTATGAGCCTCATGCACGTTCTACCCTGACAGGGCCCCATCCCGCATTTCAGCAGGTGCTTCAGGTCTTCTAGGGTTGTGAAACCCTTATTTATTGCATCCTCGATCTCCTCAAGCGTTATGTCCTCGCATCTGCAGACTGTAATTCTCCTCTTCTCCCCACTCACCTTAAACGCCTCCCAATGTTCCTTACGCTCATAGCTATATCCCTATCCACCTCGAGGGATACTATAAGCGTCTTTCCCGGCTTCCTCCTCACAGCTATAACCCTCGCTTCCCCTATCGGTTTTCCCTCCCTATCCAGCGCCTCGTAAATGCCTCCCCTCTCTGGCTCCGGGAGCATCTCGTAGGGTATCATAACTAGGGACCTTCCCTCCTTGAAGTTTAGGTGGACGACGAATATCGCCAGCCCGGGGCATATCGCGATGCACTCCCCGCATCCCGTGCACTTTTCGTAGTCTAACTTTGGGGGGTCTGCGAGGGACTTCTTCGTGATTGCACCCGCCTTACACGCCTCAACGCATGGATTGCACGGTATTGGTTGCACGCACTCAATTATGGCGACCGGCCCCCTCTCAAGCCTTTCTCTCGGCGGCAATATCTTCCTTATTTCATCCTCGGTCAGGACGCCTGTCTCCTCATAACTCATGCGCACTCACCCCATAGCTTCCAAACCTTCTTCTTACCCTTCAAAACCCTAACACTGAAGGGGCTTTCCCTCAAGGCCCTCAAATGCCTATGGGATTCCTCCTTAATTTTCTCAGCCTCCTCGGCTTTTGCTCCAAGTTCGAGCGCGACATCCGCTCCGGCTATCCTCCCCTCCATCATCGCCGTACTCGCCTCCTCAATTCCCGATGCATCTCCCGCAACGTACATACCCTCCAGGGTCGTCCTTAGGTCTCTATTATGAATGGCTACTTGACCACCGAGCTCTGGTATATAAGCGTGTCTACATCCAGCTTGGAATAATAGCTCAGACGAGGGTGTTAATCCGACGGCGAGGCATATCAGGTCTACCTCTAACTCCTGCTCCGTCCCCTCTATCGGGTTCCAATTCTCATCCAGTTTCGTTATTACTGCACCTTCAACATGCTCTTTTCCGATGGCCTCCTTAATCGAGTGCCTTGTGAGTATTGGAACTCCAAGCCTCCTCAGCTTTGATGCATGGACGAGGTACCCACCTATCTTCGGCATCGCCTCCACAACCATCTTCACGTCCACACCAGCCTGAATCAACTGGTATCCGACGATGAGTCCAACGTTCCCAGCTCCAACGATAAGCGCCGAGTTCCCGGGTTTTACACCATAAACGTTCATGAGCGTTTGAACTCCTCCAGCGCCGTAGACGCCTGGGAGGTCGTTGTTTGGGAAGAGTAGCATGTTTTCCTGGGCCCCGGTTGCTACAACCACCGCCCTTGCCTCTATCCTTATGAGCTTTCTTCCTCCCTGAACCGCTGCGAGTACATGGCCCTTTCCCTCATACCGGCCTATGACGCTTGCATTCGTTATCCACCTCGCATTTGCACCCTTAAGTTCCCTTAGCAGTATTTCCGCTATTTCTACGCCTCTAATCCCTGCATAGTTCTCCTTTGAGCCGAAAAACTTATGAGTCTGCTTTATGAGCTGCCCGCCTGGCCTGGGATTTTCATCCACAACTACCGTCTCTAAACCAAGTTTTGAGGCGGTGATCGCCGCTGATAGGCCAGCTGGCCCCCCACCTACAACCAATAAATCCGCATTTAGGTCCTCCCTCTCTACCTTCACGTCTTCTCCGGTGGGAGGTTCCCCGCGTCCCTCCTCATATTCTATTTTCATTCCATCCCTAACGGGTGTGATGCATATCCTAGTATGGGGAATCCCGTCTACACGCATGAGGCAAGAGGAGCACTTCCCAATTCCACAGAAGAAACCCCTCGGCCTCCCGCGCTTCACACTCCTGGAATAAACCTTTACGCCTGATGCGTATAATGCAGCGGCGACCGTCTCTCCTTCGTAGGCTTTTATTTCCTTCCCCTCCAAGTATATGCGGAGGGGTCTTCCACGCCTAAATTCGAGAATTGGATGTCTCCATATCCGTAAGTCCATCGCATCCCCTCCACAGTTCACATATCCTATGTCAAATTGGTGGGTACTTTTAACATTAGCGGTGGGACAATACGAGCTGGGTGGAATTCCAATTAGTCGACGCATGGACGCCCGCAACTCTTATTTTTCATTCAGTGCTAATCTGTTGTTTGGGTTGGCGATGAGTGGGTATGGGCGTCCAAAGGCGGACTTCATAGAGGAGGCGAAGAGAATCATAAGCGTCGCAGACGAACGTGGGATACCCCTAAGGCTAATGGGCGCGGCGGCGGTTCGCATCCACTCGCCGGGCTCCCTAAAACTCCACGTCGAAATCCTAAATAGGCAGCTCACAGACCTGGATTTCATGACGTATACAAAATATACGAGGGATGTCCGCAAACTATTCGCAGATTTAAACTACGTTTTAGATGAGGCAGTTGCGCGCATAGCGGAAAACAGGGACATATTCCACGATAATTATAACAATAGAATCGCGGATGTCTTTTACGACAAGCTGGATATGTGCCACACGATAAACTTCAAAGGTAGACTGGAGGTAGACCATCCAACAATACCACTTGCGGACATCGTATTAGAAAAACTTCAGATCGTAAAGT
>Ga0190367_1001924_pt1 | contig 11332 bp, 14 predicted proteins | sample 4872181011_MG_FD_171838 | JGI IMG/M metagenome (GOLD analysis project Ga0190367, IMG submission 171838) | Hydrothermal vent microbial mat bacterial communities from Southern Trench, Guaymas Basin, Mexico - 4872-18-10-11_MG | ecosystem: Environmental > Aquatic > Marine > Hydrothermal vents >... | reverse complement strand
TCCTTCTTTTGCTCCTTAATGAACGACGGAATGTATCTGCCCCCGCTTTTGGCCATTCTGGCAAGTTCTCTGAGCGCATTGTTCAATTCCTCGTCCCCGAAATCCGCATGTTCGATCAAATCCATCAGATACAGCCACGCAAACGAGCCGGGTTTCGGCAGGTTCTTAACTCCGAGTTCCGTGAGAGTATTGTGCAAATGCCTTATCGCATCGGGGGGAACTCTCCTCAATAACAATCCAGCAAGCGGATCTCCGGCTCCGTACTCAGATGCCCACACAAGTATCTTCGCGAAGGCATAGGCCCACTTCTTTTTGCGATCTTCCGGAGAATCCGGCCTCTTTTTGTCAATCCACTTGAATAACATCTCCTTTAGCGGACGTATCATTTCGATGTAAACGTCGCTATTCACGGCCCATCACCTCAGAACGGACACCTTTTCTCTTTCTCGATCAAATCGAAGTATCCCGATGCCAAAAGGTGCAAGATCTTCTTTATGCAGTCTGCACAGAGCAAAACAGGAAAATTGGTCCAAAAGACAAACAAACGAACTACGGGCCTCCGTTTTCCGCATCCCATGCAGTACGCATCAATCACGTCGTACTCCATTCAAACTCTCCTCCGAACTTGGGCTTTCCCGGAGGAGGAGAAACACGCTTTAGGATAACCATCATGTACTCTCCGGGCTTTAGGCCATATCCCTTCACGATGTGCTTCGGAACGTAGATTACGAGATAGTCTCGTCCGGTTTTCGTCAGCTTCGCGTGGAAAACAATGTACTCGTCCAAAACACTCACCTCCGTCACATATGTGCAGTACTAAACATTGTTTACCTCAATGTTCTGCATATGTCGAACACTTATAAAACATTGAATATTACGGAAAAAATAGCCCAAGATAGCAACAAGACATATCCCAAAAAAACAATCAAAAAATAAAAAAGCAAAAGTTTCAAATCACTCAGAAATAGAGTTAGGATCAATTCCTACCAAAGGGAAAATAATCTCTTCAAATATTTTTTGCATGGATCTTCTGCGGTATTTCTTGTGCCAAAGATAACATTTGATCAATTTTTCTTTTTCCTGATCGCTTAGTTTTGGATTATTTTTAGTGTTTTCTTGGCTATTGTTCTTCGGAACTATGTAATTCAGAGTTAGATACTTTAAATCTGGAGGAGGTTCTACGTGATATTTGTAACCATTGACAGGACCAAGATAGCAGTACTCAAACTTTCGTTTCCCATTTACGTACTTTGTGTGAACCGCATAAAAGTAATAGCGGTTTCCAACTTTCTTTTTTCTGATACAAGATGCCATTTTTCCGCATCGAGGACACAAAACACCCATTTGCATCACCAATGCCGTTTATATGTATAGTATCACGACGGGATATATTAATGTTGTGGGATAAATTTCGCACATATGTGACGGGTGGACAAAAGTGGTCAGAAGGCCCCGCAGTCCGTCATCAGGTCATCTCCCTCCTCACCGTCATCATCCCGTCCTTTTCTTGTCCGCAACAGTATATATGCATTGCACGGGTTACGGAATGAAACCTACTTGTGGACGGAATTTTCACCTTTATGATCCATAGAGATGATAAATATACCCGACACAATTCGCTCACGATCATGTCAGAATTTGGTCGGAATAACTTAATTACGACAAAAGTTCGACAAAAAGTTTTGCGACCGACACTATGTCATCTTTATGACTCGTAGATATGATACTATGTCGGTTTATTTCGGCCTGAAAACGGAGGAGGATGTCGTTTGAACATTGTTAAGTTTTCGGTCACATATGTGCACTTTATCTGTGCAACATTAATATATATGTTCGGCGCATGACTAAATAAGGGGTGATTCGGAATGATCGAAGTGACGATTGCTCTGGTGATGGCGCTTATTTCGCTCGCACTATCGATCTTCAACACGTATACGCTATTTAGGGCCGGGTTGGTCAGAAAGGAGGATCTTGCCAAGATTATTCACATAATGAGCGTTATAGCCCACGCTACTCCGACGAAGATCGACGATGCAATCCTTGCTGAGTTGGAGAAGTTGCTGGAGAAGTACGTCTTAAAGCGTTAGGCCTTCTGCGGTTGCTGTTGCGGTTTCTGTTGTGGTTGCTGTTGCTGTTGTGCTTGTGTAACTTGCTCTATTGCCTTTCTCAGCAGTTCCTCGAAGCTGGCGAGTCCTTTCGTCACCTTGTAGCGTTCCATGAACGCGTGCATGATGTCATTTATCAGAGGGACAAAACCGGGATTCGACGCAAACGGAATTATTGCGGACACCACCTTGATAAACAGGAGCATGTCGTCCTTAGTTATCGCTCCCTTCTTGAATAATATCCAAGTGTTGAATCCTGAGAAGAATAGCGCCACTATGCTCAAATATACCGCTATTGTCGGATCTAACGGCACAATCCATCACCTCACATAGATTTACCGCGCGGAGTTAATATATTTTTATGTTCGTTTCGACAATTAACGATGTGAGGTATGCGGTATGGAAAACGCCATGTGCGGAACTTCGGGAATGAGGATCGTGATGCTGATAATACTTCTGTCCGTGATGGCCTTCATGATCTACTTTGTTCCCGTCTTGTTGCTGAACTTGCTTTTGTTCTCGTGAGGTGAACAAATCCGATGAGCGCGGTCGAAAAGCTGAGGTATGCGTTCCCCCTTCAGAAAATAATGCCCGAAGACCACAACTCCCTCGTGGATTTCGCGAAAGAGGTGCTGGAAATAGATAAGGAGGTGTCGGACGCTTTGGGGAACCCCAAAAATCTTGAGCAAATAATTTCCGAACTTGAGGCGATACTATCTACGATGCGCTACGTCAAGTACGGAGACTGGGTCTTGAGCTCGGACCACAACACACTCGTCGATTTCGCGAAAAAGCAACACGAGTTCAACAAGATAGTTCGATCTCTCGTGTTGCTCATAAGGGCGTATTTAGAAACGCTTACGCTAAAAATTACGGCATACACACCCGTCCCATACGAAGATAAGTACACCCTCAGCGAAACTGTAACGGTAGAGCAATACTGAGGTGTATTTGCGTATGTTACTGCAAAATTTCAGCAGTTGGTTTGACGGGCTCCTCACGAAGGACTTAAAAACGCTAAAGGACTTGTTCGGCATAGATCGTTACGTGTTTTTTGATCCGGATCAAAAAGACAATCTTATAGTTCTTTTGGGGACTGATGAGGCGACTCAAACGTACTTTGAAATGTACAATTTACAATCTCCGATTCCGTACGCAGAAAACATCCCAGACACGTTCCAAACAATCTGGAGCATCGGTGCTAAAGAAATTTCAATCGGTAGTACGTGCGAATGGACCGCTGGGAGATTTCCACAAGATTACACGATTTCCGAACTGGGCCTTGTCCTGTGGCACAAAAAGTTCGAATCATTTGAATACTATGGTGCTGGGGTAACACACATCACGGGATATGAAGTTTACTCCGATGCCCCGCTCGACACTAACTGCCGAGCGGAAGTTGTCTCAGAACAAGCTTATCGCGGTTCAAAAAGTTACTTGCTTCTTTCAATTAACAACGGATGCATCATTTTCAAGATTCCTAGCCTGATAAAGCAAGAAGCAATTAGTTTCAGTACAAAATGCTATGTCTACTCTGCAACTGATAATTTTGGAGTTTCTTTTGATTTGTTTTCAAAAAATGGTAGCAGATTTGCAGTGCATTACAGAAGAACTGGATATGGTGATGTTCCAGACCTTGTATTTCAGCATACATCATCTAATTATGTTGTTATCGATTTTAATTTTCCGACGGACGGCAGATGGACAGGGACATTTAGTCTTTCGGAGGTGTGTGCAAACGCTCCGTTTCCATACGCTGACCTTGACCATTTTGACGTTCTCTTCTGGGTAAATTCCGTGACACAGTATATGTGTTATCAGTATCTCGATGCGATTCAATACAGATTGCCGTTTCTGATCGGGAGACTTTCCGTTGCCGACGGAACTCTGAACCCGTTCACAATCGACAAGACAAAGAGTTTGAAGCTGACGTACGAGATAAGGGCCGAATGACTTGGTCAAACGTTTGGTTTCCTCGCATAGCAGATGATGTTCGTGCCCCCGTCGTTCTCTATTCTCTCAACCACGAACCCTATTTTTTCCAGAAGTTCTTTGAGCGTTTTTATTGTGAATCCGGCCTTGTGGGTGTTTTCTGGATAGTCTTGAGCACCATAGACCCAGTAGCTTATCTCCTTCCAAGAGTACTTTCCGGAGAGGATTATTTTCTTGGCGATGGCCTCCAGATCGGGACACTGTATGTATATCCTGCCTCCCGGCTTCAGAACCCTGAACCAATCACGTAATGCTTCCTCCACTTTGTGAAAACTAAGATGTTCCAGCACGTCCTTCGCTATTATCTCCTCTGCGGAGTTATCTGGAAAAGGTAAGGGTTTTTCTAGGTCGTGGACGAGATCGGGGTTCACCTCTTCCCGAATGTCGATGTTAACGTAACCTTCGCGCTTATCTAGGCCACAACCCAAATTCAGTTTCAAGATTTTTCACCTTGAAACTTTTTAAAGTCCGGTTTTGCAAAATAGTATATGTCGTCGAAATTAAAAAATGCACTACGCACATATGTGACGTTCCACCTTGCCCACCTTCCAGCCCAGCTAATAACGTTCCACTTCGTCTCTAAAATGGGCTCTTGGGTTGAAATGAACCCGATAATGTCAAAAGTTTTTGAGATTTCTCCATTCTTTGTTTTCGTCGTTCCAATTCCCGTGCTTGTATTTCTTTCCTTGCTTGCAAACTCATTCGACAAGTATCGAAAAATTGTTGTGACGGCCACACTGGTCATGCTCCTGACGGATTCGGGACATGACCTTGTGGTATTCGTGATCTATCTCTTGCAAAAAAATATGTAAAAGGAGAATGGGGTCATTAGGCGTGTATTTTGAAGACCTTAGTTATCTGTTTGTCTTGCACAATGAAGTAAAGGTAGACCTCGTACCATTCTCCGAATTCCAGATTGAAGTGACGGGCGTTGGAAATTTCTACTGTGATGGTGGCCTTTTCATTGGAACTTATGTATAATGGTGCGTCGACGCTTCCTCCGCACCACCTAGAGTCGTTTAAGTTGTAAATTTTAACTCCGGAATACTCGATTCCGGTACTAGTATCGAATTTTAGGGGGACGTTCCCCGTATTCTTTATTGTTATTTCTATGTGGTCTATGAAGCCGTCTTCGTCAAGATCCTTCTCAACTGCTGACAAAAGTTTAACGTCCGCTTTCGGAACGAAGAAATGAGAGTACACTGACCATATCAGTGCTACTGAGACTACCGCTAAGAGTATCAGCAGAATTGTAGCGACGGCGTTGGATATGGCCTTCCTCCTAGTCAGCATTTGACTCACCCATTTTTATCATAACTTTCGGCAAACTTTTAAGTTTTTAGTCCACGAAACCGTATTTCCGCAGTATTTCGTACAGTTTGTCACATATGTGCTTCCACGAGTACTTTTGCCGAACCTCGTACTTTCTCTTCGCGAACCTCTCCTTATATTCCGGCAAATGTTCTATAACGTCGCATACCTTGCTGTAGAAGTCTTCTATTGAAACTTCCCATCCGTACCCGACGTGGATAGGATTATCGTTAAATACCTTCACTTTTTTCGCGATGGGGAGTGGGATGGCGTATTGTATGTAGTCGAGGAAGCACCCGGCATTCGGAACGAGCGTGGGGAGGCCTCTCGAAATCCCCTCAAGAGCGTTCATTTCAAACCCTCCCCCACGTGACGGACACAGCAATATGTCACACGTGTCGTACAATTGTCGAAGTTCCTCTACCGTTAAGAATCCCGTGATCTCGATTGTCTTAAGGGAGCGCAGAGGTATGAGATACGGATCAATGATGTCTCCTCTCTTGACCACGAGGTAAACGTTCTTGTACTTCTCCTGAACTTTCTTCATTACTCTGTAAACGAGGTCCGCTCCCTTCCTGAAACCCGAATGCATCAGGAAAAACAAAACGAGTATTGCGTTGTGCTTTTCCTTCAATTCCAAGACCGGGAGTATGTTTTCGCTCTTAATGGGATTGCCGATGCGCATGAATTCCTCCGGAATTCCGTGAGGCAGAACCTCCACACTCGTAACGACCTCGCATTTCTTCAGCACGTTTTTCGCGAAATTTGACGGAACTATAACGAGGTCGAACTGGTTCAGCACATATGTGGCGATCTTCGAAATCGCATCGCTGTCGCATGTTTCGAAGCCTCCCAACCTTTCTGCTACTTTTTGGAGCGCCTTCAGCCTCCGAACTCTCTCGGAGAACAATTCCGGCCTGTCCCCTATCGTTACGTAAAGGATTGGGTGCAGAAGAACCCTCCTTTTCTTCGTCCACACCAATCCGTCGATCACAACCTCATCTATCTCGTGAACCTTCACCTTCCTGCTGAGATACTTTATGTGTTGCTTCGAAATGAGAGAAAAAGAAATCTTCTTGTTCATGGGGTAAATGTAGTAGAGGGGTTCGGGTCCCGAAAGGATTTCCTTAAGATCCGTGCTCATCTCCATGAAATACCACCTTACGGCCCTCCAACTCTCGTGAAGGGGGTCGTAGACCTCTCGAACGTACATGGTTTGTCACATATGTGACATCACGTGTTCGGGATGTTGTACACGAAGATCGTGATCCGAGCGCTTGGCGAGATCCTGAAGTTGATCTTGTCTCCCTCCAGAACCGTGAAGTCGAGTTCTTGCCACGTGTCTTTGGGAACGGGGACCCCAGCATTGAGCATTGCGATCAAGGCCTCCACTTCGTCCTTCGGAATCCACTTGACGTAAGTGTAAACGTCGTAGTTGACCGTGAACTTGAACCGCACCCTCCCGTCCCTCGAAACCACTATATCTGTATCGAATACGTCTGCGAAGTCTCCGGCCACGAAGTTTATCGCCTTCGCCAGTAACGTCGGTTTGAACATGTTCATGAGGTTCAATACGGTGTCGTCTATCGATTTGAGGTAACTAGTGGCTTTGGAGTAGTCTACCGCCTCAGTTACCTTCTCCCTTGCCGGAGTGAACAAATCCGCGATGTAGATCGGGTCCTCGTCCTTAATTACCCTCTTCCCTTGCACGAAGACATCGAATTCGAAGTAACCGTAACCAGAATGCATCTCCAAAAACCTTTTGTCGATCTTCCCTAACTTCAATTGCAAGTCCTTATCGGGAATCAAATCTCTGTGGACATATCCCGAATAGTCGACCGCTCCGCGCTCCGACATGTCGTGGAGGACCGAAACGAGGTCCTCGTACCATCCCTCGTGGATTGGGTAGCCCGTCTTCAAATACAACTTCTCGATGCGGTCATGAAGATCGGAAAGGGACGGCATGCCTCAATACCCCCTTCTTCTTGCTTCACGAGCGAGTTTTCTCAACCTCCTAGCTTTATACATCGCCAATATGATGTCGCGCTCTTGAGGGGAGAGAACAACCCATTCGACGCCGAGTTCGCGGACCTTCCCCCACAACTTGGAAGCGTCATCGAGTTCTTTCTTAAACTCTTGCTCGGTGATTACCCCGTCCACGTAGAGGTTGCCAACTTCCCGTATGTACGACCATATCTCGGATGACAGCTCCCTTGCAACTGCGTAAGCGGGTAACAGCTTTGCTTCGTCTTCGGGGACACCCATCGTCGCTATTTTCCTAGCCAACATGTCCGGAGGCACGGGAACGTACTCCATCATCGAAATGAGCCTATCCAGCGATAATGTGTACACTCGGCCTTCGGCCTCGACGATGGCCTTCACAAGTTCCGGATTTTTGATTATCTTCGAGAGTTCTTGCACCGCTTTGTCGATGGTTATTGCTCCGCGCCTCAATCTGTTGATTATCGCTCTGACGTAGTATCTTCGGATGGAGCGGTTTATTCTTGCCTCGCTCTCCGCCAATATTATCTCGATTTGCTGATCCGTGAGAATGTAGCCCGCGAGGCTCTTTATTGCGCCAACGGCCTCCTCTCTCGTTATGTATCCGTCCTCGTAAAGCGCACAGATCGCGTCTACCGTTCTCAGGATCTGCCTGTGTGTGTAGTACAGCTGATCTCTGATCTTCCGCGCCTTTATCTTTGTTAGAATGGATTCCCTTACCCTATCAACCTTAATGAGTTGTTTAAGAGCGTTTTCGAGGGTGCGGTCGTCGATCGCACCCGCAGAGTACAGATACTCCAATTCCGTCAGCTTGTTCTTCACATATGTGCGTTCTATCTCCACGAGAACCCTCTTGGCGTTAAGAGCGATCTCGTCGTCGTTCAGGAGGCGAATCCTTAGCGGAATCTGAATAGTTACGGGTGTGCCTCCCTCTCCGGTCACGGTTATGTTCGGAGGAAGGGATTTTATCTCATATTCAGATACCGCTTTCTTGAAATCATCGAAAGTGATTATTCCCTCCTCCATCGCGTTCATTAGCGATGTTACGAGGCGATTTCTCTCGTCGAGGATGTTGTTGACCCATTCGGCAGATATGATCTTTCCGCGCCAATCGGGGTGCATTCCTCTCATTACCACGATCCTAGCAAGATCTTTGGGGTCCCCGATCCCCCATCTGATCATCCATCGCACATCTATCCTCAAGGGGATATCGTATAGCGCCTTTTGCATTAGTTGAACGTCAGATAACGTGAATCCGGGTCTAGCAACCGGACGATAGTCGTGCCATTTCAAATACCGACTAAATTGATCTGTCGAGATTTCTCCTCTGAACCACAAGTCTGCAAGTTTTTCGGGAGGAACTAGGCGCCAGTGTTCGTCCCAATAGGCTAAGGCCCAATATTCGGACAATCCCTTCATGTATGCGAACTTCAGATACGCGGATGGGGCCGAGTTCTTAATTGCATCGTACTGTGTGGACAGATTTTCGAAAACTTCCTTAACCGCGAATGATATGATGTCCCTCGTGGACGGGAAGATCGCCATCTCGTATATTTTCATTTCTATGAACTTATCGTATGCCTCTTTTACTTCGGGAGGAGCAAATTCGGGTATGTATCCATGTGAGCGCAACATCCACTTCGCAGTTTTTTGTGCCCAATCTTCGATCTCTATTGTTCCTTCTGCGGTAGCCTTTGACGCCAATCCCAAAAGGAACGTCATGTCGCTCTCCGTGAAGATCTTAACGACCGATTTTGCGTACTTATCTATGTACTTGTCTGGGAATCCCCTCTTTGCCATTATGGACTTGTAATCTTCTAGCGAGAACAACCCACGCCTCAGGAAGTCTTCGGCCTCAGTTCTTGTCGGGATTTCGGGCCTCAGAGCCTCGTTATAGATGTACGTTAGCGGTTTTTGGTACTTTGCGGTAGTTATGACGTTAAAGAAGGGCCAGAAGAACATGACGAAGATGTATCGCGGATCTAGCATGTCGGCGACCGCGTGATATATATTATCAAAGTCGATTTTAATCTTTGTTCCGAAAATGGAGATCTCTGTCTTGCCCATATCCGTCACGGCGCCGTAAATCACCCGTATTAACGTCATGGGGAAAGCTATCGAGAGAATTATGTAATCGATGTGATGTAGGATCTCCTCCACAATTGGAGGAGAACCGATTCCGATCAGTCCCTTGATTGCACTACGTATAGGCTCCTTTACGGGACCCAAAACGAAGTCGAGCATTGCTTGGAACGTGGGCCTAACCGCATCCCACAGTGCTTGCAATCCTCCGAGAAGTGCCCCCGCAACCCACTTAACGAAATCCATGAGCGCCGGAAAGACCCGTTCCTGAAGGAACTTCGGGAGAACCTGCAAGAAGAACGGAAAGAGTTGTTCCTGAATCCACTTGGGAATAAAGTCGGGCAATCCGGCTACGAAATTATATAGCTGTATTAAGGGGTTCACGAAACCTTGCAGAACTATCCTCACGTCCGAAACCGCGTAAACGAGTTTGTTGTACGCCTCCGTGAAGAATCCCTGCAACTGCATGATGTATTTCTTGAAGTTGTCGATGAAGTTGGCGAATCCTCCCAAAAGGATGTTGGCCACGTCCTCCCAAGAGCGCATCATCGACTGGAAGAACGTGGTAAGCGCCATGTGCATTTGTGTCAGCGCCAATACCACGTTCGAGAATCCTTCGCGCAGGTACTGGTAAATCGTTTCCCCTAGATCTCTGATCGTCAAGAAGATCCTTTCCGTGAACGGCTTGATCAAGTTGTAGAATTCCGTAAGCGCGGTAGCGATCTGCGTCAAGAATTGTTGCAACTGCGGGAACATCTGACTGATGTACGCCACAAACTGATCGAACATCTGGGAGAACTCTGCAATCTTGCCGATCACGGCCTGCTCGAATGTTGCAAACGCCTGCTGTAACCCCGCAATCCAACTTGGGAATTGCTCCGAAATGCTCCTCACAAACGCCAAAATCTGATCTCCGATGCTTGCAATGTTATTAATGATCGCTTCAAGACCCGGAATCTTGCCCAAAATCTCCAGAACTTGCGATCTTATTGTGAGCAAGTAGGACAGCGCTTGAGACAAAAGAGGGGACAAGGCGTCCTTTACGCTCGTGATGACGGGTGTGAGGGCACTAATTACCTGATCGCGGATCGTGTTAAGATAATTCGTTATGCTACTAACAACACCGGAAAGACCCTCAGAAATTTGCTCCCACAGCCAAGAAATCGCCTGTCCGAGCGGGTCCGTTATCCCTCCGAGTTCCCACTTCTTTAACTCGTCCGGAATGTCCTCGATCCCGAACTCCTCAAGCGGGATTTCTCTCTCAAGCACACATACAGTCACATATGTGACAAACTCCTCAGAACAAACGTACTCCCCTCCATCGTGCATGAGGTTCGAAGTACCGAAACTGCCCTCAGAGTGTTCGAACTTAGATGGTTCGATCCTCGAACTAGAAGAACCGACGTTATCCTTTTCCGCACATATGTGACGCAACTTGGGGGTTCGATCTCTCGAAGATGCTCCGAGATAGATCGAATCATGAGGTTCGATCTTCTTAACATCACCCTCCTTTTTGTTTTCAACTTCGTACTTTTGGTTCGTCATACGGAACGCCTCAGCACGGGCTTGATTTTGAGATAGTAGTTGACAATATCGCGGATTATCTTTCTGATGTCCTCGTGTTCTCCCATCCAGAAGTGGGCGACCGGAGACTCGTATTCTCCGTCGATCAGCTTGTAAGCTACCAGCAACTCTTTCTTTCCCGAAAAGCGCTTGTACGGGATCACTTCCATGATCACAACTTTTATTCCCTCGTGCTCGTAGGTTTCGCCTTCACGAACCAACCCCCGTCACCTCTTTCGGTCCCTTCATTCTCATTTCCTGAACTCTGTCGATTATGA
>Ga0190367_1001922_pt1 | contig 11333 bp, 7 predicted proteins | sample 4872181011_MG_FD_171838 | JGI IMG/M metagenome (GOLD analysis project Ga0190367, IMG submission 171838) | Hydrothermal vent microbial mat bacterial communities from Southern Trench, Guaymas Basin, Mexico - 4872-18-10-11_MG | ecosystem: Environmental > Aquatic > Marine > Hydrothermal vents >... | reverse complement strand
CTGTTTATACTCGCTCTAATAGGACCTTTTCTAATTTATCCTCCTTTCTATGCGCTAATCTTAACCCTTCCATGGCCATTCCCACTCATACTCTTCATACTTGATAAGTTAAAGAAGAAGGGTGTACACAAGGCCGTAATACTCTATCGAGTTATCTCAATTGTAGGAGTAATAGCGCTCTCGATAAGTATATACTATGTCCTTTATGAGTGGAAGTTAGACGTACCTACGTGAAGAGATCCGCACAACGGATCCAAGATACACCTGATAGTTAAACCGAGAACAGGAATAGTGGAAAGAGGCTAATGTAGGCTTCCTTTAATCACTTATACTTCACGGCATTTACCGTGTATAAAAAGAGAAGACTTAACCGCACTTTATCTTTTAACAATCGTAATATTATGATAAACACTACTTAATGCCTTTATTAAACTCATACAAGCTTCATATTCTCTCTTCATATCTAAAAAGATTCCGTATTTCTCTATATTTTCTAAGATGTTTTTGAATATAATTATCATTCTCCGATGGGGTTTTCTAGAGAATATTACTAAAAACAATCCTCTTAAAATAGATCTAGCAAGACGACCTGGGGTCTCACCTAATACCCAGTATGCTACAATTGGATAGAGTTTAGCCATCTTACTGGCTTCTAAAGGTATCTTCCATTCATCTATACTCTGCCTGTTATACATCAGTACGACTCTACCATCATCCTTAAGCCTATAAGCTACTTTAGTCATTACTGAGTTTAATACCTCTCTGTATCTTTTATTACTAATAGTGACCTCAAGTGATTCTATAGCATGTATCTTAGGCAACATTTTTTCTTTGGAGACATAATTAAATAAGATAAAAGCTGAGTAATGCACTAAGCTTAAAGAGGTATATGATTTCACTCTACCTAAGTATGGAGGATCAATTACAGCTAAATTTATAGTTTGAGGAAGTATAAAGTTCTCTGCTGTAACGTTAAGGAACTTATACTTAAATTTAGAGTAATCCCCGTTTGATCGTACAAATTCCACCGCTCTTTTCTGTGCTCTTATAGATGATGCCAAACTATTTCTTGCGAGAGGTATTAACCTGCCCGGTATGTGCGCCAAGGGGTTCGTCTCGACAGCATAAGCAGATATCCAATATGTTTTAATTGCGGCGGCTGGTATAGGTTCACCAGTAGGAGGGTACCACTTTGCTGCTATACTTGATGATTTTGCAGTCTCGCTTAGGGCTAACCTAGCTAGCCTCCAGTACTTTTTATCAATTATTTTTGTACATGTTTTAGTAAATAATTCAAAAGATGTAAGTTGTCTAGGTGTAAAGAAATCTGCTAATGAGTTCAATCTCCCCTCTCTCTTTAATCTCCTTCCCTCAAATATACCATTTAAAGTATAGGTGCTAAGGAATTCATATGAGTCTTTTGAATATTTTAGTGCTTTATCTATGACTTTTTTCAGATGATTTGAGATCTCTCTATTTAATATTAAATTTATCCACTTTTTCCTCCATCTAGAGCCTTCCTTTATTCTTAACTCTACAATAAATGCTTTCCAGCCTCGTGTAACTTCGGGAAGATTAGAAGGTATGTCTATAGCTGGTTTTATTGTTATACTGAATTTCTCTTCGCATAATGGACACTTAGCAAAACCCTTTTCTCCTTTTTGTGCATAAAAAAATATATTCATGCAATTTGGACATATTAACAATTTTTCCTCTCTTCCATTATTCCTTCTTGTTGTAATCCATGTAGGGATTCTTCCTCTAGAGACCAAGGTATATGAAATTAGACCATCATTAAGATACCATAGTTCTTTCAAAGCTTCTAGAGAGAGTTCAAGCACTTTTATCATATCTTTAAAATATCTATCCGGGATCCCCTCCCTCACTATTTGTAGTCCTGACTCAACTATGTCCGCAGCTACTGGGTTTACTTCAGAGCCATAGACATTCCAGCCTGCTAAAGCAGCCTCTATTAAACCTGTTCCTCCTCCTGCAAAGGGTTCATAGAAGACTTTTCCCTTAGCTCTCTCTCGCATAAGCCATGGTTGGTTAATACATGTTAATATCCAATCAGGATCATTATTAAGAAAAGATGCTAATATAAACCTGTACAAAGCCGAAAATCTTCTAGACCACCACCTGTGAATCCCATGAAGGGGTAAACGTCGTCCCTTCTCTTCAAGACTTTTTTTAATCACCGCATTCAATAGATCTTCGGGTGCCGAATCTAGTAGGACCATTTTGTCCATATAAGTGAGTGGAGGTTAAATATATATTTAACATATAATTTAAATATTTCATACTTTATACTTAAATGTAATATGATACCTCATAACGTCATACCTCAAGTGCAAAATGCTTATCATAATTTGATACTGAATCTTGAAGTACCAGAAATTTCTAAAGGATTAGGACCTCCATATTCCATTAGGAATCCAGAGTATGAGATACCTAAAGAAAAAATCATACGGCTTTTTGAGAGGCACACAGGTACTAAAGCTGAAGAGGTATTTAATATCTTAACAAGAGCAGGCTTCTTAGTGAAAATAAAAAATGGTTATAGGAGTTTACATATGGACGTACTAGTTAGAAGCGCTATGATTAGAACATATTGGCCTTATGAACCCTATATATTAAGTCCGAGGTTTAATGTTTATCTCACACCTTTACCTTCTAAAGAGGATAGAACAATTAAACCTAGCACTACGGGAAATCTATCAGAAAGACTGCTGAAAGCACTTAATGCTTTCTTTGGAGATTCGAATCTCGTAAAAATTTTCATAGAAATTATGAAAGATTATCTATACACTCATGGGACATGGGGATTAGATGCTTTTCAGGTTAGAAGTCTAATAAACTTATTACTATCGGAAAAGAGAGTGCACGTAATCACAGCACCAACTGGTACAGGAAAGACAATAATCTTTTCTTTATATCTCTTAGCTAAACTCATGAGAAGTAGATTAAAAAATAAACATGAAAGAGTAGTGCTCGTCTATCCAAGAAAGGTACTATCAGTTGATCAAGCTGGGAGATTAATAAGGCTCTTAGAGATAAGTAGAAAACATGGCTATGTTTTTACTCTCGGTCTAAGAGATGGAACCACTCCAAAAGACAAAGAATTTGTCATAGGAAGAATATATAGAGGTATTAAGTGTCCTTTCTGTAAAGGTGATCTTGTAAACCATAGAGTAAAAAATACAAATACTGTCAAATGTCGCAACTGTGAAAGGATTTACGATTTTGTATGCGCAACTAGAGAGGAAATGGGAAGAAGAAGACCAGATATACTTGTAACAAACATGTGGGCTCTCGAAGCTAGACTAGTAGATTCAGCGATTAAGGATATTAATGTTCACTTTTTCTCAGAAACGGGATTATTAATAATCGACGAAGCGCACGAGTATCATGGGCTTAGTGCTGGTTTGATATCCGTCCTTCTTAAAATAATATCTAAAATATCTAGTCCCACTATCATACTATCATCGGCTACTATACCCTCTCCCGTAGACTTTGCATCTAAGTTGGTCGGAACCAATATTCAAGATATACAACATCATGATTTCTTTGAATACTCTAAAGATAGTGAGATAAGAGGAAAGCGGCTAGTTATACTTGGCCTCTATGACATAAACCCAAAATACTCGTGGAGTACTTACACACAACTATGGGCTGTCATGATGGCTTTTATATACTACTCGTACATGTTGGATAACAGAGATTTTAAACCTCAATCAATAGTCTTTGTTAATAATATTAAGGAGTTAAGGAGGATCGCTCGTGGTTATGAAGAAAACATAAGCCTTGGAGAGCCTAGAGATCACCTTTTCGGGCATGAAGGATATCGCCCGCCACCTACTGATGGATTCATGTACTATCACTATCTAACTTCTCAAACGCTAAATTTAATCCGACATAAATTTGATTTAGAGGGTAATTTACCTGAACTTCGAGAACTAGTAGATGAAATGCATAGTCAAGTACCATCCGATAAGAGATCACGAGTAATAAGTGCACTTAAAAGCGGCAAAGATCTGGCCGTAGTTTTATCAACCTCAAGTCTTGAATTGGGAGTAGACTACGATAATGTGTCCTTTATTTTAAATTCAGGAGTAGAGAGCCCTATAGTAATGGCACAAAGGATTGGTAGAGGTGGTCGTAATGACAACTGTCTTAAAACAGTTCTGGGTATTATAGTTACTCGAAATATACCTCAAGAGGCATTTGTTTTATATGACCTGTCTGTCTGGGACAAACTTAATCCAGCACCTAAAAAGTTTGAGGGAACGTTACCCGTAGCTACAGGCAATCCGCAGATAATTAAAAGAGGATACCTGACAGCGGCCATGGTTAAAATGGCTAAAATGGGTGAAAAAACGTATGCAAGTGGTCTAGGAATTAGTACCAACAATCTATTAAAACAATACTTGAATGCCATAGCAAGCAAAATTCCTAAGGTGGTAGAATGGATATAAAAAACGTGGGAATAGTTAAAGAAACTTTAGAGTTCCTAGAACAAGTAAATCACCTTCTGGATAACATGGATTTCCTTAGACAGTCTATAGATATTAATGATCTCTGGATACTAGTTAACGATCTTGAGAACGATGCTTCGTACATCATTGAGGATATAGGAAATCTAGTAGATATTCCACCTGATAGCAAAGAAGAGATACCCTATATTCTTGAGAAAGTTATAAGCATAGTTAAGGATATGAGAAGTTTGTTAGATAATTATAGTAAGCCTGATGATTTGTTATCAGATTTAATTAAGAATAAGAATATAATTGAATATATAACTGATAGTTTACTAAATTTAGAAGATCATATAGCGGATGTATTGAATAAAATTAAGAATACTATTTATTACTTACGAAGATCAGCACGTGATGCTGTATTATTTAAAGGAAGAGAAGGAATTGAAAGGTCTAAGGAGCTTGAAGATATTAAGAGCAAATTATTCTCTTATACTGAAAAATTAATCAAATATCAGCATTCATGTAATTCACTCTTCGACCAGATTATGAGTATTGCTAAATTTAGGACTATAATAGGAGACATATCTAAATTTCAAAGAAGTGCACTTCACGTAGCTAGACAATTAGCTGCTAAAGTACAAGGAAGGATCTGGGCTATGGATATTCTTAACATATTAACTGGACTACAAAGTATTACCGCATCTCCCATATCTGAGTTTGTAGAATTCGACATAGAGGATGAAGAACCCATAGTACTAAGCGTAGATGAGCTCTTTTATAGGTATCCACCTTTCGAACCCATAGCTATAAAGAAAAATGTCTTGCTAAGGTTTAGACAACAGGTAACAATACCCGTTGAAATAGCAGGTGCTTATGTATGGTTCATAGATACCCCTAATCTAAATTTAGAGAGTAAGAAAAGACTCACGAGTTTAAAAACTTATAGTAAAGAATATCCCCTGGTAAACGGTAGGTCTATTGAAAAGGGCCACTCTATAGAACTTAAAATACTTGAACCAGTAAATGTCGTCAATGAAAAAGATATAATTTTAAGAATCAATTCAGAAAATGGTAATAGAGTATGGATTAAGTATGGATCTCATAAATTAAGAAGCACAGCCTTCAAATGTGGGAAGAAGCTAGATATTGTAAATATAAAGGAGTGTATTCAGAAATTGTATACCGAGAGTGTTAGAAAAAGTAGAGGAGAAGCTGTAAAAACGTACTCAGCAACAAACCTATCATACGCGTGGTTCTGCATACTGGGGTATGGTCTCTCAACAGATCCTTGGGATTACATGGAATGTCCTTTCAGAAAAAACTGTATTATAGGACGTAGCATAAAGAGAAAAAGATGTCCCTATTGGAGTTATAGTAGAAGGATATTCCCTAAAGTATTTCCATTGATTGAAAGAAAGATATATGGATTAAGTCCAAGCAGTGAATCTATCGGACCTCTAACCCTCATTTCAGAGAGTGGGGTAAGTCTCGTAGAGGAATATACAGGTGTTCAATGGAATATGCCTTCTGTAGTGCTATCTGGACCTCCTGTAAGCCTAAAATTTATACGACCAATCATTAGATCTCTACCCGAAACAAACGTTGTAGGTTTCGCCATACCGCTAGAATTAATTTACTCCCTTGCTGATAACTTACTTGATAAAGAATTCCAACCTAAACCTCGATTTACGCTAGGAAGAAATAAGGAGACAAATCTAACATGGATATTAGTATCTAAGTTCTATCTCTGGCGAAAGGGCAGTAAAGGACTAAGACTCTACAATATTCTTAGGACTAAACAAAAGCTATTGGATAATTATAAGGAATTTGTTGATAAGATAAGCGCCAAGAATAAAGTTCTCATGAAGGAATTTAGGTCTTTCATAGCAGAGGTGATTGGACATAGTCTAGCTCATCTTCTACTCTCCTATCTTGCTGAAAAACTAGAGCTAGAACCAAGAGATCTAATATATCATGCCTTTATTGATAAAAGGAGTAAACTTCTATATGTTCTAGTTGCGGAAAATAGTCCTTTTGGTAACTTGAACTTACCAGAGTATGTTGATAGAACCTTTGGAAGTATGAAAGATATGGTAAAAAGTTTTATTCAAGATGTGCTTAATGCGGCTAAAAAGCACGAAGAGGATCTAGAAAGGTATAATTATTTACGTAATGATGCCTTTAAGAAATTTATTTCTACGAACATAGGAGTTCAAGTGAAACCATTAATAGATAGAATAAATAACTATTATGATAAACTTGTCGAAGAGAAGTTAATCCTAGATATAAGCTCCTTTACATTACACTTAGTAATTAGTCGATTATATGAAGATTTTGCTCAAAAAGAGAGAGTGGACCTTAATATTGCTAGAAGGGAATTAAATAATATACTGAGTTACATCGGCCCTAACATTTGTATAGATGGATGTAGTGGTTGTATTATATTCGATAGGGGCTGTCATGATACATTAGCTCAACCCATAACTTTAAGCCGAAGATTAGCTACGTTCTTCTTGGAGATATTCTATGGAGGTAGTTCTGTAATCGCCAAAGGTAATCTTCTGGGTCCCTCGCTCTTAAAATCCATTCCTCGAAGAAAATTAGTAGCAATAACTCCATTTATTGATAGAGAAGGAGTCAAACTTCTTAACACCATAGCAGAAGAGGGGATCAATGTCAAATTAATAACGCGTGAAGCTAGTTTAAAGAAGTACGCTAGCATCATGAGAGGGATTAAAGCTGGATATACTACTAGACCAAGACATGAAAAAATCTATATCATTGATGATGAAGTGATAATTTATACTAGTTGGAACCTCATGTGTTCATCGAGTTCCACAAATACTTTTAGAATCGAAATAGATCCTAAAACAGCGAAGCAATTAGAAGAAGAAGTTTCAAGTGAAGTTATATGGTATTTGGAGTAGGTACCTTATATAATGAAATTCATAAGGTCTCTGAAGCAATAAGTAATAGTATTAGCAAAGTGAATACCCTAATGCTTACTCATAGCTCTTCAAGAATCCCAATTCATGCTATTTTCTATCCAAGTGGAGTAAAGCTTCTTCTATCTAAGGTCTCTGTACTAGGAACTCTAATACCTCAGACAGTATTCAATGTATATGACTTATTTCCATTACTATTAGCTGAAGCTGGAATAGTGAGAGGTGTACGCTATAAAGGAAAGCGCACAGGTATCTCTGCAGATGGGTATCTAAGAATAGAAAAACTAGAGACGGGTACAATGCATCAGGATCTTTATCCAACCTTCATTACATGGGGCCTATTCAAAAAGTATGAAGGGAGCTTAGAAGAGGGAGCTGCAACTTATCTACTGATGCACATACCTAGACTTCTAATACTTAAACACTTCACTAGAAAATTTAAAGCATCAATATTATATCCTAGTCCCTTTACCGCAATGAGTACTTATGCTTATGGTAGAAGCTTGATGTTAACACCCTTCTCATCACACGTAGTACTTGATTTTGAAAAATGTAGACAATATGATGGCTATCTCTTAGGATACGCAAAAATGAAATATATTGAGATCAGACTGAACTTCGTCATATACAATCCACATGGAGGTCCTCTTTTTCAACTCTCTACCCAATTCCCTGCAACTATCCCCTCTTCTCTTCTAAAATTGGACGCGTCATTAAAACAAGCGTATGAGCATGGTGAGAAAATTCTTGTAGGTATTACGGGCTTCATAGAAGGGACTTCTAAGTTCGTGACTGACTTAAGACTACAAAGAAAATTATCAGTAGGTAGAGGGAGAGTAACGATAATTGGAACAATTCCATTGGAGTTTAATATACTTACTCTATTCTCATTAGGGAATATAATGTACTTACAATGGAGGGACACGACCATTACTGCAAGTATCTCTAAAAGTTTACCGTATAAATTATCACTTAATAAGGATAGTCTTAAAGAGATTACCAGTAGATATCTCATACTAAAACGTCATCTTAAAAGGGATATAGGTGTAAAAATAGCAGAGACTCAAACATTTTATACGAAAATAATGGATATTGCAAGAAAAAATTATTGGTTCTGTATTGATACTGATAAAATGCATGTATTAGCACCTTTAATGTTAAGTTTTCATGCCTTTCATAGACGTGATCCGCGTGCCCTTCTCGACATACTTGAGTGTTCTTGTATTGATGGACAGGAGAAGACTATGAAGTTGATTGAGCTTAATCAAAGGTATAAGGAAAAGGGGCTACTAAGTCTACCCGTTTTAGTTAGATATAAATATATGGCTGAAGCATGGCACACTGCAACCACGGAACAAAAAATGTTAATTGAAAAATATAGATTAGCACAAACATTTTAGTAATCGATAGTTCCTGCAATAAGAGATAATCAGAGACACCTAGAGTTATAGTTGGCTACCATATTCAATTTATTGAGTATAGATCCCTATTCGTTTGTATAAATTTCTTATTTATACTATCTGAAGATCCCCTGAATTAAACTAATTAACCTACAAATGTTGAGCTCATATTCCATGAGAGTAGTATAATTTACAGAGATATAAGCTAGATGAAAGCTTTAAAAGGAATAATATTAGTAATTATAGGATTTAAATGTCCAGTAAAGGAAAACATTTCGCTATTACGAATACAAAGGTTGAGTGGTTTGAGAAAGCAAAAAGGGGTGAAATAAATGTATGGCACTTTCCTCCAAAAAGTAAACCTAAAGTAGGCCGATTACGAGAGGGAGATCCTATAGTCTTTCTCTCTTATGCAGATGAAGGGTGTGAATTTCTAGGAGAGGCAGAATTTGTAGAGGCCAGAGAAGTTAGCTATGAAGAATTCAACAGAGAGTATAAAGAGAGAGCTTTAGAAGTAGAAAAAGCGCCTTTTCCAAAACCAGGAGAAAGATGTTGGATAATGGTTCTCAGGAACTTTAGAGAATACGAGAGAAAAGTGAAAAAACGAGAATCACCCTTCTCTAACATACCAATTATCGGGTTAAATCCCTTTACTGAGCGACACTGGGAGAAATTAGAACTATTGAGAAGAATGGCTAGTACTCCTTTAACTATAAGTGTTAAAGAATGGCTATTGAAGAAATTAACAGATATGAGTCCAAGTGAATTCGAGAACTTCATCTCTCACTTACTCCAAATCATGGGATTTGAGGTAGAACAAACACAAATGACTAGAGATGGAGGAGTAGATATTAAGGGAATGCTCTTCACCGATATTACATCTATACGACTAAAGGTACAAGTAAAGAGATGGAGAGATAATGTCGGCTCTGAGGTCGTTAGAAACCTTAGGGGAGCATTAGATCAAACTCTTGGAGAGGGAGGCGTGATAATTACGACCTCTGATTTCACAAAAGATGCTTACGAAGAAGCTGAAAGACGAGGAGCAAGAAAAATAGATTTAATAAATGGAGAACGGCTAGTAGAGCTAATTCTGAAATACTATGATAAACTTGATGATGAATATAAGAAGAAATTTGGACTAAGGAGAAAACCATTATACGAACAGTTCGAAGTAGTCTGAGAATACTAGAAGTTTAAATTAAAGCGGGAAGCCATTTTAGATCACTCAACTTCATATATGTCTGGTATTAAAGTGTTATTGAATCTTCTAACACTTTCCCGAAAAATTATATTAAATAGTGTAATAAGTGGTGAAGGTGATGTAAGTGGTGATGTTTACTATTAGAAGTAATAGTAATGTGGTGATGTTCTACATCGCTGACACAGAACTTTTAATAAGCAGGAGCTTCTCCAACTGCTCATGCAGTCACTTACATAGTTCAGACATTCTACTCACTGAATATCTTTAAGGTGAGTAAATAACCTTATACGATCTCTTAACTTGGTTTCAGTGAGTAATCGCCTATACAAGGGATGGAAACGACCAGGATTGTGGTAAAACCAGATCTCATCGTATGGAGCCAGCTTCTGATCAAAATCATTTAGAAGCCTTCTAAACTCCTGCTCAGTAACCTTATTTGGAGGCTTATCATACCACTCTATTTTCTGATCAGGAAATACAACACCATACTTATCTGAAAATATCGCCCACTCCACACCCTTCTCCTTACACCTCTTTATAAACCTTTGAATTGGAGTTGCTGTATAAAGCCTATCAGGAGTAACCTTCTTATCAGTTCCCTTCAATGAATCATCTTTCTTCTTCGAGCAATGAGTCAAGTAAATTCTTCTCATACTATCAACAAATTAATTTTTAAATATAAATTCTTTGTGAGAGGAGATCTTCTTCGTTAATCGTAGATAAAAGGCATTTTCCTTAGCAAGATACTAGGATCTCCCACACGCCACTTAACTCATTTATACAAGGCCGAAAGAATAGATTATGAGTAGTAGAAAATATTAGAGAGTTTATCCAAAAGCTATAGCTAAGAAAGTCATAGAGAGGAGAAGTGTAAAACATATCTTGAAAAGTATAGCGACCCTATGGCTGATAACTTAGAATATGTAAAGAGATGTATAGGAAATTCATGTTAGGTGTTAAATCATCTTCAGAGGGAAATGATAGAGCTTGGTCAGGAGGATGCTCAAGTTCTAATTGAAACCCTTAAACTTCGTGGAGAACCTAGTGTTGTATAAGATATATACTGAGAACCGTCATATTAAGAGCTCTACATAAGTTTAGATTAAGAAAAAGGCTCAAGCCTTATGATAAATTAATTTTCTACTTCAATATAATTATATTAGTATGAAAATAGCTGTCATAATTAAATATAATCCATGTACTATCCACGCTAGGTTGGGCAGTAAGTGTCCCTATTTCGATACTACTAGACACTGTCCCTACCCCCTAGGAGAGTGTCCTGATCCCAACTACGACCTATGGTATA
>Ga0190367_1001920_pt1 | contig 11345 bp, 6 predicted proteins | sample 4872181011_MG_FD_171838 | JGI IMG/M metagenome (GOLD analysis project Ga0190367, IMG submission 171838) | Hydrothermal vent microbial mat bacterial communities from Southern Trench, Guaymas Basin, Mexico - 4872-18-10-11_MG | ecosystem: Environmental > Aquatic > Marine > Hydrothermal vents >... | reverse complement strand
AGGATGCCTCACTATAGCATATACTCCGCATGTAGTAAATTCGCCTTTCCTTCTTTCCTTGCTTGCCAGTATTATTAAGAATAATCCAACAAATATTGAAATAAATCCGACTATACTCAATTTAAAATAAATGACAGCATTGACTATCTGTACGAGATAAAGAACTACAAATACGGTATGTGCAACATTGTTATGTTCCATATCCAATATCTGAAAAATACTGTAGATTTAAAACTTGCATAATATCTACCGAAAGTTATATCATTGCTTAAATATATTATCAGCGAAAAACTTAAAAGAGGATTGAATAACCTCAATGTATGGACGAAACTTCTGCGGAATTTGTACATGTTGATCATAACAAGGAATATATGATGGTTAGAACTTCAAGGAATACTATAGAAAAGTTCGATAGAGAGAAAATTGTAAGATCTCTAATAAAAGAGACTGGCCTCGATAGAAAAACTGCCGAAGAAATAGCATTAGATGTTGAAGAAACTATAAGAAGATCGAAAATAAAGTTCATTTCAGCACCCCTTATAAGAGAGATTGTAAACGTTAAACTTTTGGAGAGAGGGTTGGAAAAGGAGAGAGCTAACTACACACGTTTAGGTTTACCCGTTTACGATGTAAATCAGATAATTGAGAAAGGTGTTAGAGAAAATGCAAATTTGCAGCACAATCCAGAAACAATTCACAAGCTTGTTGCTGACTGGGTTATGAAGGAATACGCTTTACTCAAAGTTTTACCTTTACATTTGGCAGATGCACACATGAGGGGTGAAATTCACATTCACGATTTGGAATACTTTGCTACAAGACCGTACTGCTTCCAACATGATTTAAGGTGGTTCCTAAAGAATGGTCTTAAGGTGGATGGAACTGGTGAAAATACTGCTGTAGCTGGCCCAGCTAAACATCCTGAAGTTGCTATTTTACATGCCGCAAAGGCTTTAGCAGCTGCACAAACAAATTTCGCTGGTGGGCAGGGATTAGACTTCTTTAATGTGTGGTTAGCTCCTTACATGCAAGGTTTGAGCTATGAGAAAATAAAGCAGTTAGCTCAGATGTTCATTTATGAAATGAGCCAAATGTACGTTGCGAGAGGAGGTCAAAGCTTAGGAAAAGATGAACTTATCTACATTATAGAAAACGGGAAGTGTAATGTTGTGGAGATAGGTAGGTTTATTGATGACTTAATGGAAAAACACAGTGATGCCGTAATTGTTAATGGAGATACCGAGATACTATACTTGGATAAGGAAATCTACACAATTTCTGTAAATACTAAGACTGGAAAAGCGGAAATAAGGAAGGTTTATGCAGTATCAAGACATAAGCCTAAGGGAAAGGTCTACAGAATCGTAGGAAAGGATGGTACTTCCGTAACAGTTACCGAAGATCACTCCCTCTTCAACTACAACGAGAGAGGAGAACTTGTTCAAGTTAAGCCAAGGGAAATGAAACACATGGTTAGAACGTTTGACAATCCGTTTAGGGAAGAATACAGGATAGGAGATTACATAGAGACTGGCTATAGAAGAACTTTATCACCATACAACACAAGACAAAATGACATTCCAGAAAAGCTGAAGATAACCGTAGAATTGTGTCAGTTCTTAGGTCTATTCGTCGCAGAAGGTAGCTACTGTACCAACGGTATTAGAATTTCAACAAAAGACGAAAGAATAGTGGAATTTGTGAAGAACTTCGTAAAGACCACGCTAAATCCAAACATATCGGTTAGCTACAGAGATAATTCAGTCTGTTTCGTTAACAAAGGTTTCCATGAATTTATGAGAAAAATTATCAACAGCGGAGCTGAGAATAAGAACATACCCGAGTTTATACTTAAGGGTGACAGAACAGTCAAGCTTGCGTTTATTGGCGGTTTGATAAGTGGAGACGGATACGTAAGCAAGGATGGAAGGGTACAGATATACACAACCTCAAAGCAGTTGTTAGGACAGCTACACATATTACTATCGAGCCTTGGAATGCTCTACACAATTAGCAAGATTCAAAAGAAGGGAGAAGAGGTCACAATAAACGGCAATAGAGCTGTAAGAAAGCATGATTGCTATGTGATTGAAGTTGCAAAAGATTCTGTAGCGATGTTGAAGCCATTCGTGATCTCAAATGTTAAAAGAGATAGAATTAAAGAATCAAGCGTAAATCAGATTCCATTCGATTATAGATTATTGAAAAACTATCTCAGAAAGTTTGCTAAAAGAAAACCATACATGGACTACGGATGGAAATCAAACTGTAGAAGGTTGAAGTTCAAGACTCTTAACATGATCGCTGAACTTAATCCGCATCTAAGGCAGTTGATCAAAAGACTCAAGAGGAACATTCCAATCGAAATAGAGAGGATCGAAGAAATCGATTATGAAGGTTACGTTTACGATTTGAGTGTTGAAGGTAATGAGAACTTCATAACGGCACAAGGAATCCTCTGCCACAATACAGTCTTCAGCGATATAGATATAGAATATGGTGTTCCGAAAATTTGCCAAGATTTGCCAGCCGTTTTACCGGGAGGTAAGATAAGGGATTCGATAACGTACGGCGATTTTGAAGAGGAGGCAATACTTTTTGCTAGAGCATTAACGGAAGTCTACTTGGAAGGAGATTATTTAGGAAAGCCATTCTTCTTCCCCAAGCCAAACTACAAGCTAAGAAGAGAGTGCTTCAAGAAGGAAGGTTTCGATGAATTCATGATTTTAGTTCACAAGGTAGTTGCCAAATTCGGATCACCGTACTTCTTAAATCTTCTTGCAGGATATCTACCTGATAACGTCTTTGCTCAATGTTGTAGATTGGTTCTTGCACCAGATAATCAGGATTGGGATGATTTCAGGAAGGGTTGCATGAGAACAGGAAGTTTACAAGTTGTAACCATAAATCTACCTAGAATAGCCTATGAAGCAAATGGAAATGAAGAGAAACTCTTTGAGATACTTGAGAAGAGAATGGAGCTTGCAAGAGAAGTCATAGAGCTGAAGAGGGATATAATAATCAAAAGAATGAAGCAGGGGGCTTTACCATTCTTAACGCAAGATGTTGATGGAGAACCTTATTACAGAATAGATAAGGTTGTTAGGTCTATAGGATTTGTTGGACTCAATGAAATGTTGAAAGCACATATAGGGCAGGAGTTGCATGAAAGCAAAGAAGCTTGGAAGTTCGGATTAGAAGTAATTAAGAGAATGATGGATATAACAAATGAGTGGAGTATTGAAACTGGACAGAGATGGGTTATAACACAAACTCCAGCTGAATCTTGCGCTCATAGACTTGCTTTACTGGATTTGAAGGAGTTTAATGGAAAAGCGGTTGTACAGGGCAATGTAGAGACTTGTGCAGTTTATTACACTAACAGTTCTCACGTTAGAGTTAGTGCAGATGTGCCACTATTTGAGAGGTTGAAAATTGAAGGCTCTTTCCATCCGCTATGCAATGGAGGTATGATGGCTCATGTATGGATAGGTGAAAGTTCTCCCAATCCAGAACTGCTCTGGGAGTTAACTAAGAAGATTGCAAAAAAGACATTGATAGGTTACTGGGCTTATACGAAGGACATGACATTCTGCAGGGATTGCAGTAAATTGAGCGGTGGTATCAATAGAAACTGTCCATTCTGTAACAGTAAAAATGTTGAATGGTATTCAAGAGTAACTGGATATTATCAGAGAGTTAGTGGATGGAACGATGGTAAGAAGCAGGAATTACTTGATAGAAAGAGAATAAGATTTTAAAATTTAATTTTATATTTAAATTTTGCTTTGTGGCAAACTACTTAAGCCCATTATGATTACAATATAGCTTATGTTACTTGAGAAGATTACACCCCTCACCAAAGGTCAGAAGGAAATTGTTAAAGCTTTAAAGAATCCTGACTATGATATAGTAGGGATATTTGGGCCAACGGGAACTGGAAAATCATTATTCAGCTTAGCTTATGGGATAGATGCTGTTTTAAGTGATTTCAAGAGATTCATAGTTGTTAAGCCAGTAATTGATTTAATAACGGGGAAAGAGCTTACTCTCGCAGATGGAGAAAAATTCCTACAGCTTGTAAAGGCTTATATGATTGATGTAGTAGGTCAGTTTGTTGATTGGAACGAAATTGAGAGTTTAATATCTGAAAGAAAGGTTGTTTTTGTCGATCCGCATTACCTCAAAGGAAGGACTTTCGATGATTCTGTAGTTTTCTTGGATGAAATTCAGACTTTAAAACCTGAGAGTGTAGTTGAAGTTTTGATAAGAATTGGTAGGAATAGCAGATTGATAGTTGCAGGAGATCCGATATTTCAATCTCTAAGAAACTCTCAAGACCCTGCAAGTATGATAAGAGATATTCTGAGTAGTGAAGAGAATGCTAAGGTTGTAGATTTGGGAATTAAGGATATAGTTAGAGAAGGTGCTAAGAGGGGTTTGAGGTTACTGATAGAGTACATAATGAGAAGTAGGAGATTAAATGATGTAGAAAAGGAGATATTCGAATCTGCAAAGATACATTCTCCAGATGCTGATATCATAACTGTAGTTGAATTCAGTGAGGAAAAGGAGAAGTTTGAAATTACATCGGATCATACTCCAGATGCACTGATAATAGTAAAGCAGGGGCATTATGGTAGATTGGTTGGAAGGGGTGGAGAAAGAATTAAAGCTATAGAAGAGGATGTTGGTAAGAGAATTAGGGGTGTTGAGCTTACACTTGATTTCAAAGAGCTTATAAGGTCAATACATCCTGTTTCATGGATTTGGAAGTATATAACTGATGTAGATTTTGTAGGTCAATACTTAACGATTGCTGTAAGAGATGAGATTGGCGCTTTCGTTGGACAGAAAGGTTTACATGTTAGGTTTTTAGATAATGTAATGAGAAAGTTAATGGGTGTTGGAGTTAAGGCTGTAGAGGTATGATAGTAGTCATAAGTGATACACATATACCTGATAGAGCTTTGAAAATACCTGATGAAATACTTCCATTTTTGGAGGAAGCTGAGCTTATAGTACATGCGGGAGATTTGACTGATGAGAAAGTTCTAATGGAGTTGAAATCTTTTGGAGATGTTATTGTTGTTAGGGGAAACATGGATTACTTACATCTTCCAAGACAGGAAAAGTTCGAGATTGGTAAATTGACATTTGGAGTTTATCATGGGCACGGAATATATCCAAGAGGAGATAGAAGGCAATTGAGTGAAATTGCTTTAGATATGGATGTTGATGTTTTGATAACGGGACATACTCATAGACCAGATGTATACAAGGGAAAAGTTCTAATTTTAAATCCGGGATCATTGACGGGAGCATGGGGAGGTGGTGGAGGTAGCGGTATTCCAAGTTTCATGGTTTTAAATGTGAAAGCTAGATCTCTAAAGGTTGATTTGTATGAGTTGAGTGATAGAATTGATGTTAAGAGTTTCAGATTCGATCTTTAACATTTTTATATAATCAATTTCCATTTGGCTCAATGAAGGTGAAAATAGTTGATCTAACTTTGAGAGATGCACATCAATCTCTAATGGCCACTAGATTAAGATTGAGAGATATGATTCCCATTCTTGAAAAATTTGATCAGGCTGGTATATACTGCTTTGAGGTTTGGGGAGGTGCCACATTCGATTCATGTATACGTTATCTCAACGAAAATCCATGGGAAAGATTGAAGGAGATTAGAAAGAGATTAAAGAACTCCTTAATTTCGATGCTTTTGAGGGGACAAAACTTGGTAGGTTACAGGCATTATTCGGATGATATCGTTGAAAAATTTGTTAAAAAGACCGCTGAATACGGAATGGATGTATTCAGAATATTCGATGCCTTAAATGATGTCAGAAATCTCATAACATCTATAAAGACTGCAAAAAAGTGTGATGCTCATGTACAAGGTACCATATGCTACACAATAAGTCCAGTTCATACAATAGAAAGATATGTTGAAATTGCAAATGAATTGGCTGTATTGGAGGTAGATTCTCTATGTATAAAGGACATGGCAGGTTTATTATCACCAAAAATGGCTTACACATTGGTTAAAGAGCTAAAGAGAGAAGTTGGATTGCCCATAGATGTCCATTCTCATTATACAAGCGGTATGGCTTCAATGTCTTTACTAAAGGCAGTTGAAGCTGGAGCTAAGATGATAGATACGGTAATATCTCCTTTAAGTCTTGGCACATCCCATCCACCAACAGAAACAATTGTCTACGCATTAGAGGAGTTGGGATATGAAACTGGCGTTAAGCTTGAAATTCTACTTGAGGTTAGAGAGTACTTCATGAAGATAAGGGAAAAATATATGGGATACATAGATTGGCGATCTACAATTCCAGATACAAATGTACTGGTCTATCAAATTCCTGGAGGAATGTTTTCAAACTTAATATCACAGCTTAAAGAGTATAATGCTTTGGAAAAGTTACCAGAAGTTCTAAGAGAAGTTCCAAAGGTTAGAGAAGATTTGGGCTATGTTCCACTAGTAACTCCCACAAGTCAGATAGTTGGTGTTCAAGCTGTTTTGAATGTCATAACTGGAGAAAGATACAAGGTTATTACAAAGGAAACAAAGGATTTGGTAAAGGGAATGTACGGTAGAACTCCAGCAAAGATAAAGGAAGAAATCAGAAGGAAAATTTTGGGTGATGATAAACCAATTGAGTGCAGGCCAGCAGATCTACTTGAACCAGAATTTGAAAAGAGAAGACAAGAGCTTATAGAGATGGGTTTTGAAGATCCAAGTGATGAAGATGTATTGATATATTCTCTCTTCCCTCAAATCGGACTTAAGTTCCTAAAGGGTGAAGTGAAAGAAGAGGCTATGCCAATATTCGGAAAGGTTGAAGGTAAGTTTGAGGTTGAGGTAGATGGTAAAAAGATCGTTGTAGATGTAAAACCCATTTAAATTACAAAAATTTCTCCATTTTTAGGTGCATAGGCATTAACTCCCAAATTATCTCTTATCCAATTCGCAAAACCCTCACAATCTTCTCCATGAACTGCAAATACTATTTCCGCACCCCTATCAACAACTTTCTCAACCAACTCCTTGAGTTGTCCATCATCTGCATGTGCTGAAAAATCGTACTGTTCAACTTTCATCTTAAGCTTTACTATCCTATTTCCCAAATCTATAATTCCTTTATTTAGAGCCATGTATCCATTCGTTCCCTCAATCTGATAACCAGTCAACAATATCTTAGACTTCTCATCATTGTAAAGCTTTGATATGTAGTATAAAGCTGGCCCTCCGTTAAGCATTCCTGCTGTAGTTACTATTACGCTTGGCTCTTCAAGAATTCTCTCTCTCATTCCTCTTTCAACTGGTATTGCATTCTTCATAGCCCTTCTCAAAGCCTTAACACTCCTTATATAATCTGGATATCTCTCTATCAAAGAACAAACATCTTTACCCATTCCATCTATGTAAGGTGTTATATTGTATCTTTCCAATATCATAAGTACTTCCTGAGTTCTTCCCACTGCAAAAGCTGGAATTATTACATGTCCCTTGTTATCTAAGGTTTCAAGAATTGATTCAACAAATGCTTTTTCAAGCTCCTTCCTATCTGGATGTTCAATTCCGAAGTACGTGCTTTCAACTATCAATATATCTACTTCTGGAAAATCTGTATAAGCTTTTTCAAGTAATCTTGTTTCTTCAAGCTTTATATCACCAGTGTAAAGAATGTTTACATCTTTACTCAAATGAACGCTTGCACTTCCAGGAATGTGTCCAGCATTGAAAAGTGTTATCTCCCAACCATCTGCATAGAAAGGTTCCTCATAATCCAGTTCGATTACGTTACTTTCAAACTGTCTAAACTGTTTAAGTGTGTATGGTGGATTTCTCATAACCTTCATTGAATCTTTTAGCAAAATATCTGAAAGATCAAGAGTTGGGGGAGTCATGTATATCTTTGGATCGTAATCAACGAGATTTGGAGCTACACCTACATGATCTAAATGAGCATGAGATATTACTACGGATTTTGTAGCTATACCGTTGAGTGGGAACTCTGGTGGACTTGAAGGCTTTAAACCGTAGTCAAGCATTATACTATCGACTAGTATTGCTGACCTTCCCACTTCCCTACATCCTCCAAGGAACTTTATTACGGTCATTCTAAATGAGAACACTCAGTGTGAATATATAAATTTCGTTGATCTCAAGTCTTACTTATATCTCTAGCCACAATTTCAGCAATTCTCTTCCCACTCAAAATCATTCCACCGAAAATCGGCCCCATTCTAGGTAATCCGTGAAGAGCTGCAACTGCCATTCCAGTAGCATATAGACCTTCAACAATCTTTCCAGTCTTATCAACTACAACTTTTTCAGCAACTTCACTGTATGCAGATCTCTCACCACTAATATCTATTTTTAATGGAATTTTTCTCGAAGCAACTCTTAAAACTTCAGCATCATGACCGGTAGCATCTATCACAGCCTTGGATTCTATGAAAAGGGGATCTACATGAAGGTTTGCCATTTCTACTGCACTCCACTGTATACAAACACCCGTAACTCTTAGAGGATTTTCTCTAAATATAACATCCTCAACGCCAATTCCGTGAATTATTTTCGCATTGGAATCTATACACTTTACAGCCAACTTTGCCATGAATTCCGATGCATCTGAAACCAAAAATCCTCTCCTCTCCTCATATCTCACTCCAAAATCCTCTAAAATTTCTTTAATTTCTTTCTCAAATACTACCTTATGAAATAGCATCCCTCCTCCTCCTATTCCTCCTCCAAAGCTAAGTTTCCTCTCTAAAACGAGAGTCTTCAAACCTTTTTCTGCCAAATACTTTGCGGCAGTCAATCCAGATGGGCCTGCCCCAACTACTACCACATCACATTCCGAATATTTCATCCAGTCATCCATTGCACTTTCCACTATCGCCCTAGTTATCTCGGATTCCATGATGAAAATTGATCCATAATAAATAATATTTTAGTCTTCAAACCTCAACGAGAACTATTGTATTTGCAGTTTCCAAAACTTCAACATTCTCCCCTCTAACGAACTTCTCTATTTCAACATCGAACCATTCAGGTTTAATCTCTATTTCCCTACCATCCAAACTGATGACAATAGTTTTACCCTCAAAAAGTTTCAACTTCTCATCATCACTCAATTCCTCAACAGCTTTAACAAGTTCTTTAGCCTTATCTTTGAACATAGGTCCTATTATCCCGAACTTTGGCTTTAACCTCTTTATCCTCACCTCTATATTTGGCATGTCCATCAGAATTTCGACTTTAGAGTTTAGAGCACCAGCAACATCTCTCGTATCTATTTCAATTGGTACAAATATTTTGATAGACTTCAATGGTGCATTCAGAGCTAATCCCTTCTCATGCTTAAACCTTCTCACAGCAACTACAATTTCCTTTATAAGTTCACCTCTTCTCTCCGCATCTTCATCAATTAAATTCTCATCAAATTCAGGATATCTTTGCAAATGAACACTTTCAACTTCAATCCCCATAGCCTCATGAATTCTATGCCAGCATTCTTCAGCTAAGAAAGGAGTTATTGGTGCCAAGAGCCTTGTCAATATTTCAATGACTTTATATATCGTAAATCTTGCAGGATTTTTCTCCTCTTCACTTCCAGAATATAATCTGTTCTTCACAATCTCAAGATAGTTATCTGCAAATTCGTACCAAGTAAAGCTCCTTATAGCCTTCAAAGCCTTATCGAATCTGTATTCATTCATGTATTCATCAACTTCTTTCACAAGCCTCATCAATTTTGATAGAATCCATTTATCAACATCTCTAAGAAATTCGAATTTTGGCTTTTCTTTGAGATGTAGAGTTGCAAATCTTACTATACTCCAGAACTTCTGCTCGAATCTGTAAGCAGACTTAATTTCTTTCCAACTGAAAGCAAGATCTTCACCAATGACACCAGTTGCAACCCACTGCCTAAGTGCATCAGCCCCATAACTCTCGATAATTTCTTCAGGTGAGATAACGTTACCTAAGCTCTTGCTCATCTTCCTTCCATCCTCACCTAAAACCATCCCATTTATGACTATTTCATACCAAGGAACTTCATCAACCAATGCCAAAGATCTTAGAATAGTATAGAATGCCCAAGTCCTTATTATATCATGCCCCTGTGGTCTCAAATGAGTAGGATATTCTTTCAAATTTGGCCACCCGCATATTACAAGAGGTGTTATGGATGAGTCCATCCAAGTATCTAAAACATCTGTCTCACCTTCAAATTCATAGCTTCCACACCTTGGACATGGTTTTTTGGGCAAATCTTTTGTAGGATCAACTGGCAACCAATCCTCCTCAGCTACAACTATCTCCCCACATTTCTTGCAGTACCAAATCGGAATTGGTGTTGCAAAAATTCTCTGCCTACTTATAACCCAGTCCCATTCCATAGATTCAACCCAATCTATAAGTCTCTGAAGCATATGCTCTGGAATCCACTTTATTTTCTTAGCATTCTCAATTATCTTCTCCTTCTCAACTTTAACGAACCATTGATCTTCTGCAATTATCTCTACAGGTGTCTTGCATCTCCAGCAAACTCCAACATTTTGCTCTATTTCCTCCTGCCTTATCAATCTCCCTTCCTTTTCCAAATCCTCTAAAATTCTTTCCCTTGCTTCTCCAGTTTTCAAACCTTTATATTTGCCAGCAAGTTCATTCAATCTTCCATCTTTATTCAGAATTGCCCTCAAAGGTAAATTATGTTTCTTCCACCACCTAACATCCTGCTTATCTCCAAAAGTACATATCATCACTATACCAGTCCCAAACTCTGGATCGACATCTTCATCAGCTATTATGGGAACTTTGTATTTGAAGAGAGGAATTTCAACATTCCTACCTATCAAATTTTTATATCTCTCATCCTCTGGATGGACAGCTATGGCCACACACGCTGGAATTAATTCAGGTCTTGTCGTTGCTATGATAACATCATCTCCAAACTTTATGTAATTCAATTTAGTCTTTCCTTTTCTATATTCAATTTCTGCTAAGGCTATTGTCGTCTGACATCTTGGGCAGAAAACTACGGGATGATAATCCTTGTAAATTAAACCTTTTTTATACATTTTAATAAAAGAAAGTTGAGTTTTAGTGTAATATTCGGGAAACATAGTTATGTATTCTTTACTCCAATCAATACTGAATCCAAGCCTTTTCATAGTATTCTTCATTTTCTCTATGTTTTTCATTGTAAATTCTCTGCACAATCTTCTAAATTCTTCTCTTGAAATGTTCTTGCTAATACCATAAATTTCCTCAACCTTAACCTCAGTAGGCAAACCGTGACAATCCCAACCCTGAGGAA
>Ga0190367_1001919_pt1 | contig 11346 bp, 11 predicted proteins | sample 4872181011_MG_FD_171838 | JGI IMG/M metagenome (GOLD analysis project Ga0190367, IMG submission 171838) | Hydrothermal vent microbial mat bacterial communities from Southern Trench, Guaymas Basin, Mexico - 4872-18-10-11_MG | ecosystem: Environmental > Aquatic > Marine > Hydrothermal vents >... | reverse complement strand
GGAATAGAAGTAGCAAAAGAAAACGGCATAACGCTACTTGGCTTTGTAAGGAATGGAACTGCAAAGGTTTACACGAATCCATGGCGTTTTGGCAAAGCTTAAATATTCGCAACTCAAATAGCTTCAGAATGTATGAAATTCGATGTCGCAATAGTTGGTGCTGGCCCTGCTGGGCTGTTTGCAGCTTATAAACTCGCTGGAAGTCTAAACGTTGCGATATTTGAAATGGGAAGAGACATATCCGAGAGGAGATGTCCGAGCGATCTCTCAGAGAGTTTCTGCACAAAGTGCAAGCCTTGCAACATATTATCTGGTGTTGGTGGGGCAGGTGGGTTATCTGATGGAAAGCTGAACTACGTAAATCCAAATTATCCATCCAGTTTCACAGTTGGCGGCGATTTCGATTTCTTGGACTCGAATTATTTAATAGAGAAGATGGAAGAAGTCGACAGGATTTTCCTTGAACACGGTGCTCCAAACGAGATTTATGGAACTGATGAAGAGAAAATAAGAGATTTCTTGAGAAAGGCGAATGCAGCTGGAATTGAATTTGTTCCCTTGAAGCAGAGGCACGTCGGAAGTGATGAACTACCAAAAGTCGTTAAGAGCTTAGAGGAGGATTTGATAAGGCAAGGTGTTAGGATATTTACAAAGACTACAGTTGTGGATATAAATCCAAGGGCTAAAGTTGTTAAGACTGATAAAGGTGAAGAGTACAGTTATGAATACCTGATATTGGCTGTTGGTAGGAGTGGTGCGTATTGGCTTGAGAAATGGGTTAGAGATTACGGTATAAGTATTGCGGAGAATTCAAAGGCTATAGATGTCGGTGTGAGGGTTGAAGTTCCAGCTTCTATAATGGATGAGATTACGTCGATTATATACGATCCAAAGCTCAGAGTTACGACTAAGAGGCATGACGATTATATGAGGACTTTTTGCACATGTCCAAGAGGATGGGTTATAAGAGAGGATTACGGAGATTTCTGTTTAGTCAATGGTCACAGTAAAGCCAAGGAGAAATCAAATAATACAAACTTCGCATTACTTGGTAGATACGAGTTTACAGAACCTTTCGAGGAGCCAAACGAATGGGGTAGAGATCTAGCGAGGATTACAACGAAGTTGGGCGGAGGAAACCCAATAGTTCAAAGGCTTAAGGATTTAAGACTTGGTAGAAGGAGTACTGAGAAGAGAATAAAGAACAACCGTCTTATTCAACCAACGCTAAAATCAGCTATTCCCGGGGATATAACTTTAGCTTATCCGGGTAGAGTAGTTGATGACATATTAGATGCACTTGAAAGGTTAGATAAGGTAATTCCAGGTGTTGCAGACGATTCTACACTGTTGTACGCTCCAGAGATAAAGTTTTACTCGTTAAAGCTTAAAATCGATAAAGAGATGAGAACAAGTATCCCATACGTTTATGCGATTGGGGATGGAGCTGGAATAAGTAGAGGGATAGTCGGTGCTGCAGTAACAGGCTTAATCGCGGCTGAGAGTATCCTTAAGAGGTTTTGTATTACACCATAATCAATTAATTGCTCGAACTATAGCGATTTAGCGCTGTTGAGTGAAAAAATTTTAATGATATTTATCAACAAACCATGAAAAAAACTTCTCTAAAGCCCTCCTTCTATGGGAGACCTCGTTTTTTTCCTCTCCCATTTCTGCAAACGTTTTATCTCCATATAAGAATATCGGGTCATAACCAAAACCCTTCGTTCCCCTGATCTCATTAGCTATTTCACCTTCAACGACTCCTGTGAATACGTGAATATCTCTTCCATCGAAATACGCTATAACTGCTTTAAAGTACGCTTTCCGATTTTTTACACCCCTCATCAACTTCAAAATCCCCTCATTTCCAATCGTTTTAAATACGTAGCTTGAATACGGGCCGGGAAACCCATTTAAAGCCTCTATGAACAAACCGCTGTCTTCTATAAAAAACGGCTCGTTTACCTCTCTTGCAAGATTTAAAGCACTAAGTCTTGCTATCTCCTCTAAACTTTCACCCTGCGGTTCTATGTATTTCCTATTCAGCCATTTTACATCTATTCCATACCTTTCAGCAATTGCTTTGACCTCTCTAAACTTCCCTTCGTTAGAAGTTATAAAAAATACACTAAGACTTTCTCTTTGCATAATCCAACAACCCCATCGCTGCAAACTCAAGGAATTTAAACGCTATTGGTCTATTTAGTTTTGAAAACTTCTCAACATCTCTATCGACTTCTGAAATTCTCTTCATGTAATCCTCTAAATCTCCTCCAGCCTTAACGACTTCTTCAGCAACTTTATACCACTTTAAGATCTTATCGTAGCAAGTCTTTAAGATTTCTTTCCCCTTAGCAACGCCAAAATGTGTAAACGCTACATATTCAACCTCCAATTCCATCATCTTCTCAAGAGACTTTAAAGCGTCGTCTAAGCTGAAAGGTGGTGGAGTAGTTGGGAATACCATTCCATCAAAATACGTTCCGGCGGCATCACTCGGAAACAGGATCTTGGAGTTTTCCAGATAGTATACAACCATATGCGGTGCATGTCCTGGGGCGTGATAGCACACAACTGTATCCCCACCTAAATCGAATCTTTGCCCATCTTCTACCGCTAAAATCTTTTCCTCGTCTACAGGCTCAGGTTTCCCATATTTATCTGCTAACTCACCTAAAACAGATTTAGACGCTTGCCAAAGCTTCTCTGGATTTGCTACGTGTTTAGTTCCCCTTGGATGTACAAGTACTTTTGCATCTATATACTTGGCAAGTACACTACTTCCACCCGCGTGATCTATGTGGATGTGGGTATTTAGCAAGTACTTAACTTTGTCCTTCAGTCCAGCTCTCTCTAACTCCTCAAGTAAAATCCTTGCACCATTCGCAGTTCCGGGATCGACTATTGCAGCTTTCTCAAATTCAATCACGTAGCTCGCTATTAGGTTTTTCTCAGCATAGCTGAACGTATCAACTAAATAGATGTTTTTAAGAACTCTCTCCATACGTCGTGATTTACAAACGAACTAATAAATTTAATGGGGATAATCCTGTGCAATCGCCTCAGCTATTGGACACTTAAAACACTCGCCGTTGTTTATACACTCTATCGTCGGATCGTGATAACACTTCATATCTTAACATTCTTTCATTAAGTTTATAAAACCGTCGGTTACAAACGTTTTAATTCAGAAGTAGTGTTATCGATGTACATGCAAGTGGACTACGTGGTAGTGGGGGGTGGATACGCCGGACTTATGTGTGGTAAAAGCTTAATTGAAAAGGGTTTTAACGTTTTGATATTTGAAATGAGAGAAATCGGTGGAGAGCTTAGCGTTTTTTCAAAATTGGGTGATTTCAGAGAGAAGTATGAATGTTACATCGAGGAGGTTGAGGAATTGAAAAAGGAGGTTCCAGTTGAGAAGGGGACTGTTATAAAGTCTAAACCAGTTATAGTTTCATCTGAAAACGGTTTGAAGAGGCTTGAAGCGAAGAGGATAGTACTCTGCACGGGTGCATCTGATACAATTCCTTCTGAACTAAACATAGTGAGTAGGAGAATGACTGGAATATACACTTTAGACAACGCTTTGAGATTGATAGCTGAAAAGGAAAAAATTGGGAGTAAAGTACTGCTAACCGGCAGAGAAAAAATACTTAAGCTCGCTGAATTGCAGTTTTGTAGTTTAGGCTATGATACAGAACTCATCGAATTGGAGGGAGATATAAGGGTTTATGGAAAAAAGAGGGTTGAAGGAGTTGAAATCGCTGGAAGAGAATACAAATGCGATACGTTGGTAATCTGTAACGGAAGAGAGCCGTTTAATCCATTAAAGCTTAAAGGCTTACCAGTCGGAAACGTTTCTGTTTGCACTTACGACTACTCAAAAGTAGAGGAGAACGTTAAGAACTTTATATCAAAACTCTGAAAAAACATTTTTAACTCCCATTTGATTTTTCAGTATGCTAAACCTGAAGTTCAACAGAGATGGCTTAATCCCAGTAATAGCTCAAGACGTAAAGACGAAAGAGGTGTTAATGCTCGCATATGCAAATGAAGAGGCTATTAGAAAAACGATTGAAACCGGTTATGCGCACTACTGGAGTAGGAGTAGGAAGAGGATTTGGATGAAGGGTGAAACGTCTGGGAACGTTCAGAAGGTTGTTGAGATTAGAGTTGATTGCGATTGCGATGCAATACTCTATTTAGTAGAACAGAGAGGTGTAGCATGCCACACTGGGAACTACTCTTGCTTCTTTAGGAGGATAGAGGATGTACGTCGTTGATACGAGTGTAGTCGTTGCTGGAAGGGTTTCCCAAATGCTCGAAAACGGGGAGATAGCTGGAACTATTATAATCCCTGAAGCTGTAATAGCTGAACTCGAAGCCCAAGCGAACTTTGGTAGGATTAGTGGTTTTCAGGGGTTAACGGAGATAGAGAGAATTGTAGAGATTTGCAAGAAGAAGGGATTTGAAGTCATATATGCGGGGGAAAGACCAAAGCTTGAGCACATAAAACTCGCTAAGGGTGGTGAGATAGACAACTTAATTAGAAAGATAGCTGAGGAATACAATGCAACTTTAATAACATCTGACAGAGTTCAATATCTAGTTGCGAGGGCTAAAGGTATTAACACGATTTACGTTAAACCAAGAGTTGTAAAGCCTGAGGAGACGAGGATAATGTCGTTTTTCACACCAGACACTGCAAGTGTTCATCTAAGGGAGGGAATTCCACCGTATGCAAAGAGAGGAAAGATAGGGCAGTTAAAACTCGTTAAGCTTAGAGATGAGCCGATGACATATGAGGAACTGAATGAAATAGCTCAGGAGATACTAGAAGCTGCAAGGCAGGATGAAGAGAGCAGTATTGAAATCGAGAGGAGAGGAGCTACAGTTGTTCAGTTGAGGGAGCTCAGGATTGCAATTGCTGAAAGACCCTTCTCAGACAAAATGGAGATAACAGCTGTAAGACCGATTGCAAAGGTTTCACTTGACGAGTATGGGATCAGTGAAGAGCTTAAGAAGAGAATTGTTGAAAAACAGAGAGGTATTTTAATCGCTGGCCCTCCGGGAGCTGGAAAATCAACCTTCGCAGCGAGTGTGGCGAATTACTTGCTTGAGAAGGGTTACGTCGTTAAAACGATGGAAAGTCCAAGAGATCTAATGGTTAGAGATGAGATAACTCAATACGCACCACTCGAAGGGGATATGAGTTTAACAGCAGATTTGCTTTTGCTCGTTAGACCGGATTACACAATATACGACGAACTCAGGAAGACATCTGATTTCCAAGTTTTTGCAGATATGAGATTGGCTGGCGTCGGAATGATAGGTGTTACACATGCCACAAGAGCGATAGATGCAATTCAGAGGATGATAGGGAGAGTTGAACTCGGTATGATTCCTCAAGTCGTTGACACGGTTATATTCATAGAGGCTGGAAAGATTACAAAGGTTTATGAGCTCGATTTCACAGTAAAAGTCCCATATGGAATGTTTGAAGAGGATTTGGCGAGACCAGTTATAGAGGTTAAGGATTTCGAGACGAAGAAAGTAGAGTATGAGATCTACACGTATGGAGAACAAGTAGTCGTAATGCCGATAAAGGAGGATGAAAAACTCAGAGAACAGCTTGAGGAGAGGATTAGTAAATACGTAGATAACTACGAAATAGAGTTGGCTGGAAGAAGGGCTATAGTAAAAGTACCGGAGAGGTATATTCCGTATTTAGTTGGGAGAAAGGGGAGAAGAATAAAAAAAATCGAGGAAGACTTAAAGATAAGTATAGACGTAGTTCCTAAAGAGTACAAAGAGGTTGTTGCGAAGATAGACGAGACAAATAAGTATTACGTGATCCATGCAGAAGGCTTGGAGGGAAAGACTGTTGATGTATACGCTGATGGAGAATACCTTTTCACAGCTTTGGTGAGCAGTAAGGGAACTATAAGGATTAGGAAGGATAAAGAAGCTGGAAAGTTTTTAAAGTTTGCATTGGCTGAAGGGAAGGAGGTAAGACTTAAAGTCGTAGGGAGTTAAATGAGGATTTTATTTGCCCTTTTTTTCGTTTCAACCTCTGTTTTAGCAATTGCGTCTATGCCGAGATATGAAGAGGCTGGAGTTGTCGTTTTTGAAAATCCAGCTGACGTTTCGAATTCGTTTGTATATTTTCTCATAGTATTGGCTTTTACGGCTTTTGTGCTCCTATCCGTTAGGTTTAAGAGGATCTTGACCTTGATTTTACAGTTTATTACTGTTTTGGCGATATACTACGTATTGAGTCCATTTATTGGAGTATTAGCGATTTTAATAGCCTTATTAATTATTTTAATACTCGAATTCAAGCCTAATATGCTAATAATAAATGTTGCGGCGATTATGCTTGCAGCTGGTATAACGTCTATATTTGGGATAAGCTTAGAACCTATTCCAGCTATAGTTTTACTCGTAATCTTAGCTGTTTACGATGCAATAGCCGTTTACAAGACAAAGCACATGATAAACTTGGCGGAATCTGTAAAGGATTTAAAAGTTCCAATGTTGTTTGTAGCTCCAAAGAATGCTTATATGGGTGTTGGAGATGCTGTAATTCCAAACATATTAGCCGTTTCAGCACAGAGGTTTACGAAATCTCAGGTATTCCTATTCTTAAAGGTTTCGGCACTCCTTACGCTTGTGGGGGGTTTAATAGGGCTTTTAATTCTGTTGTACATAGTTGAGAGGAAAGGAGGAGCTCATCCCGGCTTACCATTTGTAAATACTGGTGCTATAATTGGATTTCTTGTTTCTAGCACTATTTCACATGTTTAGAAATCGAAAGGGTTTAATCTCTTTAACGAGACATCGATTTATGGCAATAACTCCAATGGACATATATAAGTATTTGCCGAAGACTAACTGCAAGAAATGTGGTGAAAACACTTGCATGAGTTTTGCATTCAAGCTCTTGAGTAGAGAGAAAAAGTTGGAGGATTGTACTCCTCTTTTTGAAGAGAAGAAGTATGAGGAGTATAGGAAAAAGCTTGAAGAGTTGTTAAAGCCACTTGAAGAAGCTACTGAGACTGGTTTAGTTGTTAAAGAAGAGTTGTGTGTTGGTTGTGGGAATTGTGTAGTAGTCTGTCCAGTTCACGTCGCAGAAGATCCCCAAGGAGCTGGAATTGGTAAAGGGCCAACTATAGAAGATCCCATACTCAGAGTTGAGAACGGAGTTGTAAAGATCGTTAACATGGGTAAGTGTAGGAGATATGGGAAGGAGAGGATTTTATGTGTCGCTTGCAGAGATAACTGCCCAAGTGAAGCTATAAGCTTTTTGGAGGGTTGATTATGATTTGTCCCGGATGCTCATGCCTTTGCGATGATATAGAAATCATGAACGGCGTTGTTAGAAATGCGTGTCGTAGAGGGGCTGAGATATTTTTAAAGTATAAAGAGAACAGATCTAAGCCGATTGTTAACGGTAAAGAGGTTGATGTCGATAAGGCTATAGATAAAGCCGTTGAAATACTCAAAAGCTCTAAGAATCCAGTTGTATACGGATTCGATACAACTCCAGTTGAGGTTCAAAAACTCGCTATAGACTTGGCTGAGAAGTTAAACGCCTACATAGACGACACTTCATCCTTTTGCTTAGGTGATCTAGTTGAGCTTGTGTTGAAAAAAGAAGTTCCAACTACTACTCTTGACGATGTAAGGAATTACGCTTATGTAATAGTCTACTGGGGGGCAAATCCATACCACAGCCTTTCGAGACATATGTCTAAGTATACTTACTATCCGAGGGGAGAGAAGAGACAAAAGGGGTATGAGGAGGATAGATTTCTCGTGGTTGTGGACGTAAGGAAAAGTGAGACTGCTATGCTTGCAAAGACTAATGCGAGATATATAGTTGTCGACAACGATTTAGAGCTAATAGATTCCTTTTTTAAGGTAATGGAAGGAAAGGCGGCTAAATACGCTAATGAAGTCTCAGCTGTTATTAGAGAGCTTAGGAAATCTGATTTTAACGTGATATTCGGTGGATTGGGATTGAAATACGGATTAAGAGATCTAAAGCCGTTTGTAGAGCTTGTAAAGAAGCTTAATGAGATATCTCCGACCTACTTCATACCCGCTGGATTCCATGCGAACATGAGGGGTTTTAACGAGACACTGTTCGAAAAGACTGGTTTCGTGAACAAGTACAGCTTTAGGGATAACACCTCAAAGGATTCGTATGCGTTTGTAGAGCTTTTGAAAAACGATACGATAGATTCGGCACTAATAGTTGGAACGGATCCAGTTAAATCACTCCCATTTGAAATCGTTTCGAAGCTTAAGAAGATCAAAACGATCGTTGTAGATCCCAGAAACAGTTTAACTGCAAAAATAGCAGATGTCGTAATACCCTCGGCTATATCTGGAATAGAGCAAAGTGGAACAATGGTTAGAAGTGATGGTGTTAGAGTTAAGCTTGACGTAATCGAAGAGAGGGATGTAAACGATTACTACGTGATGAAGAGAATTCTGGAGGGGTTGTAGTATGATGAGGTTTACCAGGTTTTTAAAGGTTGAAGTGGAAGTCGTGGTTGGGAGGCATGTGCTGGCTGAGAACGATGCAATAGTTTTCGTTCATCCAAATATAGCGAAAATCGCCGGGATAAAAGACGGAGATGTGGTGGAATTGGAGAGAAATGGAAGAGTTGTTAAACTTAAAGCCAAGATATCTGAAAACGCTCCAGAAAAGGGGTGTTTAATTCCAAATGGTTTATTTGCAAGTTATTTAGCTGATTTAAATGAATTTAAAAGATTTAAAGCTAATATAGAGGTCTCAGAGGGAGAAGTTACAAAAATCGAGGATATATTAAAAGAGCTTAGTAAGACTTAACAGCAATGCTGATTAATCGTTAATCGTGCATAGTGATAGCTATTTTAGGCAAGTAGTGGAATTAGATTTTTAACTTATGAAATTTTTCGAGTTTGTAGAGATGATGGAAAGTGCTTAAGGTTTTAATCTTATTAATTAATTCATTCTACTAAATAAAAAACTTTTCAATCGTAAACGAGTAAATACGATTAAAAACCTAAAGCTATTAGTAAATCTCGATGAGTTTTGGAGGTAAAGATTATGCACTGGGCTGATGTCATAGCGGAGGATTTATTAAGAAGGGGTCATAGTCACAAAATCGCTACGGGTATATCTCCATCTGGACACATACATCTCGGAAATCTCAGAGAGATGGTTATTGCAGATGCTGTAAAAAGAGCATTGGAAGATGCTGGAGGTGATGCAAAAATAGTATACGTCGCAGACGATTTAGATCCGTTACGAAGGAGATATCCGTTCTTGCCAAAGGAATACGAGAACTACGTTGGAATGCCTCTATGTAAAATCCCAGATCCAGAGGATTGCCATGAAAGCTATTCAGAGCATTTCCTACAGCCCTTCTTGGAGTCACTTGAAATACTCGGAATTGAAGTAGAAGTGGTTAAGGCGAGTGAGATGTATAGAAACGGCTTATACGATGAAGCGATAAAAATAGCTTTAAATAAGAGGGATGAAATAGCTAAGATAATCGAGGAAGTAACTGGAAGAGAGCTTGAAGCTGATTGGAATCCGTTCATGCCTTTATGTGATAGCTGTGGAAGAATAAACTCTGCAAAAGTCAAGAGATTCGATGAGAAGTGGATTTACTACGAATGTCCATGCGGTTTTAGCGGGAGAGCTGGGTATAGAGAGGGTAAGCTCACTTGGCGTGTCGATTGGGCGGCGAGGTGGAAGATACTCGGAATTACATGTGAACCCTTTGGCAAAGATCATGCAGCCGCTGGCGGTAGTTACGATACTGGAAAAAGGATATCAAAGGAGGTATTTGGTTATGAACCCCCATATCCAATTCCATATGAATGGGTTCATCTAAAGGGCGTTGGAGCTATGAAGAGTTCGAAGGGCATAGTTATTCCAGTTAGGGAGATGATAGAGGTACTTCCACCCGAAATAGTAAGATATATAGTGATAAGGGCTAAGCCTGAAAGACATATAGAGTTCGATCCGGGTTTGGGTTTGCTTGACATAATAGACGAATTCGAAGAAAAGGTTAGACAAGAGGATAGAAGTATTCAACTAAGCATAGTTGAAGACGTTGAATACTCAGAAGTACCGTTCAGACACTTAGTAGTGATTGGACAGATAGCAAACTGGAATTTAGAAAAGGTTTTAGAGATATTGAGAAGAACTGGCTATGAAATCGATGAGATCACGAGGAGAGATGTTGAAAGAAGGCTCAGGTATGCGAAGAACTGGCTTGAAAAGTATGCTCCAGATAGGCTTAAGTTCTCAATACCTGAAAGAGTTGAGATAGAATTCGATGAAGATGAAAGGAAGTTCCTTGAGTTGTATGCAAATAGGCTTAGAGAAGATATGAACGCTGAAGACATTCACAACCTCGTTTATTCAGTTGCAAGAGAGCTAAAGCTTAAACCTTCAAAGGCTTTTCAAGCGATCTACAAGGTTATACTCGGAAAGGATTACGGGCCGAGAGCTGGATACTTCATAAAATCGCTTGGAATCGAGTGGTTTAAGAACAGAGTTTCCCTTGCTTTAGAGGCATCATGAAGAGGATAGAAGCTGGAAGCTATTACAGCTATCTCCCAGAGGGTTGCAGAATCTGTAGGAGAGGTGCAAAACTCGTTTTATTTGTAACCGGGATTTGTAACAACAAGTGCTTCTACTGCCCTATATCTGCTGAGAGGTTTGGTAAAGACGTGGTATTTGCAAATGAGAGAGAGGTAAAAGAAGTAAACGATTTCCTAGATGAGTTGGAACTCATGGACGCTGAGGGAATTGCAATTACAGGTGGAGAACCCTTACTGAAGCTTGACAGAGTTTTAGAATTTCTAAAGATTTCGAAGGATTTACATTCACATCTGTATACAAGCATTCCAACAGATGAACTAGTTCTGAGTAAGCTATCAAAATACCTCGATGAGATTAGATTTCATCCACCCGAGCTGAAAAATGTTAAAGCTTACAAGGAACCGATTAGAACAGCAAAGAAACTTGGAATGGAAGTTGGTTTTGAAATCCCAGCTATTAGATTTGAGCCGGAAATCATTGAGATCGCGAATGAACTCGATGTATTTCTAAACGTCAATCAATTGGAGGTTTCAGAGACAAATTTCAAAGAGATAGTTAGAAGGGGATACAGGGTTAAGGACTACTACGTCGAATGCGATGAGATTGTAAAGAGATACGAGAAGGCTAACAAGTTCCATTACTGTAGTGCGAGGTTTAAAGATATCGCACAGTTTAGGAGGAGACTTATAAGAATGGCTATGAACCATCCAGACTTCTACAGGGTTACAAAG
>Ga0190367_1001915_pt1 | contig 11353 bp, 9 predicted proteins | sample 4872181011_MG_FD_171838 | JGI IMG/M metagenome (GOLD analysis project Ga0190367, IMG submission 171838) | Hydrothermal vent microbial mat bacterial communities from Southern Trench, Guaymas Basin, Mexico - 4872-18-10-11_MG | ecosystem: Environmental > Aquatic > Marine > Hydrothermal vents >... | reverse complement strand
AGCAAGTTCTGATTATGCTAAGGAATTAATTAAACATGTAAGTGATTATTTAGGTGTTAGAGATGTTTGTGTAAGTTTATCTGGTTATGTAAAGCATCACGTAGGACTCGGATCAACCACAAGGATAGTTATGGCAACACTAGTTGGTATAACTACTTTGAAGAGAATGGATGTAAATGTGATTGATTTAGCATTTAAGCTAGGTAGAGGTAAGGTATCGTCTGTAGGTATATATAGTTTCATGTATGGTAACCTAATTGTTGATACGGGTTCTAAAGTAAGTAACTCATCAAGAGAATACCCTAAACCACTAGTAATAATACCTATACCTAGAGATTGGTATGTAGTCATAGCATTGCCTGAAGACAGGATAGGGTTAAGAGAGGATGAAGAGAATAAAATATTAAGTAATGTTGAAGTATTTCATGACCAAAGCGATCTCTACAAACATGTAGTAACACTTATGACTGCAGCAATGCATAAAGACTTCAAACTATTTTCTGAGTCACTAAGGAACATACAACTACTAACAGGTAAGTACTTTAGTAAGTATCAGGGAGGTATATTTTGTTGTGATGTAAGTTACGATATCATTAAAATTATGGAAGAGAATGGTATTAAGGGTGTGGGGCAAAGCAGTTGGGGCCCAACAGTATATGGTTTCACGAATTCATACTTAAAGGCTGTAGAGGTAAGGAATAACATTCATAGTTACTTCTATAAGAAAGGCATTAAAGGTAAGGTATGGATTACTAACATAGCTCAGATAGGTCATAAGGTTGACATAATGTTAAGTAGTTAATAGTGTTAATGCATAATATATGATTATTGAAGCGATTGAGGAGAAGAGATACAGTATTGTGTAGGCGATTATTATCTCCTTCTCTGATAGTTTATCATTCAATGTTAATAACTGGATAAGTGTTATCGGTGAATCCTTACTTTTACTAGCCGTAATTAAGCCTCTCTCATCAACTACCACAGGTCTTGGGATGTATTCCTTACTCCTTAACCCTCTTATTGAGGTTATTATACTGAAGCCATTCAGTATTAATGGTGTTAAAGCAATTAAGGCTGCAAACTCCCTCCTAGACATGATTATTAGTGATGCTATTAAAGCCCCAATTAAGTGTGAGCCGCAATTACCGTTGAATATCCTAGCTGGATACATATTAAATGGAGCATAAGCTATGAGTGTAGATAGCGTGATCACTAACATAATCTTAAAGCCATTTAAAGGTTGAGGTCCTTTAAGCATTGATGTAGTACCTAAGACGAAAATGAGGAATAGTGATATAATCATTATTGTACCGTTATGAGTATCAGACATGTTAAATGCATTAGATAGTACAGTGTAAGCTAGCGCTATAAGTAATGGATAAACTATTGTTAATCTAAGTGAGCCTATTAAGGGAATGAATGGGTGAGGTACGTAGGACGAAAGTACTATGACGGGTATTGATGGAATCATGAATACTAAGAGCTTAACTATAGCGTTTATACCGACTATATCGTCAATCAATCCGATAAGACCAGCAATTATGACGGCTAGTATGTGTGGGTATATGTACATTAATACTTCAAACGAATTTATGAAGAACTTGATTGTTAATAGTAATATAGAGAAGTGAATTAGTAAAGCTATACCACCCCACTTGGGGATTAATGGCTTGTGAGGCTTATGAGCATCAATAGCTAATAAGCCTAAACTCTTTTCGAGCTTCATGATAATGTACGTAAGTATGAAGGACATAGTAAAACAGTAAGGGAGCATTATACCATAGACATTCACTTCTCACACCTTCCTTGATAATTATGCTAAAGCCCATACTATTGAGTTTAGGAACACTTTAAAAAGTGCTATCATTTTGGGGGCAGTATGCATAGTAGGGGAGGTATAAGTGAGCTGCTCATTGACTTAGTACTCCTAATGATTGTTTTAGGCATAAGCTCAGGCATAGTCATGTATTTACACAAAAACGTGATAACTCCAAGCATTTCTAGAGTCAATAGTGATGAGTCAAGTAGTCTAGACTGCGAGAATCTACTAGCTTACAAGCTATCCTTAAGGAGCGGAGATGTATATCTAGTTGTAGTTAATAAGGGTAAAGATGAGATTAGGTATAAGATCATCATCAATGATGAAGGTAGGTATGAGGATAGCCTATATGGTGGTGACTACCGTGTTTACCTACTTAAGAACGTACAGACTTCTAATGTAGTCATCATTTGTAACGGTGGTGATGTGGTAAATGTAGTTAGTGTAGGGTGATGGCTTGAGAGGTAGTGTTTCAACCTTAGCTGCATTACTAGTATCATTAATGCTCATAACCACCTTAGTTACTTCATACTTACTACTTCACGAGGCTAGTATTAAAGAGTTGAAGCAAGTAGAATTAAGAGGTATAGAGAAGGTTAGGGAGGCTAGTAAGGATGTTGATGTAAGCCTAGATGATGGATTCTTAAGAATAACGACTTCTCAACCACCACTTAAAGTTCTAGTAGCTCTAGCTGTTTACAGTAATGGTAGTTATAAAGAACTAGCTAAGGATATATTACTTAACCCCTCTAATTACGTGTTAAACGAGGATGTGCTTAGGAGTATATTAGATGGTGGTGGCAAGGTCTTCATAGTATTAAGTAATGGTGATTACATCCTCATAGATGATAGGTTATTGAATACTCTTGAAGAGGGTAATAACGGTCCTTCAATTATACGCTACCTGCTTAGACCCTACATCGTATTGGGGGAGGTATATGATGCTAGTTCATACCTAGAAAACCCAATTCCAGGTGATGACCCTAGTCTCTCAAACTATAAGCCATTATTACTGAGTTACTTAACAAATGAGACTGACATAACATTTACGTATTTCACACTTAAATACCTTGGTAATAGCTACATTAGGGTAAATATCCACGGTGATGTAACGGCATCATTAATGATTATGATACCTATGCTTATTCATAGAGGTGAGAACCTATATAAGAGGGTGCTATTTCATGTGGTTCTGAGACCAACGTATTGTATACTATACAGTTACGATGTTATAATGAACTTACGTACTAAAATCTATGTAGTACCAGTTATAGACTACTTAAGAAGTCCATTAGTTACTGAGTTAAGTGATGTAATGATAGGTAATCAACTAGGTAGTTCAATTGCTAAATCGCTCTATACAGAAGAATTAGAGTATAGTCAGTTAAAAGCGACAGCCCTAGCTGGTCAGTCATGTAGTATTGTGAGTGATGAAGATATCTTCATTATTGAATTTAACTCAACTAAGGTATTTGAGTACATACCTAAGGAGTTAGATGAGGTAGTAGCTCTATTAACACTTCAGGCCTCCATATATAGAACACCACCTGATGTGGTCAATTACTCAATAATCGACATAAGCTTGTTTGACATTAGTGAGGTGTACTATATTGACATAACTAATGAGTCACTAATCAATAAGCCATTACTGCTGCTCTCAAAATTACCAGGAATCACGGCAAGAGTACTTTCACAAGATAGTACAGCGTTAATTACGTATACACCACAGAACGTAGAGTTGAGGAATTACAGGAGCATTACATGGGTTAATATTAGTAAAATAGGTAAGTACTCCTTAAGCATAATAAAGGGCAGTAGCAGTAATGAGGCAGATCTACCACCACCATCGATTACAACACAATACAAAGTAGAGATTAAGTCAATCTCTAGTGAAGTCAGAACTATACGAGTAAGTGATTACTCATTAAGTAAATACGTGATAGACCCGAATAACATTACTTATGTACACACATACGTATTTACACATACATTCTCAGGTAGAGTTCAAGGTAGTGGTTGGAGACCTATAAGAACGGTAGGAGTAGTCTATTCTAGTGTACCTAGCATTGCTTTATATACATTAACCGTAAGTAGTGGGAACTGTCCACAAACTTACATAGATTGGAGACCCGTTACCTCAAGCCTAAGAACTTACGCATACTATGAATGGTATGGACAGTGTCATAGGGATGTGAAGGTAAGTGTAACCTATAACTCCGAGAATGAAGAGTTAAGCCTAGCTGCTAGCTTAACATCCTATGGTGAGGATTACTTAAGATTCGATTTAACCTTAATGATTAATGAAACAATCACCTTAAACCCAAGTGATGAAAGTGTACTAAAAGTCTATGTGGGTAATGATGGAGATGTAAAGTTACTAGCTATCGACTTAGATGAGTTAGTTAAACCCATAATTAAGTGATTTAAGTTTTTCTACGTCTCCTACTTTTCTCAAACTCCTCAAGCTTAGGTTTTAACTCCTCCTCAGGTATCTCTATAGATATTAATGAGTCAGTATCACTAACTTTTAGACCTGAATTCCTCGCTATCTCAGCTACCAATTTATTCATGTAATGCTCTATAGTATTAGGCATAGCTACCAATACAACCTTATTTGACTCAACAAACACTGTGCTTTGACCTCTAGTAAGTAACTCAACGATATCTATGACGTTCACACCTAACTCCTTAAGTACGACACCTAACCTACTACCTAGACTTGATATGGACTCCGACTTAACGTTACCTATTAATTCTCTCGGTATGTATATAAACCCTAGGTTATTGAGTATGTACTCATACTTCCTCTCCCTCAATGCTTTGGGTGCGTAATAACCTCTCTCCTCAATATCTATAACTTCATTAAATAGACTCCTAAGGTAATTACTTAACGTTGTACCCCTCCTACTTGCTATCTCCTTAAGCTTGTTAACTATATCTTCATCAAGTGCTAAGGTCTTTCTCTGAAGTACCATCCTAGCTCACCCTAAGTAGTGCTCTCACAATACCTACCTCACTACTTAATTCCTCAATCTTAATCCCCATAGAATTGCATAACTCACTAACAACTACCTCAACCATCCTTGTTAACCTATCACTATACTTAGGTGATGAAACAATCACTTTAAATAATCCATTACCACTAGCCTCAACACTAATATTAGTGTCCGGGAACCAAGTACTCAATACAAGCTTTAGAACATCAACTGTAGCACCCCTCTTAACTCTAACAAGCATACCATACCAAGATGCAGACCTCTTAATAGCGTTGAGTAATTCATTAAAGTGATCATTATCTATTAACTCAATAACCTTGTAAACAACATCTGAAGGTAGTAATGCACCACCCATCCTCCTTAAATCATCCATTAAGTCACTAAGTGCTAAGACTTCAGTAACGTTAGATCTATACTGCATGGACTTAAGAACCTCAGCTAGTACTCTCTCAATAAACTCTCTGAGAGGTACGCCTTCACGTTCAGCAATCTTAATAGCTAGTGCAATAACTGATTCAGATATAGGTATGAATCTCCTAGCACTCAAGTAGACACCTAAGAATTAAATCGATACTACAGGAAATAAAACCAGTAGTTCAGAAGTAATGCTGGGAGTGCAGTATTAGAGCCTTACAAGCTTAACGTACACTATTGTATACAGCAGTACTCTCAACCCTTAAGTACCTATACCAAAGAATTACTACTTGAGGGTGATTAAATGAAACACATATTAAAGTACGCAACACTAGCCTTCCTAACACTAATAATACTCTCAACAATAACAGCATTACCAACACAAGCCATTAACACAAAAACGGCTAACGCTATAATAGTTAAAGAGATAAAGACGTCAAGAGATGCGTGGGGAACGATATATAACAACATGACATTCTACGTAGATATAGTACTAGATATCACATCAGACATACGAGGACCCAAACTTACCATAGCAATGATATATGAAACTGAGGGAGCAATAACTCAGTATCAACTCAATGCTACTAGAGTGGGTACAACATTCACGTATAGAGTGTGGTTCCACATTACTGGAGGGTTACTAAAGGCCTATGAATCAACATCAGGAGGTGATATAAACTACAATGCACCAATATCAATAGAGCCAAACGTAACATTAAAGGATAGTGATAAATTAACTTTCGTAGCATATGGTAAACAAGTCACATTAACATATACTCACACATCGCCATCAATAACGCCAACAATAACCGAAATAGTTGCAACTGATACAATAGTTAACTTCACTGGCTGGAAGCTCATAGCACCAGATCTAAACAAAGACCCGCTTAGCGCTGATATATATGAAAACATGAAGGTAGCAATTAGTGATGGAATAAGCCCACCATTAGAATTAACAAATGTAACGTTCACAGAAACAGGTGATAATACTGGAGAGTTTGAAATTAAGGGTTGGGTCACTGTATCACATAATGTCTCAAAATTCTTTGAAGTCGATGTAGGTGAAAAGCTTATACTTAACTTCACCATACCGAAGTACTACGATGCCCCATCCGATGAAGTGGATCACTATGCCGTAGAATTAAGTGTTGTTGCAGCACCAACAGTAACAATAACTACTGATAGAGTAGAAATACCTCTATCACCTAAGCCCGCAAAGCCTGCATCTGCTGATGGCGGTGTAGTACTCTACATAAACGTAACAGACTACAGTGTAACAGGAGATGAGGTAAAAGTAACATTAAAGGCATACACAAGAGGTCAGGAGATAATTAATGGTACGGTGGCTGAACATCTATACTGCGATGTAAATAGGAATCCTCTAACTGAAATAAGTGGAGAAACAGGTGAAGCAAATGTAACTCTTACAAGAATAAGCGGCACTTACACATTTACAGGTCAAGTAGTACTTAATACATCAATACTTAATGAACCAAAGTACATTGGTGGATGGTTATTAATAACATATAGAGGCGCAGAGAAGAAGTTATACTTCAAGGTATACTCAGCCTCATTGAGTACTAACGCAACAAACGTTAAGTATGGCGATGTCGTAGAAGTAAAACTATATGATCCGGAGATGAACCTTAACACCACAGCTAAGGATAAGGTGAATGTAAGCGTTAGTGGTGCTGATCAGGACTACATAACACTTACAGAGACTGGTGAGAATACAGGTATATTCGTTGCTGACATAAGGATTGGCGTGAACATAACTGGCGTTGATCCTGGTGCTACATTCAGTATAAGCTATACCGATGAAAGGTCACCAAGAACTCCTGAGACAGCTGAGGAGTTCCTAACCGATAGTTACACCTTAACATACAAGATACTATCATTCGTAGGCTCAGTAAAGACTGATAAGACAACTTACGGACCATATGAAACAGTAACAATAATAATCAATGACTGGGATGCTAATAGAGATCCAACAGATAAGGATACCATACCTAGGGACAAGATATACATAATAATAGGTGCAAAGCAGAGACATCCTCCAAGTGATGCTGAAGAGACAGACGTGAATACTGGAGTATTTGAGGTTGAGGTAACACCTGAATACTTATACAAGGAGGCAACAGGTGAAACACCAACAACATTAAAGGAGGCAGCCAAGTACTTATTGCAAGTTGGTGAAATACTAGTAATGTATGCTGATGATTACACACCAGAAGGACCTAAGGTACTACAGACGTCCTTCAGGTTTGAGAGCTATGATCCACAGATAATCACTGATAAGAGCGCTTATAACATTGGCGATAAGATGAACATTACTATAGTTGATCCTGATGCTAACGTTAATAGTGAAGTAATAGACTCAGTAACCGTGATACTTAAGTCAACAAGCTATCCAGTAGGTACTGAGGTAACACTATACGAGACTGATGTAGATACTGGAGTATTTACTGGTACAGTAATAGTTAGTGATACCCAGGTAGGTGCTGGCTACATCTACGCTAAGTTTGGTGACATAATAACTATCGAGTACACAGACGAGCTACCTGCCGACTTCGGCGTAACTGGTGAGGCTAAGACATTCACCCACACAGTTAGGGTTGGTGTTGTTGTTGAGAAGCCTATCAGGCCGCAGGCACCAGCATTCGTTGAGCCAACAACTGGTACACCAGTAACACCTACGGTCGGTAAGTCAGTAATGATTAAGATACCACTAACTAATGTCGGCACTCTTAAGGAGACTTTCACAGTAGTCATGATAATTAGAGACGTAACTGGTGCTGCAATCTACATAAGCATGGCATCACTACCACTAGGTGGTGGAGAGACTGCTGAGATAGGATTCACCTACACACCAACAGCTGCAGGAACATACACTATCGAGGTACACATCATTAAGAGCTTAGCTGACTGGACACCAGTAGGTGAGTCACTAACAGCGACCATGACAGTTAGTGAGTAAAGGGGGTGAGAAGCAATGAGATCAGCTAGAACAGCCGTATTAAGCGTGGCTGTAGCAGTACTACTGATACTAGCAACTACTACCGCCTTCGCTCAAGCCTTAACAATAACTCTTAACAAGACAACATTCGTACCTGGAGAAACCATAGAGGTTAGAGGTACTACATCACCAAATGCTGACGTAACTGTAGGTATAATAAATCCCGACGGTGAACTAGTAGACCTAAAGATAGTGACTGCTGATGGTAACGGTAACTTCATAGTGACGTTCAAGATACCATCAACAATACCGACAGGTAAGTGGACGAAATTCGGTGTATACACTGTTAAGGCTAAGTCTGGTGCTTACGAAGCAACAGCAACCTTCGAATTATCAACAACAGCATGGATTACAGGAACAGTAGTTGATGAAGCAGGTAACCCAGTAGCTGGAGCTACAGTAACAATCGTTGAGACTGGCGCATCAACAACTACAGACTCATCAGGTAAGTTCGTCATATACGTAGATCCAGGTACCTGGACTCTAAGAGTTAGTAAGGCAGGATATAAGGAGACAGAAATAACTGTAACAGCGGTTACTGGCTCTAATGATGTAGGGACTATAAGGATAACATCACTAGAGTCTGCACTACTAGCATTAGAGGATGAGATAAGTAAGTTGAAGGAGCAATTAATCAACCTAACAGCAAGCTATGAAGCTATTAGTGAGACTCTAAAGACAATAACTGACAAGCTTGACGAGATATCAAAGAAGCTAGACACACTAAGTACTGCAATAAGTGATGTAGGAGGTAAGGCAGACGTTATAAGTGCTGCAATTAGTGACTTAAGCAGTAAGCTAGACACAGTAAGGAGTGAGTTAGGAGCTCTATCAGGTAAGGTAGATACACTAAGCAGTGCTGTTGGTGAGGTATCAAGTAAGATTGACACATTAAGTGGTAAGATAGATGGCTTAAGCAGTAAGGTTGATGACCTAAGCGGAAAGGTGGATACCTTAAGTAGCGACTTAGCAGCACTCAAGTCAGACGTAACTAAGGCAATTAGCGACTTAAGAAGTGCTGTAGATACCTTAAAGAGCACAGTAGATACTTTAAGAACTGACATAACAGGTTTAAGACAGGATGTAGCTGGCTTACCAGACAAAGTGAAGAGTGCTGTTGCTGAGATAGGTGGTAAGGTAGATACGGTATCAGCAGCTGCTTGGATAGCTGTAGTATTCGCACTACTAGCATTCATCTTCGCATTAATGGCATACCTAACAATAAGGAGGGCTGTAGCTAAGTAACATATTTTTCTAGCATTAAGCTAAACTAAAACGCTTTTTTATTTCTCTCACATACAGACTTCTTGGTGTATTCATGAAGGCAGCTATAATTGCAGGTGGTTTTGGTAAGAGATTAAGGCCATTAACACTTGAGAAACCTAAACCTCTCGTTGAGGTTGCTGGTAAACCAATAATTCAATGGCAGATTGAATGGTTTAAGAGGTATGGTGTAGACACGATAGTAGTACTTACGGGGTATCTTAGAGAGAAGTTAATTGAGTTTCTAGGTTCAGGTCAGAAGTTAGGTGTTAATGTTGTTTATGTTGTTGAGGATGAACCCTTAGGTACTGCTGGAGCTATAAAAAATGCTGAAGGTGTACTCTCTGATAGTGTATTCTTAGCAGTTAATGGTGATATAATAACGAATATACCATTAGATAGACTAGTTAATGATTTAATCAAAAGTGATGCGTTAGCTTCTATAGCTCTAGTACCTCTTAGGTCACCCTATGGTATAGTTGAGGTAGATAGTGAGGGCAACGTCAAGAGTTTCAAGGAGAAGCCGATGATTGAGGAATACTTAATAAATGCGGGTGTATACGCTATGAAACCTCAAATACTGCAGTACCTACCACGTAAGGGTGATTTAGAGAGATCAGTATTCCCCCAACTAGCTAAGGAGGGACTACTTAGAGGTGTAATATTTAAGGACGTGTACTGGAGAGCTATAGATACAGTCAAGGATGTTGAGGAAGTTAGTAAGGAGTTATCATCCAAGAATATCTGGGGTTCAAAATGATACTGAAAGACTTAGAGAAACCTGTAATCATACTCTATAGAGATGTAGTAACACGTAAGTCACTTAACGAATTATTAAACCTAGGAGTAAGAGCTCTTTACGTAATAACATACCTAACTAGGGATAAAGTCCCAGTAGTATTAGCTACTGAAGACTTAAGCACCATTAGTGATGCTAAGAAGTCAGTTAATGAGTTAAGTATTAATGAATTAATGAAGATTAAGATTAAGGAAAGTGAATTAGTAACTATCGAGGAATTAGCGAGAAGTGTTAAGGATAAAATGTTATTATTCATTAGATTAGGAATTGATGACCTCGATTATGTTAGGTATGTTGTTGACTCTCTAAATAAGGTTGAGTATTTAGGGAAGTCAGCTATAGTACTTCATGAGGTAGGTTTAATTAAGAAGGTTAAGGAAATGTGGGGTTCTCTAGGTGTTAACTGCATGCTATACCTAACTAATCCCTACCCAAACATATCTATGCTTAAGAGGGCCGGTGTTGATGGTCTTGTAATGCCCTATAGCTTATTAAGGAGTAGGACTGTAAGGGAGGCACATACTAGAGGTATGGATGTTATAGCTTGGCTTGTCAATGATCCTGCAACATTCATTAAGGTTTCATCATTAGGTGTTGATGGAATAATTACTGAGAGACCGGAAATTGCTAGAGAGGCTGAGGGTCTGGTTTAGAAGCTCAGCTACCCCTAATGGTCATCACGTGTCAGAGGGCATGACTGTCAGCATCTACCCGATATACTACTGTTTGAAGTAGTTTATAAGGTCATCTAAGCTCATATCCTTAAGCTTTCTTAAAACGTTTAGTGGCATCTCAAAATATATCTCATCATCGATAACCTTAACTTCTATACCTCTGGATCTCAATACATTAAGTCCGCACTCATTAATTACTGATAAGACCTCCATAAATAAGGAGAAACCAGTTGATGGATCATGCTCCCTCATTAAAGCTCTAGCAGCTACCTTAACCCTATCTTGACCAGTTAATGATGCTATGGAGATAGTCCTAGGTGCATTCCTCCTCAAGTAACTAGCTAGTGTTTGTGCAAATGCTTTAAAAGC
>Ga0190367_1001914_pt1 | contig 11361 bp, 10 predicted proteins | sample 4872181011_MG_FD_171838 | JGI IMG/M metagenome (GOLD analysis project Ga0190367, IMG submission 171838) | Hydrothermal vent microbial mat bacterial communities from Southern Trench, Guaymas Basin, Mexico - 4872-18-10-11_MG | ecosystem: Environmental > Aquatic > Marine > Hydrothermal vents >... | reverse complement strand
GGCGTATGCAAACATCAGAAATGTCAACTGATCTACAACTGGAAGACTTTTACCCCTCTCAAATCCAAGTCTCCTCTTTATAAAGCTTCCAAATGAATCTCCAACCATCGATCCTAATGAGAGTAGAATTATCAAGATCGTGAATTCTGAATAACCCAGAGATGAGTAAATACCGAATTTGAAAATTCTTTCAATTAAAATTTGAATGTGAGCAATCAAAATCCCTCCAATGAAGCCACCAAAGAATCCCCTTATAGTCTTCCCATCTCCAAGTATCCTCTTCCCATCAATAAATTTCCTTCCAAAATCCAATGGCTTTCCACCACCAAATATAACAGCAAAGTTGTTTGGTGTGTATGCTGGTAGTAGTAACCATATTGTCCTTAATATTACCTCCATATCGAGATCACATCCCTCAAATCCTTTAAAGTTCCCAGATGCATCACCTCATCATCCACAGCGTAAACCTCAACCTCATCACAACTCACATCCGAGAGTATTGGAGATATGAATCTGCAAGAAGTAACGTCACTCCCAGAGACGAGTGGTGAAAATGCAGGTAAAACAACAATCTCTTCCTTCACCCTCAAAAAGCAGTGAAAACTGTATATCCCATCAATCCTTACCTTTATGGATGGATGTTCGTGACCCATAACTATCCTCTTGCACTCACAATTTTTATGTCCATGAACAATCGTCCAACCTTCGATTTTGTATTGATCAAAAATTTCCAAGCCAAACTTTGAAACTATTGTCCCTAAGAAGTTGTCGTGGTTACCTCTAACGATGACAACATCCAAACCCTCCCTCAGCAAGAATCTTAGCAACCTCTTAACATCCTCCCACTCGTATGGTAAATTCCTTCCAAACTCGTGCTTTAAGTCTCCAGCAATCACTATCCTATCAACATGATCTGACAGCATCCCAATCCTCTCAAGAACATCGTCAATCTGAACCTTCACATCCATACCAATGACATTCTCTAATCCAAGATGTAGATCTGCAATCACTGCTGTCCTCCCAATCATTAAAGCCCTCTCAGGTGTAAACTTGATATTCACACTTGAAGATAACCAAATGTGCTTATAGCGTTAACTGGGACACCTGGAGTTGGAAAGAGTACAGCTGCCAAGATACTTAAAGATAGGGGTTACAACGTTCAGTCGGTGAATGAGCTTGCAAAGCGTTTTAACTGCATTGAGGATGGGATTGTGGATGTAGATAGATTGTCAAGGTTTGTTGAAGGTGAAATGATAGTTGAGGGACACCTCTCCCATCTACTAAATCCAGAAGTTGCCATAGTTCTGAGGTGTAATCCCTTAAAGCTTAAGGAGAGACTTAAATCCAAAGGTTGGGATGAGGAGAAGGTTCTTGAGAACGTTGAGGCGGAGATCGTAGATGTAATACTGATTGAGTCCTTGGAGTATGCTAAAGAGGTTTACGAAATAGATACGACAAATTTGAGTCCAGAAGAAGTTGCAAATGCTGTGGAAGAAATATTAAAGGGGAAAGGAGGGAAATATAAGCCTGGAAAGATTGATTGGATATCCGAGGTTGGAGAGTTTATAGAGGATCTAATGAGGAAAGATTTATAAACAATTGAGGTAACAGTAAATCGATCCCGGCTTAGCTCAGTCTGGCAGAGCGCGGGCCTGTAGTCTGATTGGCGGAGAGCCCGGGGTCCCCGGTTCAAATCCGGGAGCCGGGACTTACTTTACTTATCTTTACATAAGATTAAAATTCTCAACCTAACTGAAAAACTTAAAGGTGAAAAAATGATTAAAAAACTAACACTGATCAATTTCCGTGGAATTAAAGAGGGATCACTTGAACTTGGAGATTTAACAATCCTCGTTGGTTCAAATAACTCTGCAAAAACTACGATACTTGAATCATTATTCTTGGCACCCAACCCTTTACGATTTGTTCCATATATGACTCCTCATAGGGTTAATTTAACAGCTGCATCACTGATTCATGAATTGCATAAAACACTTAACAGCGTAGGTTATGTGTTTTTGCTTTACAAATACACCGCTGAAGAGGCGGCAATACGATGTGATGATAAGGAACTGAAATTTATAAAGCATGGTGATTTTATACGTCTTATAGATAATAAAAGAATTTTCGCACATTACGTATCCTTTGATACACCAAAGGGTAGAATAGAATCTTTTGGTCAGCTTGGACTGTCATCAGAAAGTTCATGGACTGGAGATGAACGAAATAGAGAAAGATTGCTAATCCCAGAATCCCTTTTAATCTCATCGGAACTCGTAAAGTTTGCTCAGTGGTATATCTACAGTAATTGGGCATACATTGCAAACTGTGGAATTCCTGCAAGAGTTGCAGAGGATATTTCTCATTTGGTAAACGAAGAATATACAAACATAACCATAGAACCCTTCTTGGCTGGTAACTTGACAATATTTGGACTACTTAAGGATGGTAGCAGAATTAGGCTTGGAGACTTGGGTGCTGGAACACAAGTTTACATAATTTCAAGAATTCTCTACGAGCTAAAAAATCCTCAAATCTTGCTGTGGGATGATGTAGAAGCACACATGAACCCACGCATGTTAATAAGGATTGCCGAATGGTTTTCGGAACTTATCGAAAATGGAACTCAAGTGGTCGTTACAACTCACAGCTTGGAAGTTGTAAGGATATTGGCAGAATTTAACAGAGATGCAAAGATCTATGTCACCTCCTTAGAAAATGGCATACTCAAAGCAAGGAAACTGACGATTGACGATGTTGAAAACTTGTTATCGGCTGGAATAGATATCAGAATGGTGGGAGCGATGGTAATATGAGACTAAAGCCTACGCCACCAATGTTTGCTACAAAACTAACAAAGAATGTATCCAAAATATTAAAAGAACCAAAATACAAGATCATTGAAACGAAAGATGTCAATTTTGACACTCTTATTGTATTGGGAGATGGAGCTGTCGATGATCTCGTTGTATCGATTATTTGTCATCATTTGGATGGAACTAAGGTTGTAGGAATAACCAAACCAAAAGAGACAAGAATTGGCACACTTAAACATTTCACTACATACATCTCAAATCTTAAAATTAGTAAAATCGTGTTGATCATGGATCAGGAAGATGATCAGATCAATACCATTTACGAACAAATTGAGAGTAAACTGCGTAATTCAAACATCAGATTCGATTTATCTGAAGATAGAGATCGAATGAGAAAGTATAACTGTAGATTGGGAAGTTGGTCATTTGATTTTATCCTAATCATCAGTGGATTGGATGAGATTCCAGCAAATAAACATAGAATTGAGGATCACTTTATCAAAGCTGCAATGAATCTTGGTAAAATTGATCCTCCAAATAGAGAAATAGATACCAAGGAAACTTGGAAAACTCTTGACGAATCCGTGAAAGGTGAAATTTTAAATAGGCTTAAGGACAGTAAGTCATTTTTGCGTGAAATATTTCCCCAACACTTTAGTGGTTTAGCTTTACTCTGTTGAAAATTAAGCGTGTGATTTGGAAATATATAGATAACAAACGACATCTGACGAAATAATAGTTCCATCCATTTAAATTTAGTATTATTAATTTTTCAACAGAGCAGTTTAGCTTTATTTTACTTAACTTGAAGTTGGTGGCAAACACCAACAAAGGATATTAATAATTCAATCTGTTGAAAATGAAGCAATAAGACTTATGCAGTTACTCAACATTAGAAAACGAAGCTAAGTAAAGATAAAAAATCTCTTAATGACTTAAGTTATTCCTTCAAAATCTCCTTTACAACCCTAACACCAAACTCAGCTAGATCCTTAGCTTTCTTCCTCGACTTTGCCTCCGCAAACACCCTAACTATTGGTTCAGTTCCTGAAGGTCTTATTAGTATCCAGCTATCCTCATAGTCAATTCTTGCTCCATCCGTAAAGTTTGCCTCCGGAAACATCTCCCTCAACCCTTTCAAAAGCTTTATCTTATCCCTGCATGGAACCTTGGTCTTTATCATGTGATACTTGGGTATCACCTTTACAAGCTCCGATATTGGCTTCTTCTCCAAAGCCATAAGCTCCAAAACCTTTGCAAAGCTCATCGCACCATCCCTTGCAAGTAGATGCTCTGGAAATATCAAACCTCCATTTCCCTCACCTCCAAAGACAGCTTTAACCTTAAGCATAGTCTCAGCAACGACTGGTGAACCTACGGGTGTATATATAACCTCTCCACCAGCCTCAACAACCACATCCTCAACACACTTCGATGAACTCACTGGAGTCACAACCTTCCCTCCCCTCCCCTCAACGTAATACTTTGCCATCAGAGCCAATACGACATCCTCGGATACAAACCTACCCTTTTCATCAACAAACGTAGCCCTATCTGCATCTCCATCGTGTGCAACACCCAAATCAGCTCCAACCTCTTTAACAACCCTCTTCAAAAGACCAAGATTCTCCTCAACTGGCTCAGGACTCCTCTGTGGAAATCTACCATCTGGATGGGAGTTCAAACTTATCACTTCACATCCAAGTTCCCTCAGTATTTGGGGTGAAGTTACGCATCCAGCCCCATTCCCACAGTCTATCACAACCTTAAAACCTCTATCGTATATTGCATCGAGGTCAACCTCTTTAAGTATTCCATCTATGTAAAGTCTCATGTATTCATCTCGATAAACCTGACCAATCTTATCCCAGCTTGCAATCTTAAATGTCTTGCTCTTGTATATCCTCTCACACTCCTCATCCATATCCCTCGTAAACTCTCTCCCATCATCTTGAATGAACTTTATACCTCCATACTCCCTTGGATTGTGACTAGCGGTAATAACAACTCCCCCTTCAACGTCCCTACACTTCACGTAATACTGCAAGGCTGGGGTTGGAGCAACTCCAAGATCTACGACATCACAACCACATGACGTCAAACCTGCAATCACTGCACTCTTCAGCATTGGACTTGAGAGTCGTGTATCCATTGCGACAGCTACCTTCCTCCTCAAAGTCCCCATAACCCTACCAAGATTCAGAGCCATCTCTGGAGTTAGATCTTCGTTTGCAACCCCCCTAACACCGTCAGTCCCAAATAGCTCACCAACCGCACCTATCCTCATAACGGTAATTCAAAAGAGGTCGATTTAAGAGTTACTATAACTAAGTATTCTGTTGAATCTGAATTTTTAAGCGTATCATCAAATGTCGTTTTTTAGATATTAACTTAACTCTCCATGCTAAGCTTTAGTAGTTCACAAGTCATTTCTAGGGAACATACCATGTAAACTATGTGGACACCTAAGGTTGGGCAATTGTAAATATCAGAAAAATTATGTCACCTAAAGTTATCGCAACAATAAATCCAAATGTCATGAATACTATAAATGGTAGAGCTGGGGTAACCCAAACCTCTTCAACCCCAAACCTCTTCAAATCTTCAACAATCCTCTCATCAAAATCTACACACCTCAAAGACCTAACAACCCTATCACCCTCAACCCATTCAAGTAGGTTGTGAAATCTTGGTATCTCATCTATCTTAACCTTGTAACCTATGAACATCGTCTTTGCAAAGTTACGCTTCAGGGCATTTCTTATAAATAAATAAAAAGCTATGAAGGGTGCAAATATTACGGAGTTTGTCAGAACACTCAATGAAAAGATAAAACCTTTGACTGTGAATTCAAATATCTGTGGATAGACTGGAAACATCAACGATAGACAAATCAGAGCCTTGCAATCCGCACCTCCAAAATTTAGAAGATAATACATGATGTTTGCAAAGGCAAACGTTAATAGAAACTGGAGGAGTACAAAAGCTAAATTGAAACTTTGTTGAGTGTATTGAATGAAATTTAGAGGAATTGAGAGGAAGATCAAAATCAACCAAAGTTTATCCTGAATCTCCCTCCTCTTCAAATCCTCCAAACTAGCCTTTATAAATATACAGAGGGTTAAAGCTACCTTGAGTATCTCGATAAGCATACCAAATCCGAAATTATGGCCGATGCAGTCTCCCTACTCCCAGCACCTCTACCTATCACAAAAACCTCACCAGCCAAATCTGTCTCAATCTGGAGTGCGTTGAGTGTCCCGTGAATTGCAAGTGGATGGTTCACTGGAATCAACCTTGGAGAAACCCTGAGATAATCTCTATTTGCCTCTGCAATCAACCTTATTGTGTATCCACTCTCCAAGGCAACCTTGAAAGCCTCTGGTGTTATTTCCGTTATACCAAACCTCTCAACATCTCTAAACTTGGCATTCATTCCCATTAAAGCGTTTGCAATTATTACAAGCTTTGCACCAGCATCTATCCCCTCAACATCGTATGTAGGATCCTTCTCAGCAATTCCAAGTTCTCTAGCCTCCTCAAGGACTATCTCGTAAGGTAAAAGCTCTTTCTCCATCCTTGAGAGTATGTAGTTGCAAGTCCCGTTTAGGATACCCTTAACTGAAACGATTTCATTCCCAGCCAGATCAATCTTTGCAAGCTTTACAACTGGCATTGCACCACCAACCGTAGCCTCAAACATAAGCCTTGCACCATTCTTTCTAGCGAGATCCATCAAGTCCTTAAATGCAACAACCAACGGTCCTTTGTTTGAAGTTACAACATCTATTCCCCTCTTCAAGCACTCCTCAATGTGTGTCAATCCAGGTTCCCCATCCTCTATGTTTGTTGGTGTAACCTCTATGCACACATCAAACTCAACATCCCTAACAACTTCAATCGATGTAATCTCTCTTGGCAACCCCCCTCTCCTTTTCATCTCCAAAACTTCTTTAAGGTTTAACCCTCTCTCATCAAAAACTCCCCCTCTTGAATCTGTAACTGCAACAACCCTGTAGTCACCCAGATAACTCTTCAACACATCCCTCTTCTCCATGAGAACCTCAGCAACACCCCTTCCAACAGAACCAAATCCAACGATTGCAATCCTCATAGAGGTTCAATCACCCTTATACCCTTACCCATGCAAACCTCCTTGAGTATTCTTACAGATTCCCTAAGCTTCTCCTCATTTAACGCTGAAAGTTTTATGATTGCTGTTGATGGCTTCTTCAACTCTGGCATGATGATCCTCATATCCACAACCTCAGCAAATCCAGTCTCATCAATCCTGTCAATAGTATCTCTCAAATCTGTATGTATTATGTGACCAATCAGGAGTAGGGTTGTTGTTACCGTATGCTTTATTCTGTTATAGCTTCTTATAACGATACCCCTACTCTCAATCTCCTCAATCAACCTATCAACCTTTGAATCATCTATTTGAACGGCAATTCTAACAGGAATCCTTCCCAAAGGAGTTGTCTCATCCCTCCTGTGAGTTACACTTATCACGTTTCCTCCAAGTCTTGAAATTGGTTCCAAAACCCTTATCAGTTGTCCAGGCTTGTCCTCAAGCTCAACAACCATCGTGAGCATAAACTGGAATCCCCTCCTCCTCAGTAACCTTCCTAAACTCCCTCATCAAAATTTTCGTAATCTCACCTGGCTTACCATCACCAATTACTCTACCGTCTATCCAAACTATTGGACAAACTTCAGCTGCAGTCCCAGTAACAAAGACCTCATCAGCTGTGTAGAGATCGTATATGCTCAAATTCATCTCCCTAAATGGAATTCTCAACCTTTGAATAATGTCTATCACAACATCCCTCGTAATCCCCTTAAGGTTGTTTACAGTTGGGGGTGTCATGATGATACCGTTCTTTACTACAAATATGTTGTCACCACTCCCCTCACTCACGTAACCGTTTTGATCCAAAAATATTGCCTCATCACCTCCCTTTGCATTTGCCTCAATCTTTGCAAGTATGTTGTTTAGATAGTTCATGGACTTTATGTTTGGTGGCAATGAATCTATTGCGTTCCTTCTGACTGTGACGGTGACAGCCTTTATTCCCCTTTCATAAAGATCTCCATAAAGCTTCTCCCAGGGTTGAGCTATAACAATTATAGTTGGTTTCCTACACTTCCTGGGATCCAAACCCAAATCCCCAATCCCCCTAGTTACAATTGGTCTTATGTATGCATCCCTCAACTTGTTTACTCTCAGAGTTTCCATGATTATTTCCATAAACTCAACCTTTGATATTGGAATCTCCAAAGCTATGGCTCTTGCTGAATCGTAAAGTCTATCTATGTGTTCCTTAAGCTTAAATATCTTACCGTTGTAAGCTCTTATACCCTCAAACACACCATCTCCATATAGAAATCCATGATCAAAGATACTGACCTTTGCCTCACTCCTTGGAACAAACTTGCCATCAACGTAAACAAGCAACTCCATGATCCCTAAAGAAGTTCAAGCAATAATAAGATTTCGTTATTGAACTTCAATGGCTTTGTTAAACAAAAGATGCTTTTTGATTAAGTGTCATCGATTTTTGACACGCCATGGACGTATCCACTTTGTTATGCTCTATTGAAAATTTTCAACTTAATTTCTAAGCTTCTGCTATGCTGATACAAACCTCAGAGTTTTGTTAATTTAGAAATCTATTTGATAGAGCAATATAATCTTTAGAGCATATCTTGCTATGTTGAAAATTAAGCGTGTAATTTGGAGATATACAAACGACATCTGATGATTTCAACAAATCTATATCTACATCACAAACCGTCAAAAACGTAAACCTCAAATCCCTTGGATTTGGCAAATCTCAAAATCTCATCATCCCATTTTGAGAGTGCAAAGACAACCCTAACTCTCCTACCTGAAAATATTGGATTTTCTTTTATCTTGTCAAGTATTTTGTAAACCTTTTCCATCTTCTTCAATGCTCTCCTCCTTTCAGTCTCTATCTCAACTATTATAACCTCATCACCCTTTACAATAACAAGGTCAGGTCTGTATCCAAGCTTTGAGATTCCCGTAAGCTCAGATTCAACGTAAACGTTCCCACCAAACATCTCAACAACCTTCTTCCTCATGTAGCTATGTTCAAACCCTTCACAACCAACCTTATCACCATGCAAGGCAATTTTTATATTCTCAATAGCCTTCTCAATAGCTCTACTCCTCAAATCCAAATTTATCTCTTCAAGCTCCTTCAAAATCACCTTCAACCTTTCATAGACCTGCATCTTCTCACAATCCTATCAAGTTCAACCAAAGCCTGAACTGGTGTTAGATTGTTCACATCAATCTTTGATATCTCATAAATTATCTCATTATCCACATCAACCTTCAGACTTTCAAATATCTGATAAGCTCTCTCAACAACCTCTTTTGGAAGGACAAGTTCTGCAATCTTTATTCCGTAGCTGTCCTTACATGCCCCTCTCTTTATCTTCCTGTCAAACTCACTATCAACCATCTCAAAGTGATAGTTCTTTACACCATCCAAGCTTTCAAGATCTGAAAGTTCGTGATAGTGTGTTGCAAAGAGAGTCTTTGCTCCAATCTTATGAATGAACTCCACAATAGCCCAAGCTAAGCTCAAACCATCCTTTGTTCCAGTGCTCTTCCCAACCTCGTCAAGTAGTATCAGACTTTTCCTTGTCGCATTTCTCAGTATATTCCCAACTTCTCTCATCTCAATCATGAAACTGCTGTATCCCCTCGTTATGTCATCAACCGCGCCTATCCTTGTGAATATCTTGTCAACAACTCCAATAACAGCATAACTTGATGGGACAAAGCATCCAATCTGTGCCATTATGGTTATAAGGGCTGTCATCCTTAAGTATGTGGATTTTCCAGCCATGTTTGGTCCAGTTATTATGAGTATCCTACCGTCCTTAGTAAGCTTAACGTCGTTTGGAACGAACTTGGTTGTCAGCTCAACAGTTGGATGCCTACCGTCTCTAACTATTATATCGTATCTGTTGTTAACTTTTGGCTTAACGTAGTTGTATAGGACTGAAACTTCGGCAAAGGTTGATAGGACGTCAAGCTCAGCAATCTTGTTTGAGCTTTCCCTAATCTCTTCAACTCTCTCAGCAACCCTCTTCCTCAAATCTTCAAAGAGTTCATACTCCAAAGATCTAATCTTCTCATCACATGCCAAAATCTTCTCCTCCCTCTCCTCAAGCTCTGGAACTGTAAACCTCTCAACGTTTACCAATGTCTGCTTTCTTTTGTAATACCTTGGGACGAGTGCAAGCTTTGACTTTGGAACCTCTATGTAGTATCCAAACACTGTATTGTATCCAACCTTCAACTTTTCTATTCCAGTTTTCCTCCTCTCTCTCTCCTCAAAATCCCTTATAAACTTCTCATGCTCCTCCTTAATCCTTCTAAGATCGTCAAGCTCCCTCGAATATCCTTCCCTTATTATTCCTCCATCCCTCAAATTCACGGGGGGATCGTCTACTATTGCAGATTCTATTAGTTCAACAAGCTCCCTCAAAGTTTTCAAGCCTTGAGTTATCTCCCTGAGTTTTCTTGAGTTAAAGCTGAATGACTTTATCCTCTCAACACACTTCAGAGAGTTCTTTAGAGCTACGAGATCTCTTGCATTTGCCCTCCCATATTCAACCCTGCTAACTATCCTCTCAAGATCGTAAACATCCTTCAGTATCTCCCTCAAATTTCTCCTCAAAAAACTCTTCTCAAAAAGCTCCTCAACAGCTTCAAGTCTCTTCTCAATCTCATCAACATTTAAGAGTGGTCTCTGAATCCATCTCCTTAGGAGTCTGCTTCCCATTGCTGTGCATGTCTTATCCAAGACTTCAATCAGTGTCCCCCTTCTACTACCATCTATCAGATTTCTGAATATCTCAAGGTTTTTGAGTGTAGTAGAGTCGAGAAGCATGTAATCCCTACTCTCATACTTCTGAAGCTTTATTACCATACTCTTTATGAAGAGTGAATCCCTAACGTATTTCAAAGCAGAACCACAAGCTTTGATACACTCCTCCTCAAGATCAATCTCCTCAAAGTTTGGAACACACTCCCTAAGTATTTCAATTGAATTCCTATAGTATTCATCTCCAAGTGTGTTGACAATCTTGACATTCTTTCTAAGTTCCTCAATCTCATCAAATCCCTCTGGAACTATACACTCAACTGGATTGAACTTCATAAGCTCTGCAATCAAATCGTTAAAACTCTCCAAGGATGTTGTAAAGAAGTCTCCAGTCGATACGTCTATCAAGGCAATTCCATAAATTCTGTCTTTGTATATAGACATGAGGTAGTTGTTCTCCCCAGTCAAAAGTTCCTCCTCTATCAAAGTTCCAGGCGTTATGACCCTAACAACCTCCCTTCTAACCAACCCTCTGGCTTTGGATGGATCCTCAACCTGTTCACATATAGCAACCTTGTAACCCTTCTCAATCAACCTCTTTATGTATGGGTAAACTGAATGGTGAGGAACTCCAGCCATTGGATGTTTCTTATCCCTTGAAGTCAAAACTATTC
>Ga0190367_1001913_pt1 | contig 11366 bp, 10 predicted proteins | sample 4872181011_MG_FD_171838 | JGI IMG/M metagenome (GOLD analysis project Ga0190367, IMG submission 171838) | Hydrothermal vent microbial mat bacterial communities from Southern Trench, Guaymas Basin, Mexico - 4872-18-10-11_MG | ecosystem: Environmental > Aquatic > Marine > Hydrothermal vents >... | reverse complement strand
TCTTAGTATACGGTTCAATTGAGGAAACATATTGTACTCTAACCCTAACTTTAGAAACTGGTATTTTCATGTACTTGTAAACGTGAGGTACTTTAACTGCTTCTAGTGATATATAGGGATAGTATTTTATCCATCCCTGATCAACGATTGAAGTGAAATTAACTGAAAATTCTATTCGAGAATTCATGTAAATGAAAGGTGATTCAAGTTTTACTTTCACTTGACTTACCTTTGCTGGTTTAGAAAAGCATGCAAGAAACCTTCTAACTATAAGGTCGTATATCCTACTCTTATCGATAGATAGCTTACCTGGGAGGTTTCCTGTAGGATATATGGCTGGATGAGCAGGATCCTCTTTTGTTCCTTGCCTAGGCTTTAATTGGCCTCCCGTTTCAATAAGTAATGTTCTAACTAATCTACTATATGCTGGGTTTTTAGCTATGTTCATTAATATTCCTCTATAGTTTATGGTTGATGGTAATTTTTGGCTATTAGTTCTTGGATAGCTTATTAATGCATCTAAGTATAGTTGTTCAGCTATTTCCTGGGTCCTGAGCGGGCTATAACCATATATTCTTGAAGCTTCTGCTTGGAGATCTCCTAGATTAAAGGGTGATGGGGGATGTATGAGCTCTGTTTTATATGATACTTGCGTGATAATGAGGTATCCATATTTCTTTATCAATTGAGCTATTTTTCTTGCTTCTTTCAGTGTCTTAGGTCTTGGTTTATCTAATTTGACTGAATATTCTTTGTCTCCTATCTTGACTTTAACTTCAATTACTAGTTGAGGTTTTGGTATATTTAGCCTTCTCTCTATCTCCTTCTTAGCCATAAATGCAAGTGTTGGTGATTGAACTCTACCTGCACTTAGTATTATCCTCTTTCCCGAAACTTTCCTTACCGCTTCCATTAACACTCTACTAACGTTAATACCCCATAACCAATCTAGTTCATGTCTACAAAGTCCAGCTTCTATCATTGGCCAATCAAGTTTTTCCAGCTTATGAAAAGCTCTTCTTAGGTCTGTTGATGTAAGTGTTGAGAATTTCATCCTATATGCTCTTCTTAGGTCACCAAAGTGTTTAATAATCATGTATCCTATAACTGATCCCTCGACATCGTAGTCACACGCATTTATGTAAATTGATGCTCTTTTACATAGCTTTTCTAATAACATGTAGTATGGTTTTGTATAGGATGCGTTTTTATCAACACTCCATACGGGTACCCAATGATATGAGAATACGGGTACTCCATTCTCATTGGTGGTTAATGTAAATAAATGGCCTACAGCTGATGCCACAATACAAGTTCTTCCTTCAACGTTTATTATCCAGAAAGGTACTTTATTCCATGTTCTCTTAATAATACTTCCCGTTGAGAGAGCCTTCGCTATTCTATTAGCTGCTTTGGGTTTTTCAGCAATTATTAGTATGTAGTTGTAGTATGGTAGCATCAAGACTTGCTTACCTTTATGTTGGTGTTATTATGTGTACTTAGCTACCGTTAAGTTAATTGTATTGGTAGGGTTAATACAATTAAAGTAGCATAGACTAGTATTAATAGATAGTGTTTCCTATTCATTCTCGAAATTACATTTAATCCACCAATATGTGGTCTCTGACCGCTCAACATTAATGCAAATAGTGAGAATATTGCTACTAAGAAGAATATTGGTGGATTATGTCTCACTACACCTGTTATTTCGGCTGATCCTATCACTAGGGATATCATTGCTATTACTAATCCTAGATAGTAATGTACTTTAGCGCCAACTATGGCTCTAACAATGTGGCCTCCATCTAATTGCCCTAGGGGTAATAGGTTTAGGAATGTAATTAGAAACATGAAGTAGCATGCGAGTAATACTGGGTGAACGTATATACTTACTCCTGGTGGAACACAATACTTTAACATTATGGCAAGAATCATTGGAACCATATTTATTGGCTGAGCCTCTGATGGTAATACTTCAGGTTTAGTTACTTGATACGATAATGTGATTCCAAGATAGGCAAGAGGTATTGTTACGAGAAATCCTGCAAGGGGTCCTGCTATTCCAAGTTCTATTAAGTAGTTTAGGTTTGGTGGCGGTACTCTCATGTTAATAACTGCTCCAAATGTTCCTAGGAACCCAAGATTAGCTGGAGGTGCTGGTATAAAATATGGTGGACTAACGGGTATTCCTCTACGCCTTGCAACCAGGTAATGCGCGAGTTCATGAATAGCTAATGCTCCCATTAATGTTCCCAAGAATAATAAAGAGTCCTTTAACACAACTGAAGTATCAAACTTTACTCCTAATCCTTCCCAAAACCTTAGGGATAGGTACCATCCAGATATGGTGACCATAATTGCAGTAATAATCGTTAAAACTATTGGAAGACTACTTCTCCTCTTTTGTTGCCCTCTAGGTATGAGATGTAAGGCTAGAAATCCCTCATTTGTGGTAAGTAATGGTAAATACCCGACATCTACGATTCTCTTATATAGTTTGTCAAATTCATTCTCTATGTTACCAGTGGCAGATTCAACTATTAATAGATAGTCTCCTTTATCGCCCTTCCTGTAGGCTATTATATTAAAGTATTTTGAAACCAACGCCGTGATTTCTTCTTCACTTACTTCGCTATTTACCAATACTACTCTAGCCTCCTATATTTTAGGAGTTGAGATAAGGGTATAAGCTGAACTCTTCCATCAGGTAATCGTCTCCTAATAGTTATTGGTAGTAGTCCTCTACGAAGCTCCTCTTCAGCGATAATAATGGGATCTGTAGTCTTAATCTTCGATAAGTCAATCAATGGAGGTGCTCCTAGTGCTAGTTGTAGTGCTCTTGCACCAATTATTCTAGCTTTCTCATACTTCGTTAGCCACGGTGGTCCTATAAGATTAGACCTTTTCCATGGATACAATGCTTAATGCACCACGTAGCCTTTATTGACTGGTTTGGTAGAATATGAATCAGAGAATAAAAAATATATAGTTAATAAACTATGTGGTATTACCTCTTATGCCTATTAGAATTCAAACTTTTCTTTTCCAAATTCTTCTTTACCTTTTTCTTTCTCCTTCTTCTTTGGCGGTGCTGCAGCTATTACGTCGTCTATCTTTAGAATTGCTGTTGCTGCTTCAGTAGCACTCTTTAATATCTGCTTCTTAACTATGGCTGGCTCTAGTACACCTATGTTTGTCATATCGTCTACTACTTTTCCATTAATAACATCTATTCCTGCGTAGATTTTCTTCTCATCTTTGTGCTTCTTGACAAGTTCAGCTAGTGTATCTAGTGCATCAAGACCTGTTGTTTCAGCTAATATCATTGGTATTTCTTCTAGTGCTTCTGCGAAGGCCTGTATTGCTAATTGCTCTTTGCCAGTAACTGTTTCAGCGTACTCCTTAAGCCTAATTGCGAGTTCTATTTCTACTGCTCCTCCTCCGGGTACTATCTTTGGCTCTCTTAGTACGTTTCTTAACGCATGTAGTGAGTCGTTAATACTTCTTTCAACTTCATCTAATAGCATATCATTAGCTCCTCTTAGTAGTATGGTTACTGACTTTGGATTCTTACAGTCCTCAATGAATACCATCTTATCGTTACCAACTCTTCTTTCTTCAACGAGACCAGCATAACCTAGGTCTTCTGGTGTTAAATCTCTGATGCTAGTTACAATTCTACCTCCAGTTGCTCTTGCTAGTTTTTCCATGTCGCTTCTTTTTACTCTTCTTACTGCTAGTATTTTCTTCTTAGCAAGAAAGTGCTGAGCAACATCATCAATACCCTTCTGGCAGATGACTACATTTGCTCCTACATCTGATATCTTGTCTACCATGTCTTTTAGTATTCTTGTTTCTTCATCTAGGAATGCCTTGATTTGTTCTGGACTTGTAATGTTTATCTTAGCGGTGATTTCTGGCTTCTCGACTTCTAGTGGGCAGTCTAGTAGTGCTATTTTTGCTTTTTCAACCCTCTTAGGCATACCAGGATGAACAACCTCCTTATCAAGAACAATACCATATACTAACTTACTGTCTAGGAGGCTTCCTCCCTTCTTCTTCTCAATTTTAACATTATCTAATGGTACTCTATAAGTTCCATCACCTCTCTTTTCAGCAACTGTAAATACTGCATCGATAACCATATTTGCTATTTTCTCGAATGTAGCTCCTGATCCTACATACTTGCTTGCAATAGTCGTTTGAACTATTTTCTTAAGCATTGGCCTAAGCTTTTCTCTATCCTCAGGTTTATCTAGGTCTCCTAGGTCTAGCTTTATAGCGATTTTATCTATTTCCTCAATAGCCTTGATCATAGCCTTCTTGAATCCTTCGATGATTATTGTTGGGTGTATTCCTTGTTCTAGGAGGTTTTCAGCCTTCTCTAATAATGTACCTGCTAGTACTACTGCTGTTGTAGTTCCATCACCTACTTCGGCATCTTGAGCTTTAGCAACTTCTACGAGAAGCTTTGCTGCTGGATGTTGTACTTCCATTTCTTTAACTATAGTTGCTCCATCATTTGTTATAGTTACGTCACCAAAGCTGTCAACAAGCATTTTATCTAATCCGCGTGGTCCAAGGCTTGTCTTTAGTACTTCAGCTAATACCCTAGCGGCTAGAATATTACTTCTGAGCGCATCTCTACCTGTAGTTCTTTTAGTTCCCTCCTTTAGTATTAGTACAGGTACGCCATACATAGCCATAAGTTAACCACCTATACTATGTCTTATGCCGGGATTCCTTGGGAATCGCTTCTATATAAACTTTTCCCTAATGTCCAAGTAAATTAACGAAGTATACAGAATTTAAATAATCAAACACTAGTTATAGCGGGGTGCCTGGAAACATGGCAAGAGTGGAAGAAATGGTAAATAGGGTACTTAAAGTATATTCGAAGTTTATTGAGATGGAGGATATAGATTCAGCTAATAAGTATCTACTCGCTTGCATAGAATCGTTAATATATGAGTATAAGGCGGGAGAATTAAAATCAGATGAACTTAGGAAGATATCGGAGGAGCTAAGGTATAAGATAATAGATGGACCTAATTATCTTAACCCATATATTATGGAGGTTCTAGGAATACTTGAAGAGAGTGTTAGCGAGGAGAACTTAAGTGAAGCTTTATCTAAGATAGCTATGCTACATAGAGAGGAGAGGCTTGACAAACTAGAAGTATAAGGTGGTTGAAGATACATACATGTACTACATGTAGAAGGCGCACTGCAACATTCTTTAAAAGAGCATCAGGGGAAAAACTATGCCCACAATGCTTCATTAAAGGCTTTATAAAAAGCGTTCAAAGAACTATATCTAAACATGAACTGCTAGGTCCATGGGATAATATTTTAATATTCATAGACCCACATATACCATATATCTCCATGGGTTTAGCCTTAGCTATGGGTATTGTAGAGTCAAAGTTTAACACAAAGATATACGCCTTAATACCTAAAGCATTCAGTAACGAAGAGCTAGAAGCCATAATCAGGATTATTGAGGAGATTAGTAATCATAAGGAAATAAACGTCATTACCAGTAATGAGGAATATGAATGCATTGAAGGAAATATAATTAAAACATTCCTAAATAATCTCAACTACATTCAAAGAGTATTAAATAAGGCTCAATTATCGGAATTGAAGGTAGCATTTCCTTACACTATAGAGTTATTAACATATCTTCATTTAAAACTATGGTTTAATGGTCTTCATAATTTAATCAAATATGTATTACCGAAGTTTAAGTTAGATGATAACTTAAAAATAATATACCCGTTCTACGGAACTTTCCTTGATGAAGTAGTATACTTTAATCACTTAAATGGAGTCTACAAATATCATTTAAGTCCATGCTCAAAGCTAATAGATGTTCATAATGATGCACTATATAAGTTAGTACAAGACATAACGTTACATAACATTGAACTTTTATACTCTAATTTAATGATTATTAAGAGTTTAATCTAGGTTCTAGAATCTAATTCTCTTACCATACCTCCTTAGGGTATCTCTTACTCCTCTTCTCAGAATGTATACATCTTTGTATACGTCACCTAGTGATCCTCTTTGCTCGAATATCACCTTTCCCTCAAGATATACCTTTACGTATGGAGTACTATCAACTTTCTCTCTAAGGAATAAGTCTTTGCATTTATCGCTATATACTTTAACAAGTTCAGCAGGAGAATTTACCCATCTTAACTCTCTATCAAGTCTTTCTAAAACTTGCTCAAATCTTCTAGATTCTTCACTATTATCTAGGAATGCTACTAGCACCAAGCTATGTCTCGATAGTATGTTGTAGTAGTCGGACGTACTGTTAGCTGTTCTAACCACGATGTACACCTAATATTTCTTCAAATTTTACTTACTAAGCTCTCTATTTTAGATTTTAGTATCGATGAGAGAATCTTCTTTTCCTCGGATGTAAGGAATAACTCTATGTCATAAGGGCTTCTACGCGCTGATGGGGGTTTAACGTATTCCCCCATAAGTACATATCCTTTCTCTAATACTTCCTTAATTTCACTTATAGATGCTTCCTCACCAAACTCTACTAGTTTCTCTCTAAAATCTATTGACTTCTTTAACTCCTTCTCGGATACACTACTACCACATATAATACACGTTAAATCAGGTGTAATAGCCCTAAAACCGCATTTAGGGCATGTGAAGGGGGTAGGCCTTCCATAACGTTCCCAAAGCATTCTCAAATTACCTAAAAGATCTAATCTTTTACATCTAAGTATTTCCTGGTAAAGCCTTGGTGCATTTAATCCCGCTACTTCCTCACCATTAAGTATTATAAACTCTAGCTGCTCGGGAGTTAGTTTTTCTCTTAACCTTAGTAATTGCATTGAAATTATCTTAGCAATATTGGTATAGTATCTTCTAAGCCTAGAGATAATGGTATCAGTTGAGGGTTTATACGATGATTCACCTACTACAGCTTCTATAGCAGGCCTTAATACCTCAACTAATTCCTCATCACTTAAACCCAGAAGATCTAACCCAAGAGCTGAAGCTACTTCACCGGCAATAGACTTCGTAAGTGAATCAATATCAATAACCTTTTTACGATAAGCTCTTCTTCTGGTTCTTCTCTTCCTAATTTGTTTAACCCCTTTAGAAGTAGATTCTCCAGATTCCTGTTGAACCTCCTTAGCTTCCCTAGTTTTTGACCTCTTACTCCTACGCCTAGGCAATATACCATCCAGTACATTAATGATATAAATAAATTAAGATTTTCTTCTAGCCTAGAATAGGGGTTGAGAATAGTCTCTATCTCTAGCTCTAGCCAACTTTCTCTCTTTCACAAATCTACTAACAAGGTAGCTTAATACTATTCTCAGCTTATTCTTATGTCTCCTTCTAACATTTCTTAGCTTTGCTTCAAATTCGTATATATCTGGTTTTTTATCTTTAAACCATGCTCTAGCTAACTTATTGTAAATGTACATTAGTAGGTCTAGGTATTCCTCATCTAGGTCTATGTCATACTCATATTCTATTACTATATCTTCTATTAGGTCGCCTATTACATCATCTATTACATCAGCAACACTCATGCTTAGAGTACCCAGAGTAGTTGTTTGAAGCTACGCTAATAAAAGCTCCGCTCACGAAAACACCAGAAATACTCTTATATGAGCCTTATTAAGCTTAGTGGATGAGCGTTTAAATACTTGACGCTCTCCCCTAATTGATATTACTTGGCATTGTAATCAATAATACCGTTATTCAGATAATAACTCAATATTTGATAGTCTTAAATACATTGATAAGACTACTTAAGAGGTTAGACGAGGGTGATTTATTGGAACTATTAAGAGAAGAGCTAATTACTAGCATCAAGGAAGCTGTAAGGGAGTCAGGTAAGCTCATAGTAATTAAACGTAGTGGTAGTGTAGAGGATTTCGATGAACTTAAGATTTTAAATAGTATTAAGAAGGCAGTACAAGGACTTAACATAAGTGAAGAGGAAGTTTATGGGGTATTTGAAAAAGTTATTGAAGAAGTTCTACAGAAAGCTCGTTCAAATAACGGTAAATTAACGTCAAAGGAAATATCAGATATTGTAGAAAAGGTTATGATAAACTCAATGGTATATGCCGTTGAATGGGAGGAAGCTACTAAGAGATACGTACTAGCTAGGATATATAATGACGTTTATGGTAAGGGTAAGTGGAGTAGATTTGATGAAAGAGACCTTAAGTTAACATTTAATGCCATTAAGCTTCTTGAGGTAAGGTACTTACTCAAAGACCCTAATACCTTGAGATACAAGGAAACTCCTCAGCTTATGTTTAGGAGAGTAGCAAGAGTACTTGCAAGCATAGAGGAACTATATGGTAAATCACCTGAAGAAATAAAACGCATTGAAGACGAATTCTATGAGCTAATGTCTAATTTAAAGTTTATACCTAACAGTCCAACACTAATGAATGCTGGTACAAGACTTGGCATACTCTCTGCATGCTTTGTTATACCTGTCAGAGACTCCATGGCAACACCTGAAGGAGATGGAATATATGATGCCGTAAGAGCTCACGCTATAATAACAAAACATGGTGGGGGTACAGGATTCGATTTCTCAGAACTTAGACCTGAAGGAGACATAGTCGCAAGTACTAGCGGCGTCGCTAGTGGTCCTCTTTCATTTATGAGAGTAATAGACGTTTCAACAGATGTAATTAAGCAAGGTGGTAGAAGACGTGGAGCCAACATGGGCGTACTTCACGTATGGCATGCCGATGTGGAGAAGTTCATTAAATGTAAGACGGGAGAGTTAAAGGATGTAAATCTACAAAACTTTAACATAAGTGTAGGAGTTTACGATGAATTCATGAAATTAGCATTAAACGGTGGTGAATGGAAACTCGTTAATCCTAGAAAGACGAGTATATCCCCCGATAAGAGCTGTAACTCAAAGTTCTATGCAATTGTTAGGGCAAGACACAGTATAAACGATGAATGGGTACAAGAAGTAATATTAAATGAATTAGACGAAAACAAAGGAGCTGTACCTCTAGAAGAATCCAAGATAATTACTCTTGAAGAAGCGTTATCCATAGCCGAAAAAGAGAATGCAATAGTAAAGACAGTAAATGCAAGGAAATTATTCCTAGAAATGGTTAAAGGAGCATGGGATGGAGGAGACCCAGGACTACTATTCATAGACACAATAAATAAGAGACATCCCGTATGGTATATCGGGAAAATAAATGCAACAAATCCATGCGGTGAAGTACCTGCACTTGAATGGGAGAGTTGTAACTTAGGGAGCATTAATCTAGAGAAATACGTATACTATGATGAGAACGGTGAACCCCACATAGATTGGAAGGGACTTGCTAGAGATATAAAGATAGCTGTAAGGCTCTTAGATAACGTTATTGACGCCAATAGATATCCACTAAAGCAAATAGAAATTGCCACAAAGAGGACGAGAAAAACAGGCCTAGGAGTTATGGGATGGGCCCACATGCTAGTTAAACTAAAAATACCATACGATAGCGTTGACGCCGTTTACCTTGCATATCATCTCGCAGAATGGATAGCTTACAACGCATACTTAACGTCAATAGAATTAGCTAGAGAAAAGGGAGTATTTCCTGCATGGAATCCAAAGCTATATAGACCCATCTGGAAGACCGTTAAGCCTCTAAGTGAATTATTGAAGATATGCGAGGTAAATCAAAAACCATCAAATAAAGTGCTAAAACTCCTAAGCGAGAAACCTCAAGTAGATTGGAGCTTAGTTGAAGAGCTTATGAAGAAGTATGGATTAAGAAATGCGTGTGTTACCAGTATAGCACCAACGGGAAGCATTAGCATAATTGCTGGTACTAGCAGTGGTATTGAACCAATATTCGCGTTAGCGTTCATTAGGAGGGTAAGTGTAGGTACATTTATTGAAGTTAATAGACTATTCCTTAAGTTCTTAAAAGAATACGAATTAGATGATCCAGAATTAATAGTCGAGATAGCCAAAGTTGGGAGCATAGCACACATACCGTTCATGCCAAGAACTATTAGAAAAGTATTTAGGACAGCACATGATGTAGATCCTGTATGGCATGTCCTTCACCAAGCAGTATGGCAGCAATGGGTTGATCAGGGAGTTAGCAAGACAGTTAACCTTAGACATAATGAACCCCCACAAACGGTATACAAGATATATGTACTTGCATGGAAGCTTGGATGTAAGGGAATAACAGTATTTAGAGATAGAAGTAGAAGGAGACAGGTAATATACTTTGGACTTAAAGCAGAGAAAGAGAGAAGGCAAGAGGAAAGAGAGGAAGGGGTAAGTGAAGAAAAGAGTAGAGTTGAGAAAATAATTGATAATGTCATGAAGCAAAACATAACAGTAGTCAAGAATGGTACGAGAACTGCAGCTAAGAGATTTAGGATAGGTAAGGAGGAATTTATAGCAGCTTCGGAAGAGTATGCGGGCGGATGCCCTACATGCGATAGCTAATTACATGAACCTTATTCTTGACTCGCCTGCCCTTTGTATAATTCTTCTTAGTAATTCGTCTTCATAAGGTACTCCTACAAATTCTACATTACCATTTATTGCTATAGTTGGAACAGTCATTACATTATACTTGTATGCTATATCCATATTCTCGTATGCTTCAATAACATCAGATGATATTAACCTTCTACCAGAAAGCCATGACTCGTAAGCGAACATGTGGGCAAGTAGAGCTGCATAGGGACAATAGGGGCATAAGGGAGTTACTATGGTCTCGATCTTTACGGGTCTAATAATTCTCTCCCTAATAGCTCTTCTTGTGTACTCTTCTAATCCTGAATCACCATTGCTTATCCTAATAATTGTTTCAACAAGAGCTTTAAGCTCTTCACCTGCAGGAGTACCTGTCCATCTAACGTAACCTTCAATTAAGGCTATTGTCGGTATACGTTCAACTCTCATTTTACTAAAACATTCCTCATCTCTTTCCTTAAAGCACACCTTAACTCGAAGCAGTTTACCAGTACTTGGTTTTTCTGGAGCTACTTGCGTTAAGGCTTTAACTACTTTAACTGCATCATCACAGTACAAGCACTCGCTTCCAATAAATAAGTAGAGGTCAACAGGTTTATCCATATCAGCTAATGCCTCCTTGAGAGCCGCTAAGTCTTCTTCGGTAAACTTTACATGTAATTGATTACCCATGTCCTAACCCTAGCATTGACCTATACTATGCTTTAGGTTTATATTTTTATCTACCTTAAGATACTAACTGTCTATGAGGATTAATAAAATGAAGTGTAGCGTATGTGGTAGCGATCAAGTAGTATATGCTCCTTCACCAAAGCTAAGATTATGTAGAGATCACTTTAATGAG
>Ga0190367_1001912_pt1 | contig 11374 bp, 15 predicted proteins | sample 4872181011_MG_FD_171838 | JGI IMG/M metagenome (GOLD analysis project Ga0190367, IMG submission 171838) | Hydrothermal vent microbial mat bacterial communities from Southern Trench, Guaymas Basin, Mexico - 4872-18-10-11_MG | ecosystem: Environmental > Aquatic > Marine > Hydrothermal vents >... | reverse complement strand
CAACTTTCACTGTATCTACATATCCAACTCCTGTTAAAATGTAAATTATTCCGGGAACAATCATTAGAGTTAATCCAATATAAGTTAAGATCTCCATAGTCCTAGCAAAAGATGTATTCATCGGATCTACTTTTACATCTTTCATTCACACCACCTCAAAACATCTTTGGAACGTAATCCAATCCAGCCAAACCTTTATAGATATCCAAAACTGCAGCTAGAAGCATTACTCCCAACACAATATATCTAACTATTCTCGGCCTAGCCCTTACTGCAAGTTTTGCTCCTATCCTAGCACCTATTGTTATACCTATAACCGATGGAATTACAATCATTGGCAGAACTGCACCATTAGACAAGTATACCCATGCAGCCGCTGCATCATTCACCGTTATTATCATCATACTAGTTGAAGTTGCCACTTTTATCGGTGCTCCCATTATCAAGTTCAATACTGGGACATTTGCCCATCCAGCACCCAATCCAAACATTCCTGCTATGAATCCAACACCAGCAAAAGCTGGCAAAGCTATTTTCATGTTTGTGACCTTATATTCCACAACTCTATCCAAAGTAGGTTCATACCAAGCACCCTTAAGTTCAAGCTTTTCTGAAAGACCATCTACCCTCTTAACCTCTGGAAACTCAACTCTCTTTGAAGTCAACATCACAATGAAGATTATGAAAAGCACTATACCGAGCATGATCGTTATGTAGTATTTACCTTCTGGAAAAGCTGAGGTTATCCAAAGCCCTATAATACCACCAAGTATAGAAGTTATTATCGAAACAACTACAATTGGAGCCATTATTCTTAGATTTGCCAATCCCTTCTTAGCGAAGTGAGGAGCAGATGATAAAGCTGAAGTCAAAGCCATGATAAGTCCTGCACCTCTTATGAAGTCTGGATGAAATGGAAAGAACGCTGTAGTTAGTGGTACGAATAGCACACCACCCCCAACTCCAGATATAGGTGCTATTATTCCTATTATTAATGTGAATACGAATAGACACAGTGGCCAAAACCACCAGTCCAAACTTATCACCCCCTAAACGATGGTGTCGTGAGTTTGAGAAAACAAATAAATCTTTTTATTATTTGCGAATATTTTTTATGAAAAAATAGTGAATTGTAGTGAAATTTATCCTAATTTAATTATTTGAATATAAAAAATAATGAAAAGTAGTATATTTTAACAAGAAAATTTATTTATCCTACCTGTGTAACGAACGCATATGGCCAGTAAATTATACAGAATATCAGTTGCTGTCGATGAGAAGACACGTAACATTCTTGAAGACCTTGCAAAAAAAGAAAATAAGACTTTATCTGAAATTATAAGGCAAGCAATAATAATGTATTCTAAAATGAAGGATGTTCCTACACTCGATGACATTGAAAGATTCATGGATATGGTATCAAAAAGCAATAATATAATACTTGATATAGAATTGTGGCTAACTTTTTTAGATGAATTAAATAAAAGCAGTTCTGAAAAGTTTTGGGAAATTATAGAGAGAATTGGATATGAACATGGTTTTGAGTTGAAGAGTAGAGGAGTTAGAAATATTGATGATATTCTTAAAATTTTGAGTATTAGGCATTTCTTTGAATTTAATAAAAATAATAATAGTTATACATTAATATTAACAACTAGAAACGAGGTTAAATTTTTGAAAGCATATTTAAGCGGTTTATTCAAATCATTGGGAATTGAAAAGAATTTTGAAGTTGTCGAAGGGCTTAGAAAAATAATTATAATGACAAAAGATATAAAGGCTCAAAGCTAGCATCTCAAGTCTACCAATATATCAGGATTTATCCTTTTATATAGTTCTGCAAGTCTCTGAGAAGATATTCCAATGTGAACATCCATCATTTCTACATTAAAACCGTATGATTTTGCCTTTTCAGCTAAATTATTCAATATATTTAATGTTTCTTCTCTTATCTTGTTAAATTTCTTTTCCAATTCAAGTAAAACTTCGGATGGATAATAATCAACATCTTTCATATAGATTAAATATAATTTCCCACCAAACTTGCTGGACAATTTTTCTAAATATCTTTCAATCTTACCTACTATATTTTCATCAACGATGACTAAAATCTTCAACTCCTTCGCTAACGACGTCATTAATGTGTCTGAATTTTTGAAGTATATAAGAATTTTGAATCAGTTAAATATTTATTACATTGATAACACTCAAAATTGAGGGCTCGTAGCTCAGTGGTAGAGCGCCGCCTTCGCAAGGCGGAGGCCCCGGGTTCAAATCCCGGCGAGTCCATTATCTTTTATATTTTATTTCTTCAACAAATCCACCCTCTATTAATGCTTTGGCATTTTCATTAGGTAAAAGTACGATATCATCTCTCCTAAGCTTGTAAGTTCTACCGTTAACACCCTCAAATTCAACATCTTTTTTAACTCTAACCATAATTTTCTCCTTCCTTTCAAATATTTTTGACTTAAATTTCTCAAGAATTTCGATAATCTTTCTGTACAAATCCCTCTCAACCTCTATCATACTTTCCTCATCTACCTTACATCCACAAACATTCATCCAAGCCATCTTCAATATTCTATTCACCCTTGCTTCAAATACATCCCTTCTTATCCTCTTTAGAGTTCTTATCTCATCCTCAATCTTGAAATAATCATTTTCATCAACATTGTTCTTAGCCTTCTCTCTCTCTTCTATCATCTCCTTCAAAGTATCGTAAAAATTTTCGGGAATTCTCCTAAATTCTCCATTCCTACAGCTTTCCCAGATTGCTATTATCTCATCAATGTCCATATAAAGCTACACCCCTACACATTAAGAATATTGCTAGGTATTCAGGTAAAGTATGTTTATCTTTCCCAAGTATATACCTTTCACCCCCAATTTTAACCTTAACCTTCTTCAACAACCTAACCTTAACTCCCTCATCCCCAAAAGCTAGAGCATCTGTATAAGGATCAAAGCTTTCAAGATCATCAAAATCAATCAAAACAACTTTCAATCCAGTTTTACCATGTAAAGAATTTGGTAATCTAATCAATCTCTTTATATCAGCAGTAACTGGAGGATCAATGTAAACTGCCAATTTTTTCAAACACTTTTCTATCAACTTCTCTCTAATTCCTGCTGGCACAAGATCTATTCTACCTCTCTTTATTTCACTTAAACATGACTTCAGAATTTCTCTATTCTCTTCATCAACAATTTTGTTAATTCTACCATCCCTGAAAGCATTGTAGATATAACGGTATATCATCTTGCAAATTCTATCAAACTGTGTTCCTTTCAGCTTAAATCCTCTCAATGTAAGATAATCCACAATTTCCCTCCTTTCCATCCTCTCCAAACCTCTAAATCTTTCATCATAAACATGAATATGATAACCTCTGTTACCAGAAAAACATATTTCTATTCTATTCTCATCAATACCGAAATCGTTTTCAAGTATCTTTATGAGTTTGAATGCTTCTCTTTTAGCCAGTTCAAGTGATCTCGTAGGAAGGTGATCGTAATCAATATCAAATATCAAATCAGCTCCGACCCATTCCTTCTCATCCATCTCAGCTGAAGGTTTCATATAATATGCTGAAGAGAAGTATGCATGAGCAGGAACATTGGATAACATATATTCTTTCAATTCATCCATTTCAGAAAAGGAGATGTGTCTAATCATCATAAATTCGGGAAAGTTTTTTAAAGGAACAAATGCCCACTCCCTCATCTTAAATTCAATAGGCTCATAGATTTCAGCCCCTGAATAATACTCCCTAAACTTTTTGATTAGATAGTATTTCGTCAGTTCCACATTGAATACTTAACTTATAGAATTTAACTCTTTATCTCAAAAGTTTCTCCGCTTAAACTGTCGATAATAACTTCATTTTTTATCCAGAATACTTTGTAGGCCTTTAAACTTTTTACTATTTCAATTTTAGGATACCACCAAGAAACTACAACCATATTCCCCCATGACAAAGCGGATTTTATAGCTTCTTTCTTAGCTACCTCTTCACTTACAATTTCCTTCATAATTTTATCTCTCTCAACATCCCACTCCTCAATACTTATACCATCTCCCCTCTCAACACCCAATCTTATGCAATCTACATAAGCAAAATAATCTAAACACTTCTCACTGCCAAAAATTCTCCTGAATTTTAATTTTATGTGATACAATCTGTAAGGATAAAGGACATAGTCTGCATTCATTCTTAAACTTGGCCTTATCACTTTAACAATCATGACTAAAAATGTAAAGATTTATAATTAAGAATATCCCTCAAACAGTCATGTCGTATACAGATGTAATTCTGTTGCTGACAGTCCCAACAATTCTAGGATTGATCGTTATGGCAATATATGGATTCTGGGATAAAATTACTGGCAAGGAATACGTTGTCGATGAAGATGTACTAGGTTACGAGGTGATAGAAAAATGAACGAGATTTTGTCAGGTGTTATAGCGTATCTTATAATTTTAATTGGTATAGGTGTTTGGGCAAGGAAATTTACGAGAACTGAAGCAGAATATTTCATTGGTGGAAGGAGGGTTAAGATAATTGCAGCAGCCTTGAGTGATAAGGCAAGTGATTTCAGCGGGTGGCTTATGCTGGGATATCCAGGACAAGCTTTTAAAGCTGGATTGGGTGCTTTCTGGGCGGGAATTGGTTGCTTCTTTGGAACACTTGCAGATTACATACTAATAGGGCCAAGGCTCAGAATTTATGCTGGAAAGTTTAGAGCTATAACAGTTCCAGATTTCCTAGAGGCAAGATTGAGAGATAATACAAAACTGATAAGAGTTCTTGGTGCTATTATAATTCTAATATTCATGACAGCATACGTTTCAGCTCAATTTACAGCTGGAGGAAAGGCTCTCTCAGAATTCTTTAACATAGATGTTCAGACTGGAATAATTATAACGATGATTGTTGTCCTTATCTACGTTCTAATTGGAGGATTCTTTGCAGTCGTTTGGACAGACGTTGTACAGGCATTATTTATGATTTCAGCTTTAATATTGACTTCAGCAATAGCTGTAACTGCAATGGGTGGACTTGAAAATGCAGTAAACATAATAGAGTCTATAGATCCAAGAAAAGTTCATCCATTTGGAGGTGCAATTGGTTTAATGGCATTCATATTTGCAATAGGATATGCTTCTTGGATAGTCGGTTACTTAGGACAGCCACATATAATAACGAGATACATGAGCGTAGAAGACCCAAGAAAGCTCAGAAGACCTGGTGTATTTATAAGTGGTATATGGACTGCAATAGTTCTAATATGTGCATTTCTAGCTGGATTTGTAGGTTTTGCTTTGGCTGAAAAAGGAATAATAAGTGTTGATGATCCTGAAAAGATCATTCCAGCTATAACAGTAAAATTTTTACCTTCTTGGTTGTCAGGTTTTATACTTGCCGGAATATTGGCAGCTATAATGTCTACAGCAGATTCTCAACTCTTAGTAGCTTCTTCAGCCATATCGAGAGATCTTATACACAAGGTTGCAAATGTTGAATTGAGTCAAAAATGGATGGTAAATATAGGTAGGATATTTGTCATAATATTGGCCTTAATAGCTTGCTACTATGCTTTAAGTGGTAGTAAACTCGTTTATGCAATGGTAGCTACAGCTTGGGGAGGTTTAGCAGTAGGATTTGGACCTATAGTTACTCTGAGTCTTTGGTGGAAGAGAATTACGAAGTGGGGTGGAATTGCTGGAATGGCATACGGATTGGTATCTGAAGTTATACTCGAAGCTATTATATACGGATGGGAGTTCAATCCAAATGCCCCCGGAATATTCGGTAAAATAGGTGCAGTTTTAAATGGTGTTCCAGTATTCTTTATTAACTTCTTCATAACATTGATTGTCATAGTGATTGTCAGTTTAGTTACAAAACCACCCAAAGATGTTGTAGAGATACATGAAAATATATTCGTAAAGATTGCAAGGAGTAAAAGTCAGGCTGAGCATGTTTCAGAGTTTTTGAAGTGATTACTTCAATTTTTCCCATTTATAAAGTTCAATTACATCAGCAAGAGTTTTACCGCTCTCTATTTCAGCTCTAACTCTATCCTCATGCTTCTTAACTTCCAAAGCCCTTCTTGCAATCTCATAAGCCCTCTTCTTTGGAATGACAATAACTCCGTTATCATCTGCAACTATCCAATCTCCAGGATTTACCTCAACACCTCCACAAACTATTTTAACATTAATTTCACCGAAACCCTTAGGTTCGCCAGCATTTGGAACTACTTTTTTTGCAAATACGGGAAAATCAAGCTTGATTATATCTTCAACATCTCTTACGGCACCATCTATTATTACTCCCGCAATTCCCTTATTGATACAACTTCTAGTAGCCAACTCACCCCAAACGGCTGAACTATCTCCAGAGCACTTTATGACTATAACATCTCCATCCTTAGCTAAATCTATAGCTTCAACTGGCTTAGCCCAATCCCCATCAAGAGTAAAAACTGTAACAGCCCTACCAACCACCTTTTTTCCTTTCACAATCGATTTTACATTTTCCATAGCTCTTGCCCTATGCATTGCATCACTAACATTTGGAGTTGTTACATTCATCAAAATATTTCTAATCTCTTCATCTAACTGCTTTTTAGGGACTTTTACAATTTTTTTATGCTCTATATATTCTCTAAACTTCTTAGCAGATTCTTTTGGATTTTTTGTTCTCACAATGTTTCCACCCACTATCACAATATCAGCCCCAATAGATACACATAAGCTTGCCTTTTCAAAATCCAATCCTCCAGCAACTGCAATTGGTATGTTCACTTCTTTTACAACCTCTTTTAAAATTTCAAATGGATCATAACCAAGCATTTGAACATCAATACCCACATGAACATTGATATAATCAACACCCAATTCTTCAAGCTCCTTAGCCCTCTCAACAGGATTAGGATGATTGATTAAGTCAGCCATTATCTCACAACCATACTTCCTTCCAGACTTTATTGCTTCCTCTATAGTTGAATTGTTACTTAAAGCCAATATTACCACAATATCGGCACCACTTTTGGCACACATTTCAACTTCCAATGCACCAGTATCTATCGTTTTCATATCCGCTACAATCTTGTGATCTCTAAAAGACTTCTTCAACACTCTAACAGCATTCATACCCTCACTCTTAATTAAGGGAGTTCCTACTTCAATCCAATCAACATATTCTTCAACATCTTTGGCGATCTCAATAGCTCTCTTAAGCTCAACTAAATCTAAGGCAACTTGCAGTATGGGTTTGTTCATATCTAATTGATATTCTCAAGTTTAAAATAAATTAGTGTGTAGAATGGGCAAGATCAATAAACTATTCAAAGTTGAGAGAAAATATGTTATCAACTTATATGCCTAAAAGATTTTGCTTTATAATTGAAGAGAATAAATCTAAGTAGAAAAGAAATAATAAACAGATTTTGTAGATTCAGCTTACCAGCTAAATATCCAAGAAAATGGAACTATAACTTCTTAATCTTAAACGGAGTTCTAGAATCAGTAGCTGATTTTATTCAAGGAAGAGCTTCAATTACATTCGGTTCTATGCACTACTTGGCTAAAGTTGAACAAGCTAGTAAATGGTATTCAAGGGTTGTTGATAGGTTGATTGAATTATTTAGCTGATACATATTCGCATTCACCCTTAAATATCTTGTAGTTTCTAAGCTTAGATAACTCATTTAATATAAATTTATGACAATTTTTCACTTCAATAATCAAATTACAAATTTCTTCAAGCTCTCTTTCAAGCTTTCTCTCAGTATTAGATAATAATTTTCCAATTTCTCTCTCAAAATCAATTTTTCTTGTGTGTTTTTGACTACTTTTAACATGGAAAAAGTACCAAGATTTAGTGTTAACTTTACAACCCAACATATAATCAAATCCTACTTTGTCACTCCTAGATTCCTCTACAATCAATCCTTCAAATTTTAAATACCCTTTTTCTGACAATTTCTTTCGATAGAGATAATCAATTAAAAAATTAATACCATTATCTATTTCAAAAAATTCATTACTCTTTATAAAACTATTTTCAAACTCTTTAAGTTCATCTTCAAGTCTTTCTTTAATCCTGCTATGAATCTCCCAGATTTTTTTACAATTCTCTTTGAAACTTTCGTATTTTATAAATAATTCAACGTTGAGGTGATTTCTGAGGTCAGCGAAAAGATGATGTTTTTCAACGTTTAAGTCTTCTCCCTTGTAGTAATTATATCCTCCATTAACTACTGCAATTTCACCAAGATTAGGTATATATGGGTACACTTCTCCAATTTTGATTTTATTTAAATCTGTAATCCAAGGTTCTATTATATTTTTCTTTAAATCATTTGTATGATCAAGCATTAATCTAAACTTTCTTTCACTTCTAATCTCTCGAATGTATTTGCGTGTTAAGATGGCTAAAACCACTGTAGCTATTGCAGTAATTAATGCAGCTATCGCAGAAATTAAAGGACTATAATAATTTGCAATCGAAGCTATGTTCGAAAGCATATTGAATTTAAGTTTTTTAATGAATAAACTTTACATTTCTTCTAGCTCTTTTATCCCCCATATCTCTACTTTATTTCCTTCTTCGACATTTGTTACTATGATAAATCTTGCATTCTTTGCTTTTGAATATCTTTCAAGTTGTCCACTATATTTAACTTCAGCTATAACAAATTCTCCATCTTTCTCTGCAATTATATCTGGAGAACCAACTTTTTTAATCCAATCTGGAGCTTCATCCCTTTTTACAATCCTATAACCAAGTGATTTTAATTTCTCCTCAGCACAGATACGTAAAACTTCATGTGGATTAAGAAATTTAGCACTTCTTAAAGCTTTTTCCACATCCTTACTCCTCTTAAAAATCTCTCTTACTCTTTCCTCTTCTCCTAACACATCCCAAACTGACGGAAGCTTCATAATTGTTGCTGAATTTATACCAATTTATAGGCCTTTCCAAGAATGTTAAAAGTCAATGAAAATTCTAAGAACATGCGGGGGGAGGGATTTGAACCCTCGAACCCCTACGGGACGGGACCCTGAATCCCGCGCCTTTTCCTGACTCGGCAACCCCCGCTATTTCGAATTGATCAAGAGATGTATAAGACATTTTTGATTTAAAATTTTTACAGATAAACAGTAAGTTTTAGCAAAGTTATTTAATTAGATATGAATTGCTCAATTCAATGGAAACACTCATGGAGATGGCAAAAGTGGGAAAATATCCAGAATGGCTTAAAAATGTTGCCAAATCAGAAGGTATTGAGTTGGATAAACTCGTAAAGTTAATAGCTAAGGGAGAAGTTGTAGTTCCCAAAAATATTGATAGAGAATTAAAATATCCTAAGGCTATAGGTAGATTTGTTAGCACTAAGATAAATGCAAATGTAGGAACATCAATAGATTATATCGATGTTGATGAAGAAGTTGAGAAAGCAAAAATAGCTCAGAAGTATGGGGCAGATGCAATAATGGATTTGTCTACTGCAGGAGATTTAAATTATATAAGGAGGAGATTATTAGATGTTACTGAAGTTCCATTCGGAACAGTTCCAATTTATCAGTCCGCAAGGATGAAAAAAGTTGTAGTGGATATGGATGAAGATGATTTCTTCAAGTCTGTAGAAATTCAGGCTAAGGATGGAGTAGATTTCATGACAATTCATGCTGGAATAAATAAATTTACCCTCGATATTTTGAAGAAATCTGATAGATTGCTTGGAGTAGTAAGTAGGGGCGGTGCAATAATAGTTGGATGGATGGTTCACAATGAAAAAGAAAATCCTTATTATAAAGATTTTGATTACTTACTCGAAATTTTGAAAGAATACGATGTCACAATAAGCTTGGGAGATGCGTTAAGACCTGGTTGTCTCCACGATTCTGATAGAGCTAAATATGCTGAATGGATTGTATTGGGTGAGTTGGTTGAGAAGTGTAGAGAAAAAGGAGTTCAGTGCATTGTTGAAGGGCCTGGGCACATGCCAGCAGATCAAATTGCTTCTGCTGTAAAGGCTATGAAGGTAATAACAAAAAATGCCCCTCTCTATCTTCTTGGCCCCTTAATTACAGATATTGCATTGGGTTACGATCATATAGCTGGAGCAATGGGTGCTTTGATAGCTGGTATGGCTGGTGCCGATTTCATATGCTATCTAACTCCAGCAGAGCATTTAGCTTTGCCAACAGTTGAAGATGTTAAAGAGGGTGTTATAGTTACAAAAATTGCCGCTCATGCAATAGATTTGATCAAAGAGGGTGTTAAAGATAAAGCTAGAAGGATCGATTACGAAATGTCTTTGGCAAGAAAGAACTTCAATTGGAGAAAGCAGTTTAAATTGGCAATAAACGGTGAAAGAGCTAAGAACATATGGAAAAGGAGGAAATCAAAGTTCGCATGTTCAATGTGTGGTGATCTATGTGCAATAAAGATTGCCCAAGAAGCTCTAGAGCGTAATGTATTTAATTCCAAATGTGGGCAATCTGAATCATGAAGTATCCAAAAAGAGTAAAAACTTTCTGTCCCTTCTGCGGGAAACATACAATTCATGAAGTGGAGAAGGTAGGTAAGGGTAAACAGAGTGCTCTCAAATGGATTAACAGGCAAAAGAAGAGAAGAGGAAAGGTTGGAAATTTAGGTAAGTTCAGTAAAGTTCCAGGTGGAGACAAACCTACGAAAAGAGTAAACATAAGATTTAGGTGTACTGAATGCAAGAAAGCTCATTGCAGACCAACTTGGAGGGTTAAGAGGTTTGAGTTGGTTGAGAAGTGATGAATATGGCAAATTTTCTAAGAGTGGTTTGCCCAGATTGTGAGAACAAACAGATAATTTTCAGCCATCCTTCAACTGTTGTAAAATGTTTGGTTTGTGGAAGAACGTTGGCAGAACCTACGGGAGGAAAGGGAAAAATTAAAGCTAAGATCGTTGATGTTTTAAGTTAAAACCAAATCTATCTATATCTCCATTCTTTATTCTTGTTGCAGAAATTGGCTTACCATCGTATGCAACAACAAAATCTACTACAATAATTGTTATGGGTTTTTTACCCAATTCTAATCTTTTTTCGTTAATTTTTCTAGCCATTTCATAAGTCTCTGGTGAAACAATTATGTAATCAAAATCCTCTTCCAATGTTCTACCGTACGGATCTTCTATCTTAACTACACTTACATTTAATCCGTAGTTTCTCTTAACATAATCTCTCAAATTTCTAACCCTTACATCGTATGGTAAAACTGTTCTAAATCTCTTTCGAGCCATTTCATCACTTGTTACACCAAAAACAACATTTTTACCTATACTGAATGCCTTTCTTATCAGTCTCTTATGTCCTTCAT
>Ga0190367_1001911_pt1 | contig 11380 bp, 8 predicted proteins | sample 4872181011_MG_FD_171838 | JGI IMG/M metagenome (GOLD analysis project Ga0190367, IMG submission 171838) | Hydrothermal vent microbial mat bacterial communities from Southern Trench, Guaymas Basin, Mexico - 4872-18-10-11_MG | ecosystem: Environmental > Aquatic > Marine > Hydrothermal vents >... | reverse complement strand
GGAAGAACAGTACCAAACGTATTCAAGATAGGCTATGGATACGCTGAAATGGGCTACACATTCGTAGCTGAACCAGCAAGCCCACCACTAAAGACAAGGCATACACATGAAGAACTTAACGCTATTCCAATGATAGATAAGCTAACATACATAATAGTTGATTCATACTGGATAGTACTAGACCTAGTTCAAGAAGGAGATAAGGATAGATTAGCTGCATTCCTAGGATGGTTATTACATGCTACTAAAGGATATGCACTTAAACTAGTAGACCCATGCTCTGATGTAGCATGGATTCTAGGTAAGAAAGGACTTGACCTCGATGAACAAGTTCCAGGATACAATATAACGCCAAGAGATGTAATAAAGGCTGTAGGAGAAGCTTCTCAAATCCTAAATCTACCACACCCCATACATGTACACTGCAATAAACTTGGACATCCAGGAAACTACGCAATAACGATTAACACCATGGACTTAGCTAAAGACTTCGCCAAGAAAGAAGAAGTATCAATGCACATAACTCACGTACAGTTCACAGGATATAAGGGAGATTCATGGGCAACACTTGAAAGTGGAGGAGAAGATATAGCTAAAACACTAAACAAAACCATCTATGTCAGCTTAGACATGGGACAAATAATTCCGGGAGCTCCCGCTACGACAATGACAGGTGACGCTCCATTCGAATACATACTATATCACTTAACACGCTGGAAATGGTGCTTTGCAGACGTTGAAGCTGAGGGAGCTGCAGGAATAGTACCATATAAGTACCGTAAGAAGAACTACGTAAACACCATACAATGGACTATAGGCCTTGAAGTAATGCTATTGGCCAAAAACTTATGGAGAGTATACCTAACGACAGACCATCCTAATGGAGGACCATTCACAGAATACCCCAAAGTAATATCATGGCTTGTAAGTAAGAAAGCAAGAGAGGACATGATGAAGGAAATGAGTCAAAGAGCAGTAAAGAAAACAGCACTACCAGCAATAGATAAAGAGCTAACACTATACGATATCGCAATAATAACTAGAGCATCACCAGCAAAACTACTAGGAATTGAGAAAGAGAAGGGACATTTAGGCATAGGAGCTGACGCAGACATAGCAATCTACGACCTAGATCCAACAAAAGCTGACATCAGTAAAGACTATGAGAAGGTAATAAGGGCATTTAGAAGAGCATACTATACGATAAAGGATGGAGAAATAATTGTAAAGGAAGGAGAAATAGTAAAGACCGTATACGGAAAAACGTACTATGTTAATCCAGAAATACCCGAGGACCTAAGGAAAGACATAGAGAAGTACACTAAGGAGAAATTCAGGCAATACTACTCAGTTTCTCTAGACAGATACATAATAGATGTAAGTGAACTAAAGAAGCCTAAGGAAATCAAGGTTAAAACAATGCTAAGGTGAGATAATATGTCTCAGGAAAAAGCTACATTCTATTTGAAATTAAAGGTAAAGCCCATAGTACCATTGGATTGTAGGACAATTAAGCCGGACAACTTTGTTGGAAAGTCCATCAATGATATAAGGAAATTGAGAATATATGAGGGAGGTAGAAGAACCGTACTTGAAGAAATATTTGATGTAGAAGGACCAACAACAGCACCCAACGACATCAACGCTATTGAACTAGTAATTATGGGTGAAGGAACACATAAAATAAGGTACTTAGGATACAGAATGACCGGAGGTAAAATAATAGTAAAAGGCGACGTAGGCCCCTTAGCAGGCTATAAGATGGCTAATGGAACCATAGTAATTGAAGGCAATGCTGGTAGCTGGCTTGGAGCAAAAATGAAAAATGGATTCATAGAAGTTCGTGGAGATGCAGGAGACTTCATAGGAGCTAAACTTCAAGGAGAAAAGCCAGGTAAAGGAATGAAGGGTGGAATGATAATAATTCACGGTAATGCAGGTTCAAATATAGGTGCTGGAATGAAGAAAGGAGCAATAATAATAGAAGGAAATGCTGGTAACTCTGTAGGAGCATATATGGTTGGAGGCTCTATATTAGTTCAAGGTAATTGTGGAAGCTTTACAGGAGTTAGAATGACTGGAGGTAAGATAGTAGTTAATGGAATAATAGATGGAATACTACCAAGCTTTTACGTTGACTCAATAGTAGGTGCAGCGAAAGTTAAGGGAAGAGTATTCAAGAAACCATTCATGCTATTCATAGGTGACGCATTAGTTAGCGGAAGAGGAATGCTTTTCGTAGCATACGAGGAGAATAAAACTCTATTAGAACCCTATAAGAAATTAATCGAAGAGGTTGAAATAACATGATCTCCATGAACAAGCTAGCAGTAGACCTTGTTATGAAAGCTCTTGAAAAAAAGGAAGAGTTAAGAATATCAAGCCAAACTATTGGAGGAGCTACAGTAGTTGACATGGGAATTAAGGTTCCTGGAGGCTTTGAAGCAGGAGTAATTCTCTCAAAGATATGTATGGGGGGATTAGCTGGAGTATCCATATCTAGATTCCATGTAGCAGACCTAGTATTACCTGCAGTTGTTGTTTATACAGATTACCCCATAGAAGCGTGTATGGCATCACAATTCGCTGGATGGAGAATTAAGGTAGGAAAATACTTCGCCATGGGAAGTGGGCCTGCAAGAGCTCTTGCTAGAAAACCCAAGAAACTATACGAGGAAATAGGTTATAGCGAAGAGGCAACCGAAGCAGTACTCGTATTAGAAACGGATAAACTACCAACAGAAGACGTAGTAAAATATGTAAGTGAAGCTACAGGAGTAAAGCCATCAGATCTATACATAGTTGTTGCACCAACAAATAGCCTAGCAGGCTCAGTACAAGTTAGTGCAAGAATCGTAGAAACAGGGATTCATAAGCTACATACCATAGGATTCGACATAAAGACCATAAAGTATGGATATGGAGTAGCACCAATAGCACCACTACATCCAGATCAACTAGTTATGCTCGGTAGAACCAATGACATGCTACTTTATGGAGGAGAAACCTTCTATATAGTCGACTACCCAGATGATGAAAAACTAAAGGAGTTCGTAGAAAAAACACCAAGCATAACATCTAAAGATTACGGCAAATCTCTTGCAGAAAAGGTTATGGAGATAGGAATAGAATTCCTATACAAGATAGATCCTAAGATATTTGCACCAGCTATAGCAAAGGTCAATAACATAAGAACTGGTAAAACGTACATGGCGGGTAAGATAAACGTAGATATACTAAAAGCTTCAATAGCATTACCCTAGAGATCAATATGAATTCAATTCTTATTTTTTAACCTTGTTTATGACGTACTTAACTATTTCTTTAGCTATATCCTTTTCAGTTACGCTTTGGAGACCTCTCCATCCGGGTTGACTATTTAGTTCAAGTACATAGGGTTTACCATCAATTAATAATACATCAACGCCAGCTATCTCGCATCCCAATAACTTAGCAGATTTCAATACTATTTTCTCGATTTCAGGGTCAAGCTTGTCGATTTTTATAGGCATGGCTCCTTGCGATATATTGGTCTTCCATGCGCCTGGAGCATACCTATACATAGCAGCTACTATTTCGTCGCCTATTACGAATGCCCTAATGTCCTTACCTCCATGTGGTAGATATTCTTGGAGGTAAAGTACATGTCTTGTAAATGAAAGTGCATGTAAAACTTCCCAGAGTACATCTCTATCTCTAAGCCTAATCCTAGTACTTCCATGACCTCTAGAACCAAATACGGGCTTAATTACTATGCTCCTACTCTTCATTAACGGTAATGTCCTATAGGCTAGACTAGCATTTTCTGCTACAATAGTTTTCGGTACAGGAATACCGTGCATGTGAAGAATATATAATGATCTAAACTTATCAATACACTTCTCTATGGCTGAAGGATTATTAACTATCTTAACACCATAATCTTGTAATGCATAAAGTACGTCCATTCGGTAAATAGCTTGCTCAAGACTACACCTACCGATAGGCCTAACAATAATAGCACTAACTTCATCAACTAAGTTAACTCCACGAGCATAAACTTCAAGCCTATCACCACCTACAAATGAAACCATATCCCTAAACCTAAATGGATGAGGTCTATGCCCCAAATCCTCTATAGCCTTTATTAACCTAAAAGAAGCCCATCCACGAGGATTTCGAGTTAAAATACCAATAATCATTCAATATTACCTCCTACTTTACGCACCCTATATAGTATTGATTAAGTTTTTGAAAGTAATAAATTCATTAGAGAACAAGCTAAAATTCTATCATGTATTTTCCTCCAAGCTCTTTCTCAATAATTTCAATTGCTTTTAAACGATCCTTTAGAGGATACTCAGGTGTTTCAAATATGAACTCCCTTTCAAAGTGGCTATAATCTCGCGTCAGGAACCTTCCATGCTCTTCAACCCAACGCCAAAAATCAGTATTAGGGTAAGGTGTAGCAATACTGAAATGTACATAGTCAGGTTCAACTCTTTCAATAAATTCTATTGTCTTATATACTGAGCTAAGAGTTTCACCTGGAGCACCAACCATAAAGAATAACCCAACCCTAATTCCTACATTCTTTGTCCACCTTATCACCTGCTCTGCTTGTTCAAGCCTAATACCCTTACGTAGAATGTTTACAACCTTTTGATCACCAGATTCTATACCATACCATATTGTAGTACATTCACTCTCAGCCATAGCCTCCAATAACTTTAAGTCAACATTATCAATCCTTATACCATTAGGTAAACTCCAGGGTCCTAGACCTTCCTCTTTAACCTCATTAATTATCTTAAGAGCTCTATCTCTGTCAAATGTAAAGACATCATCTATGATCTTTACCTTAGGAACCTTATACTTAAACTTAAGTAACCTCCACTCCCTAAGTACGTTATCGGGACTACGATACCTAAACCTTCTACCCATTATGAACCTAACTACACAGAATAAGCAATTATATGGACAACCCCTACTAGTCATTATTGCACCAGCATTTTCACCAAAAACACTTAAATCAATAACATCCCTGTCAGGTAAGGGCAGCGAATCCAAATCATCTACTATACCTCCTTCTATTAATATGGACTTATTATTTTGATTTCTTAGCCGCTCTACATCGTCAAGTACCTTACCAAGAGCGTTTTCCCCTTCACCAACAACAATTACATCAGCAATTCCCTTGAAATCCTCTGGAACAAGAGTTATGTGAGGACCACCAACAACTGTAATTACATTAGGGTTTAATTCCTTCAGTAACTTAATCAACTTAACAGTCATATTATAGCTAGGAGTTACCGTAGTAAAACCAACAATGAGAGGCTTATCCCTTAAGAACTCCTCAATTAACCTATCAGTAGGCATTACGTCTAAGTCAAATACCTTAACTTGAAATCCATGAGCCTTAGCTATAGATGAGAGATACAGTAAACCTAGTGGTGGATATAATCCCTTCTTCTCTTCCTCAATAGATGCTGGTACAGGGGCTTTTACCAAATATAATATCCTTGAACTCAAATACAGGGCACCTCTACCCTCCACTACTTAAATACATAATTTTATCCCAAAACCAATTACTATTATTAAAAATACTATGTATGCAACGATGAATACTAAGTCCATTAACTTAAACCTTATCGGTTTGTAAAATGTCCTCCTCTTACTATAACCAAAACCTCTAGCCTCCATAGCTTCAGCTAAGTCTCTAGCTCTCAACAGGGCACATACTATTGTAGGTATTATTATTGGTATGAGCTTCCTAGCCTTCTGAATAATATTCCCCTTCTCTAGCTCTAGCCCTCTAGATCTTTGAGCATCATATATGCTCTTCATTTCATTAAACATTATTGGTATAAACCTATATGCTATTATAAATGGATACAAGTAGGTATAATTTACGTGAAGCTTACTTAACCCCTGTAGTAGCTCCCATGGGCTCGTAGTTGAGATAAGAAATGATAATGCCATTAAGGCTGCTATAACCCTAATTATCATTGCTGGTATAGTGTTCATTAAACTAGATAATTCAAGTCTAAATCCTTCAACGATGTAGGTTACTATAATGTTAAAGCATATGAGGAAGATAATGAATATACTTAGTCCTCTAAGTAGGTTCAATACCTTTCTAGAGTACTTACCCATAATAGCTAAAGGTAGCTGAGCTAGTAGTATCAGTGTCAATCTAATCCAGTCACTTACTAGGAATACACTTACCATTATGCAAGCAACATATAGCATCTTAGTCCTAGGATCTAATACGTATACGAAGCTATTTTTCCTATCGTAGAAGAATGCATCTCTAATACTTTCAATAACAGCTAACCTCACTATATCACCTTGATAAGAGAATATTTAGTAGTTCATCGATATTTAACGGCCTTAGACACTTATCTGCCTTTAATGATGTGATTAGTTCAGGTATTTGTGGTTGTGTTAATTTAGCAAGATTAAGTTCATTGACTCTATATAGTACCTCTCTAGGATGCCCGCTTAGAATTACTTTACCCTTCTCCATAACAATAATTCTATTTAGAGGTGCATTAGCTAGGAACTCCATGTCATGAGATACCATTACAACTGTTTTATCTTTCCTTAACATCTTATCAATTATGATGTTTAGTAATTCGTGCTTTAACCTATAATCTAATCCCGCAGTAGGTTCATCTAATACTATCACTTCAGGTTCATATACGAGAATAGAAGCTATAGCAAGCCTTCTTTGTTCTCCTGCTGATATTTCGTGTGGTGACTTATCGCGTAGATGATATATTTTAAGTTCCTTCAATATTTCCTTTACCTTTTCTTCTCCATTCTTAACCTTCATGTTCTTAACAGTAAACATTACTTCTTTCTCAACAGTTTCTTCAAAGAATTGATGTAGAGGATTTTGAAAAACTATACCTACATATCTTGATAGTTCAGCTATGCTATGCTTCCTAGTATCCATTCCAAAAACTATTACCCTACCCTTAGTGGGCTTTAGTAGTCCATTGAAGTGCTTTATTAATGTTGTCTTGCCTGCCCCATTAGCTCCAACTATTGCTATGAATTCACCTCTATGTATTCTTAGATTTACTCCTCTTAGTGCATGTTCTCCACTAGGATAGGTATACCATAAATTCTCCACTATAATTATGGGATCTGGCTTATTATTCTCTCCTTCTATATTGAAATGAGGATTGCAGTTATTGTATTTTATAAGCTTACTATATACTGGAAGGGCTTCATTTATAGTTAAAGGTACCTTGTTTATTCCTAGTAATTTAGATGCTTTCGATATTGATGGTATTTCTATGCCATGCTTCTCCAATACTCCTTCTTCGACAAGTTTTCTGGGCTCACCTTCAGCAATAATTGATTTATCAAGTACTATGATCCTTTGTGCATACCTAATAGCGTCAGCTAATCTATGTTCAATGAGTATTACGGTGACATTATTTTCTCTCCAAAAACTATGGAGTATTTCCAGGAATTCCTTTGCACTAAGGGGGTCTAGGTTAGCTAATGGCTCATCTAGGATTAGTATCTGTGGCTTTAAAGCTAGAACGCTTGCAAGTGCAACTTTCTGAGCCTCACCTCCAGATAGAGTATATGTTAGCCTTTGTCTTAGATGGTTTATCCTCAACGTATTTAAAGCCCATGAGATCCTTTCGTTAATTTCCTCCGGCGGTAAGAGTAAGTTCTCTGGACCAAACGCTATTTCCTCCTCAACAAGTAGGTTAACCATTTGGTTTTCAGGTATCTGGAATACCATACCTACTTTTCCTACTAGCTCTCTCATATTAGACCTTACAACATCTATGCCTTCAACAACTACTTTACCGTATAATCTTCCTCCATAATAATGTGGTATTAATCCAAGTAAAATTCTACATAACGTAGACTTACCACCACCTGAAGGACCAGCAATTATTATGAACTCTCCTCTCCTTACCTTTAGGTTCACATTTTCTATAGTAGGATTCTTCGAGCCTGGATAGTAATAAGTTACGCCTTCCAGTATTACAGCATACTCACTACTATTATTTGTCATTCCTAGATCTTCCCTTTTAGCGACTTTATATACAGGAACTCACTAAGTGACGTTATTCTTAACAGCACCCTAATTAAAGGCAACGCAATTATGTATCCTATGAATGCCTGTATTAGCCTTATTACAGGATACACGAATGGGCTAGCCATAAATAATCCCCTAGCTACTTCAACACTAGGAACACCAAATATCCCTTGATATACTTGAGGTAATGCAAATATCGTACAGCCAAGCGCTGAATCAGTTTGATTACCAATAAACATGGCAAGGAATAGTGCTATATGAAATGACGTCTTACCCATTCTCGCTAAATATGCAGCTACAGGTATGAGAGCTAAAGCAGCCATCTTATCAAAGTATGCCAAAAAGTATACAAGGCCATGAGCTGTTACCGGAAAGAACACTGGAGTAAACATAGCAGCTATTAAGATTGCAGCTAACAGTATGAAGGGCTCCTTCATCTTACCTCGTACAATAAAGCTAGCACTAAAAGCACTAACAGGAGGACATAATACAAATGGTAATGCATAAATGTTTGGAGGAGTAACAACCTTAATGATATCACTAATAAATGCTGCAAGGAATCCTAAGTAAGGCCCTAAGATAACACCAAGTATTGGCGCAAATGAAGCACCTAGATCAATTTTCACTTGAGGTAATCCAACAACAGGTATTCCTGGCAACCATAGGAAAGCATAGTATACTGCTGCCATAACACCAGTATACGCTGCAATTAAGCTTGGACTAGGTTTTACAGGCACAGTTTCCTTACTCATTTATCCCACACTTAACTACTGTTAATTGTAACCAGGGAAACCAAGTGTTATTCTATATTATGGAATCCCCCCATATAAGCTTATTAGTTAAACAACTAGAGCAACTAATGGGAATACTGAGGGAAAGTGCATGGACAGTATATGGCCTTACATGCTACCTCTGTTCACGGAACCTAGAAAAAGAATAAAATTACTCCTCCAGTTATTCTCAAGTCCCATTGCTGTAGAGGTATTAGAAACCATAGGGTTAGCTGGATCGATATCACAAAAAGACATAATAAATACACTTAAACACCACTCAAATAAAACAATAATAAACGTATTGAAAAAGCTTGTAGAGACAGGGATTCTTGAAGAAAGCACCATAAGAAAGAGAAGCGGATTACGAACTGTATGGACTAAACAATACAAACTAACAAATCTAGGAAAATGGTTCTATACGCTAATCGTAGACCCTTCACGAATACCTAAAGGAGAGCTTAAGGAACTAGCTACAAGCATCTACGAATCCCTGGGTAGAGGAATGTATGACGTTGCAAAGTACTTAAACTATGACCCCATAGAAAACTTCAGGCATGCACTATATGGTCTCGCTAAATATCTAATTAGTAAGAATAGTAACATGAAGAAGAAAGAGGTATTAGTTGCAGGAGGTTTATCCCTTGACCACCACTTTAAGTTATTGAGTGACGAGCTTCAATACTTAAGGTCACTACTAGGAGGAGATGGAGCAATAGTATCAACGATAATGAGTAAGCTTAAACTGGGACCAATACTATTAACTGAAGCTGCATGTGACTTATGGTCGCTAAAATGGCTAATAGAGTTAAGTGAATCAGACGTAACACTCAACAACGTTAAACTATCTAAGGATAAAAACATTGCAGAAAATGTAATAGTGAACACAAATAATGGAGATGAGTTAAGGATATACAAGATCGTTAATGAAAGTAGAGCAACATCACCTAATGTAAATGAAGTTAATTGGTTAAATCTCTACGACCTTAAAGCATATTATTCAGGTATAACCTTTATCGAAATAGCCTATAAAATAAGCGAGCTAGCTTATACATCTAATTCACCCTTCATATATAGACCTACACTAGAATCCATGATACACAATCTAGGCTTATTTAAGAAAATACTTGAGAAAAAACCCATACTAATAATTAGCAAAAACACATACAATAAACTATATGGGAAACTAGGGATAAGTTGCAACGATCTCATAGGACTAGGAGCTAAGACACTAATATTAATAATAAGCCCTACACGTGCAATAGTATTTACACGCGAGTGTAAGAGAATAGAACTAAAGGTTAAGGAAATAAAGATAAGACAGCTTATAAATACAATTAATACATTCACTTCGTTCTTCATCTACTATATATTAAAGGGAGAGGATTACTCATCTTCAGTTAAGAAGTCATTAATAGCTTCAGCATTAACATCCACTAAATCCATGCCATACACTTTTCCATCAACAAGTGAAGTAGAAGAATGTAACTTAGAGGTTGAGGAAAGTGTGGAGAGGTGATATGTGGCATTTACCTGTATTTAAGACCCAACCTTTACTTCACTTAGCTTTTCCTCTATTTCGTTTACTAGTGGGGTTTTGTTTCTTGCTCCGATATACTGTGTTGATAGAGATGCAGCAGCTACAGCATATCTTATAGCTTCAATAAGCCCCATACCACTAAGTAATGCATAAATTAAGGTAGCTGAAAACATATCACCTGCACCAACAGTATCAATAGGCGATACTCTTGGTGCTGTAAACCTTATTCCTTTACCATATCGTTTATTGAAGAGAATAGCTCCTTTGGAACCCATAGTAATTATGACGTTTTCTGTGCCCAAGCTAAAGAGAGTTGAGGGGACACTAATACCCTTGCTTTCTAATATATTTGCTTTCTTGCTATTAATTATAAGTATGGGAGAGTATTTCAGTAAAGAGAGGTACTCACTAGTCATATACTTTAATGCATAAATTGAAGGTCTATAGACGACTAAGGTATCGCTAATCTTCTTACAATATTTAATAACTTGACTTGAAACCTCATGGAATACTTCACCTATATAAACTGCTTCAGAACCTCCTATCTGTTCTAATACTTCTCTATCTATGTTAAGTGGAGATAACGCAGAATCCTTATGAATCATATAGGTCATTTTAGATTCTCCATCCCTACTAAGCATCACCAATACTTCAACTGTTTTAGAATTCTTATCTATGACTACATGCTTTAAGTTAACACTATTCTTAACTAAATCTAAAAACAATTCTAAACCATGAGCATCCGAAGCTATTTTACCATAAAATCCAACATTTAATCCAAATCTCGAGAGATTACAAGCAACATTAGCTCCTGAACCACCTGGAAAACTACCTATATATTCATAGTTAAACCCCAATAAAGATTCAGCATCACTAATAGGCTTAAAGTAATGGTCTATAGCTACAGAACCTAATACGTATACTTGAGGATCAGAAGCATTATAATTCATGTATGACTTAATCACTTTTTCTAGAAACATCTCAGATAAATAAGGTACTTCATTTATATTGTAAAGGCTA
>Ga0190367_1001910_pt1 | contig 11382 bp, 11 predicted proteins | sample 4872181011_MG_FD_171838 | JGI IMG/M metagenome (GOLD analysis project Ga0190367, IMG submission 171838) | Hydrothermal vent microbial mat bacterial communities from Southern Trench, Guaymas Basin, Mexico - 4872-18-10-11_MG | ecosystem: Environmental > Aquatic > Marine > Hydrothermal vents >... | reverse complement strand
AAAAGTAGAAACATTCCTCTTTTCGCATTACGTTGAGGGATGACACGGAGAGACCAGAGACCTTGGAGATGCAAATATTTTAGCAGGCACAAATGCAGAAAGTATTTTAAGCAAGAGAATGATAAAGGAGTGCTTGCAGCGGGTGGGAAGTAATTGAAAATCCTAATCACTTCTATTGTGGACTTGAAGAAATCGCAACACAACAGACCGCATCAATTCGTGAAATACTTATCCAAAAAACACGATGTTACCGTTTTGAGCATAAACGACTGGTGGAAAGGGGCAGCGGATATTTGGGAGAAGAATATGGGTGAGAGGTTATGAAAGCAAAAGCAACCGTTATAATTGTAACTTATAATCATAAAAACTATTTGGCACCTTGCATTAATTCCATTTTAAAACAAGATTATCCTCACGAAGTTATAGTTGTTGACAATTGCTCTCAAGACGATAGCGCGCAGTTCATAATAGAAAACTTCCCCACAGTTAAACTCATAGAAAGCCCTGAAAATAAGGGCTACGGTGCCGGAAACAATCTGGGGGTTAAGCATGCAAAGGGAGAATACGTGGTCATATTGAATCCTGATACAATTGTAGAGGATGGCTGGTTAAGGGAGTTAATAAAACCTATTGGAAATGGTAACAGGATAATAACGACCCCCAAAATTCTCGTGTATGACGGCTCAGCGATAAACACCTGTGGAAACATAAATCATTTTACCGGTTTAACGTTTACAAGAGGTTTGGGGGAAATGCCAGATACTTATTCAAAGCAAGAACATGTTAGTGGCTTTTCTGGGTGCTGTTTTGCAATGAGAAAGGAAGATTTTGAAGAGCTTGGAGGATTTGATGAGAATTTCTTTGCCTACAATGAAGATTCAGATCTGTCTTGGAGAGCACATTTGAAAGGTTTCAGGATACTGTATGTGCCAACATCAATAGTGAGACACGATTATAAATTAAATGTGCCACCTGAGAAGATTTATCATCTTGAGAAAAACAGATACCTGATGCTGAGGAAGTATCTTTCATGGAGAGAGCTTTTGATTTTGCTGCCCTCCCTGGGGATAGCTGAGATTTTAACCTGGGGGTATGCAGTGAAAAATGGATGGAAAGGAATGATGTACAAGTTTAAAGCTATAAAGGACGGGTTAAGCATCAAAGTAACCAAGGATGGGGGGGATAAAAGGATACTGTTTAAGGCTTTGAGTGCGAGAATTCCCGTTGACCAACTGACGGCGAATAAGGCTGAAAAGATGGTAAAAACTCTTGCCAACAAGATCTTTGAATGGAATTTCAAGGTGGTTAAATGAAGGTATGCTTAGTGTGTTCACACGGCGGACATCTTACGGAGATGCTTTATCTTATGGAAGCTTTTGAGGAGCATGATGTGTTTTTTATTACTTATGATAGTTTAAGAACAAGGAGCTTGGAATATAAGAAATATCTTTTGAAAAACATTGGAACAAACCCAATTAAGATGCTCATATCCTTTTTCAAAATGGTTAAGATATTTTTAAAAGAAAAACCTAAGATTGTTATCAGCACAGGCTCAGAAATAGCAATTCCAGCTTTTTATGTCGCAAAGCTCTTAAGAATTAAAACCATATTTATTGAGAGCTGGTGTAGGGTGAAGAGTCCATCCGGTACAGGTAAGATTGTTTACCATGTTTCAGATCTATTTTTAGTCCAGTGGCCTCAGTTATTGAATAGGTATGGAAAGAAAGCGAAATATGTTGGAGCTGTGATATGATATTTGTAACCGTGGGGATGCACTATCAAGGCTTTGAGAGACTTATAAAGAAGATGGATGAAATAGCCGAAAAAATCGAAGAAAAAGTGATTATGCAGATAGGATGTACTAAATACCAGCCAGAAAATGCTGAATTTTTCGATTTTGTTGATGCTGATGAAAAAATATTAGATCTTTTTAAGCAGGCAAGAGTTATAGTTTCACATGCTGGAGCTGGGACACTTCTTGTAGCTTTGAGTTTTGGTAAACCTATAATAGTAGTTCCGAGGCTGAAGAAATTTGGAGAACACGTCGATGACCAACAGCTTGAGTTAGCTGATGTTTTGTCTGAGGCAGGGAAAGTTATAGCAGTTTATGATGTTGAAAAGCTTGAGGAAGCTTTTAAAAATGTTGATAAATTAGCGTTCGTTAATGTAGAGAAAGACAAGAAGTTAATCAGTTTTTTGAAAGAGTGCCTTCGGAGGATGGAAAAATGAGAATCTGCATGGTCATATCAACGCCCTTTCCACCAGAGGAGGGGATAGGGTATCACGTTTATAACTTATCAAGAAAGCTCATTGAGAGGGGGCACGAAGTTACAATTATCACTCGCAGCTCTTTAAAGACGGAAGCTACTTATGTAGAGGGCATCAAGGTAATTAAAGCTCCTTTTATTCCTTTTTACCCTTTTCATGTCAATATTCACGGTTTTTTTGCTAACAGGATATTTAAGTCTATAGAAAAGGAATTTGACTTGGTTCATATCCATACCCCTCTTTCACCAGTTATCAAAACTTCTTTACCTATTGTAAGCACGATTCACACCTCTATGATTGAGGATGCTCGCCATATAGAGGTGGTGGATTTAAAATCGTTTAGTTCAAAAATTCTAACAAAATTAGTTAGTTATCCCTTGGTTTCAAAATTAATAGAGAAATCTGAAGTAGTTGCTACAGTGTCTAATTCAGTTGCTCGTGAATTAAAGGAATATTATGGATTGGATAATGCGGTTGTAGTAGGAAATGGTGTAGATGAGAAAACTTTTACTTCCGTAGAAAGAAAAGGCAAAGAAGAACATATCCTTTACGTCGGACGTTTAAGTTATAGAAAGGGATTATTTGATTTGATAAAAGCTGCAAAGCAAATTTGTCAGAATTATGATGTTAAATTTGTTCTGGTTGGCAAAGGGGAGCTGGAAGAAAAGATAAAAGGGAGAATTAGAGAACAAAAATTAGAAAATAAAATCATGCTTCTAGGTCATGTTGAACACAAAAAATTAATTCAGCTTTATCAAAATGCAATGATATTTATTTTACCTTCTCACTATGAGGGCTTACCTACTGTCCTTTTGGAAGCTATGTCTTGCGGATTGCCAGTAGTTGCTACTGCAGTTAGTGGCTGTTTGGATGTAGTTGAACATGAGTACAATGGACTTCTGATCCCGCCAAAATCTCCAGAGAAAATAGCTGAAGCAATAGCTATGCTGCTTGAAAATGAAGAGTTAAGAAATAAGTTAGGAAAAAACGCAAGGAAGACGATTGAAGAGAAATATACGTGGGATTCAGTTACAGATCGAGTAGAAGGGTGTTATAAACTTGCTGTGGGATTCTAATGAAAGTTTCTATGATTTGTTTCGATTTTAAAAAAGAAAACATAAGAAGACAACCCTGGAGATATGTTTATGAAGTAAGTAAAGGTCTTGTTGAAAAAGGTATAGATTTGATTGTGATAACTGATACTGATGCCACTTCAATAGATAACATGAAAATACGTAATGTAAAAAAACTAAATTCAATTTTTGGCGAGTCAAGAGAAGTTTTAGATGCCTTGAAAGAAGAAAATCCCGATGTTGTTATAATGCTTCTTGGACTTACAAGTTTCTTTAGATTAAGATTCAAAATTGATAAGCCAGCGATAGGGGTTTTAACGAGTCCTATCTATTCTTTAGGAGATGTGCTAAAGGTCGGTTTGCATGAGTTTTTGCGACATTTTAATTATGTGTTCATCCATTTAATAGGAGCTTTAATACCTCGTTTTCTCATAAGAAAATGGACTAACTACTTTAAATGTATAGTGGTTTTGAGTGAGGCGAATAGGACGAGATTAGAAAGCTTTGGGGTTCGTGCTAAAATCTTGGTTATACCTCCAGGAATCGGTAAATTTTATTTGGAGTTACCAGATAACGATAAAGTTGAAAAGCTTAAGAATAAAATAAATCCGGAAAATGTTCCCATAATATTATATTTCACATCTCCTTTAACTTTAAGAGGAACGGATACATTGATTAAAGCTTTTGCAAAAGTTAGGAGGAAGATGCCCTGTAAACTAATCATTTTATCAAGATTGGAGCATGAAGAATTAGTTAAGGAAGAAAAGATGCTAAAGGAAATTGCAAGGAAAGAAGGAGTTGTTGAGTCAATAGAAATTATATCAAAGTATTTAAGTCCAAAAGAAGTGAAAGAGTATCTTTCTGTTGCTGATATCGTTTGTCTTCCATTTAAGATTGTTATTTCAGATGTTCCAATTAGTATTTTAGAAGCAATGGCTCTTGGAAAAACAGTTATTTCAACAGATGTTGGCTGTATCCCCAAACTATTAAATGGGAAGGGTTTAGTTGTTGAACCCAATAATCCTGAAAAATTGGCTGATGCGATGATGAGGTTACTGAGCGATAAAAAATTGACTAGCGAGTTTGGAAAGAGAAGCAGAGAATATATAAAAACCTATCCGCGTTGGGAGGATATTAGTAAAAAATTTCTGGAAATAATTCAGGAAACCGTGAACAAATGAAAAACAGATTAATATGTATCATAGGTCCAGATGGGGTAGGCAAAACAACTCAAGTGAAGATGCTAATTGATAGATTAAGAAAAGAGGGAATTAATTGCGAATATAAATGGTTACGTTTTCATCATTTCTTTTCCTTGCCACTACTTGGTTTTGCTCGTTTAATGGGTTTAAGTGAGGTTAAAACACTAAAAAGTGGGGGAAAAATAGGTTATCATTATTTTTATAGATCAAAGGCAATTTCATCGTTATATCCAATATTTCTGCTGATAGACACTTTGATTTTCATCACAAATAAGATCTACATTCCAATGAAGCTATTCAAAAAAACCATAGTTTGTGATCGCTTTGTATATGACGCAATAGTTGATTTGATGATCTCAACAGGAAATTACGAGATTTATAAATCAAAGATCGGAAAACTTTTTTTAAGTTTAATACCACAAAATAGCAGAATAATAATGCTAATAGCAAATGAAGAAATCCTGAGGAAGAGAAGAGAGGATGTTATGCATGATACGACTTTAAACCTAAAAATTAAACTTTATAAGAAGTTAGCTGATGAATTTGATATTTTAACGATAGACGCAGGATTATCTATTGAAGAAATCCAAAAGAACATAGAGAACATAACGATAAGGAAAGGATAGATGCCAAAAATTCAAAAAAAAGTTGTAGAGCATTTTACAAAAACAAATATTTATGCTAAGCAGTGGGGGGTAGCTGATCCAGAATTCTACGAATTTGTTTTACCCATATGCAAAATTTTATCACCAGACTCTAAAATTTTAGAAGTAGGCGGTGGTAGTGGACACATGTTAGATTTGATTAAATCAAATACTTTTATCAAGGATCTTTATAATATTGAAATTGCATATAAAGCTTACAAGGGTCAAGTAAAGGAAAATATAGGCTTAATTGGTGGTGATGCTCTAAATATGCCGTTTAAGGACGAATGCTTTGATTGTGTACTAATGAAAGATGTGTTACATCATCTAGTGGGAAAAACAAGAAAAGAATCGAAAAACAATGCGTTAAAATGCATAAAAGAATCGTTTAGAGTTCTTAAAAATGAAGGATATTTGATTTTACTTGAGGAATGCAATAAAAGCGAGATTTTTAGCTCAATAATATTTTATGTGACTTTGGTCTTGTCATTCTTGGGGTTTAGCTGTAAGGCATTAGGACTAAGGAAATACGTAATTGTATCTTTTTTAACACCAAATGAGATAAAGACATTATTATCTATGAGTGCATATAAAATAAGGATAATCATAGAAGATACGAAGAAGTTGGAAGTTAATCCTAAGATGTTAAAGCTAACACTTGTGATGTCGACCCTCTACCGCCAAAGATTGGTTATTAAGAAGTGTACAAAAGCCCAACAACTAGAAGAGGTATAAGTTATGAACTTTAGTGAGTTCCACAAAAAACTGGCAAAAACGGATGAATTTCCGAGATACATTAAATTCCCACTCCTGACACTCTCCTCATGGTTTTTTCAGGGTATTCTATATATGGATACTACCGAGAGAGCTTTTAAGATTTTGTTAGATGTTTTGCTATTCTTTCCTCTCTATTTTGTTATTATGGGTCACATCCCCGCTCTGTTAAGTGTTTTTATGGCAATAATAGTCGCTCACACCCTCAACTGGGTTTTCAACGGACAAATTTTCGTTTTGCTAAAGCTCCTTAAATTAACAAAAACGGGACCCGGATATTTTAATCAATACTTAGACGACTTAAAGAAACGAATAGAGAGAGAGGATAGTATATTAGCAGCAGCAGCTTTCGGAAGTTTGTCAAGGAAAGAACTAAAAGAGACTTCCGATTTGGATGTCCGGATAATTAGGAAGAAAGGATTGCTTAATGGGCTTAGAGCTTGTTTATTTGTTCTTTTGGAGAGAAACAGAGCATTTTTTAATAAATTTCCACTTGATATTTATGTGTTGGATCACGTAAGCACCATAAACAAACATATAGAAAAAACAGAACTCGAAAAAGCAATAGTGCTTTATGATCCTGCAGGTGTATTCAGGAAATTTAATTTTAATCACAATAAAATCAATACTTTGGAAGTTGTTATGGTTTATGCGTATGATCCATCCAAACTTCAAGAAGGTGGAGGGATTAGGTATGTCCACAATTTAGTGGAGTATCTACTCAAGAATAACACTAAAGTAACATTATTGGGTGTTCAATTGGCAAAGAAGCAAACATATAAACATCCAAATTTAACTTTCATACCACTTCTCCATGAATCAGAGACGTGGTGGGAGTATTTTATAAAGTTAATGATCAAAGTGCCCTTACTTAAATTCTCAGATTCAGCAATAATCCACGCTCATCGCACTTATTTTATGCTTCCGTTCATTTTATTTCATCGTAAGAACCCTAAGGTCTGCACATTACATATGAAACCTTTAGAGTTTGTTAAAGTCGAATATCCCCAATACTTAAGGTTTGTTAATATACCCCACAAACTTGTTGAGTCATTTTGTCTAAAGAGGACTGATGTGCTTATAGCCGTTAATGAGGAGATAAAATTGGCATATGAAAAAAGATATCCAGAAGTTAAAGGTAAAATAAGGGTAATATCTGGATCTGGAGTAGATTTAGATAGATTTAGGCCCATAGATAAGAAAAAGATGCGTAAAAAATATGAATTCAAACCTGATGAAAAAATAATTCTTTTTGCGGGACGTATTGAGAAGATTAAAAATTTGGATTTTTTAATACGTTCATTTACCTTGGTTTTGACTAAAGTGCCTAATGCAAGGTTAGTTATTGTTGGTCGTGGTAGTGAGCAAGAAAATTTAGTTAATCTAGCTAAAAAGCTTGGTATAGAAGATAAAATTATTTTTATGGGAGAAGTAAATCCTGAAAATATGCCGGAAGTTCTCAATTGTTCAGATGTATTTGCTTTGTCATCCCTATCAGAATCTAGTCCTACGGTGGTGAGAGAAGCATTGGCATGTGGAATACCTGTGGTTTCTACTAATGTAGGGGATGTAAGTGGAATAATTACTGATCCACTGTTAGGCACTGTTGTAAATGAATATGATGAGAAACTCTTTGCAGATGCTCTAATTAAAACTATTGAGTTAACCAAAGCCAAACCAGAAGAGGTAAAAGAAAAATGCCGAGAGGTAGCTTTGGAGCGATTTAGTTTTGAGAAAGTAGCAAAAGAGTATATTAATGTTTATAAGTCAATAGTTAAGAGGGGTATGTAAAATGGATTATCGCATTAAACTTATTTTACAAGAAATAGATAGTAATGATACTGTTCTTGACATCGGATGTGTGCACCACAGTGCTGAAGTTGCTAATACAGCTAAGTGGTTACATAAGTATCTTTATGGCAAAGCTAAATATGTTCTTGGAATGGACATTCTAGAATGTGAAGTAGAAAAGCTTAGAAATTCTGGTTACAATGTGATCGTAGCTGATGCAGAGAATTTTAAGTTAGATCAGAAATTCGACGTCATCATTGCTGGAGAACTGATTGAACACCTATCTAATCCGGGGAAGTTCTTAGAAAGATGTAAAGATCATCTCAAAGATAAAGGCAAATTGATACTGACAACTCCTAATGCTTGGTGTATTTTGAACCTAATAAGTGTTATCTTTAAAGGGTTCCCTCCGTTAAATGTTGAGCATACATGTTGGTATGATAAAAAAACAGTTGCCCAATTGCTAGACCGATATGGTTTTAAAATAGATAAATTTGATTTTGTTAAGCCTCCTCGTGGAGCAAGGGGTTGGCTATTAGCTCACATGCTATACAATTTAGGGTTCAAGCAGTTGGGTGGGGTGGGTTTGTTTGTGGTTTGTAGAAGGGAAAGTGATACACATGAATGATAACACCAGCGTAAACGAGCACGATAAAATTAGAAAAAGCATAATATCCCCATCCTCATTAATATTGTTACTGTTGGCTGCACCTATCTTGTTGCTATCTTACAATGCTCATGTTGACCCATTCCTAAATGATCATGTAGCTTACATCACGTTATATTATCTGAATGACAGCCATTTTCCATTCTTCCAAGGAATGCTGGAGCATATACCCGCATTTCCAAGCATGATATTGATGCTCTCGAAGATCACATCTTTATCTCCGAGTGAATTAGAATTTTTACCTCTTTTAGGCCCTATTTTTGTGGTAGTGACATATTCCCTGTGCAAAAGCATATTTAAGCGGCCGTTATACAGTGCTTGCCTTACATACTTGATGTACCTCGGATTTGAAGGTGCGTATTATAGCATATGGCCCCATGGTTTTGGTTTTCTTCTCTTTCTTGTTTTTATATGGATATATACTCGCATATTGTTGTATGGAAAAAGGATGGAATATGTTATGATGCTCTTCTTAGTTTTTGTGGCTACACATCTTTATTCGTATAGTGCTGAACTTTGGATGGTGCCCTTCGCAGTGCTTATAAATCTGTACACATATTTAATGGTGAAAAAAGAAAAGAGAAGAACCGAAACTCTAGGTGCTGCTCTATCATTTATTGTTATACTATTATCATTCAACAAGCTAATCTATAATAATATATCGAAGATAACCTTAAGTGACTTAACAGAAAGTACTCAATTATTCTTCTTTAAATTTGGGAAATTCCAGCAAATTATCGAACCAAAAAGTTTTGAATATGTGTATAGATCTATTTCTCCGATTTATCTCTCGTGGCTAAATATCTCCTATCTTATAGCTATTATTGCACCCATTGTTATATATAGTGGTATGATATTCATTAAATCTTTAAAGAACAGAAAATTGCCTCATTCCTCGGGGAATCTCAGCAATGCATTGTGGTTTTCATTGATAGGTGCAGGGGTTGTGCATATTATAGCTTATGCAATACTTGGAGCGGTCTTTTTTAGCTATATTCAATTTGTATATCCCCTTGTAGCCTTTGCTCTTCTTACGAGACTAACAGGTAAAAACTTTATTAGATTATCCTACCTACTGTGTTTAATGGTTATCGTTACCAGCATCTTCAGTTGGACATGGACTATAGGACACTCCCCTGGCGGGCACATAGTCGACTCTGAAACCAAGTATGTGGAACTCGAACCCAGTGCAAACTGGTTTTTTAAACATAGACTCGAGGGTAACACTGCAATAACAGACCATCATACAGGAGGAAGATATTCCATTATCGCAGCTGAAAGAGGCATACATTTTTTAAGAAGCCAAGGTCATTATATGCTATATTCAAGCACCACCTATAAACGGCTTGTGGATACTGATTGGGTTGCAAGAAAACACGAAGGCTTTCAAGACAAGTATATTATTCTCAATATGAAGTTTAGTGATAAAAAAACATGGGCTGGAGGATGGAAAGACTTCGAACCTCTCTCAAAACATTTAAGTTCAATAGATTCAAATATAAATATAAACAAAATTTATGATGATCATGTTGTCTCGATATTCATCGGGTAATATCCTTAAAAATATAACTGATTGCGTCGCTAATGCCTTTCAACAAACTAAGTAGCATCTGTTTATTTGGATATTTAGGGAAGTAAGCGAAAAATGTTAAAAGAATACGATAGGGGTATACAAAAATTAGATAGACGGCAAATTTGATAGCTGACAGATGTTTATACCTAAGGACGAGATTATCCCTTATCTTCTGTTGTATTAAAAAATAGGGAATTTTCTTAACAGATCTGGAAGTTTTATGCCAGATCACAGAATTACGAACAGATACGTTTGTATACCCTACCTGTAATACACGTAAATAAAAATCCAGGTCAGAATATAATAACGGAAAATCTGTTGATAATAACCCTACTTTATATAGAATGCCCTTTTTAATCAAAACGCAAGCTCCTGAAGCGATTTGACACTCAATAACCTCCTCGTAAGGTTTCTGTTTCCATATCTTAATTGGTTCACTACGGAAAAACCACCTAATTTTCTCTCCTCCTTGTTGTATTGTATCAGGGCGATCATATTCATAGACGAATGAGGATAGAGCGCCTACATCATTTCTTATTTCTCCGACCTCTATCAATTTAGTCAAAAACCCCTTATCCACAACCGTATCATTATTCAAAAGCAAAACATAACTAGGATTCAAAGCCTTCAAAGCATACCTCATCCCAATATTATTTCCCTCAGCAAACCCGTAATTCTTCTCATTTTTTATGATTATCATCCTCCTGTTTGAAGGCAAATCAGCAATTTCCTTCTCTTTCCCACCCCCAGCTTCTGCCTCTTCTCTTGTGTATTCTATGATTTTAATTGGCTTGTTCTCGCTGGAATATTCAAAAAACTTTGATTCCACTTTTATCTTGCCTTCGCAGTATTCCTTTATTTTCTCTATTGATTCATCCTCCGAACCATTATCCACAACAATAACATCGTAATTCGGGTAGATAATCCGATAAAGCGATTCCAGGCACTCTATCGTATCTTTCCAGCCGTTCCAATTCAGGATGATGATGGCGACTTTGGGATAATCCGTGATGGGTAATCGGTCATGCGTAATCAATGATCCGCTATCTGCAATTCTTGACTCGTTACTCATCACCCTGTCACCCTTTACTTTATCACCCATCACTCATCACGCTCCACCCATTACCCCTTCTCTTCCCACCTGTTCCAGTTCAAGATGATGGAGACTTTTGTATTTATACAATTTCAACTATTTCCCTTTTTGGAGCTTTAAGGATTTCAGTTAAAAACCCTCCGAGTAACTTGCTCGCATTTAATATCTCTATCTCAACTACTTTCCCCTTCTCATCATAATTCACTATTATCTGTCCATAATCTTCCGCATGATGTATCTGTCGATCTTCCAGCAGGAGCATATCCAGTGTATCCCCCTCCCTGTCATATCTGACCC
>Ga0190367_1001909_pt1 | contig 11393 bp, 16 predicted proteins | sample 4872181011_MG_FD_171838 | JGI IMG/M metagenome (GOLD analysis project Ga0190367, IMG submission 171838) | Hydrothermal vent microbial mat bacterial communities from Southern Trench, Guaymas Basin, Mexico - 4872-18-10-11_MG | ecosystem: Environmental > Aquatic > Marine > Hydrothermal vents >... | reverse complement strand
CCTGCTATTGTTCTTCTGTCCCATACTCCATCACTTGCTTTTCTCTCCACATTTCTGAAGTAGCGGTGGGTTTATAAATATGTGCATTAATGCACATATTTATAAATTTTTATGTAATAGTACAGTCATGCGAAAGAGTGGTGTTGGTCGATGCCAGAGGGGCGTGCAAAGAGCGATGTTAACCTTAATAAGAAGATTGTCGAGGAAATATTACGAGTTTTAGATGGATCTATCTGGGGAATGACAATAGAGGAAATTTCTAGGGCAACTGGCAGACACAGGAACACAATAGCGAAGTACATGCCAGCGCTCGAACGTATGGGTCTCGTGGTCAGTAAAATAATAGGCAAGTATACGTTCTGGTTGCCATTTACAGTTTTTAGATATCGGTACGCGAATATCCCTAAAATATTCATACGTGCTCTATCTAAGGTTCTGAAAAAGTTCTCTGCAAATGGAACTTCTCCAACACCCAGGGAAGTAGGAGAAGAAGTTGGAAAAATCCTCACAACTGTGGATATCTCCGCAATAAGGGAAGGAAAAACAAGGAACCGCTGGATACCTAAAAACGTGGAGTACATGATAGGGATGTTCATACCTACAATTGTCCCAGGTGTGAGATACCGTATAGACGAGTTGAATTTGAGGGAAAGAAGGATAAGAATAACTGTTGATAACTGCCCGTGCGATGGAGACCCGGAAAGCAGGTCTGTCTGCGAGTTCATACATGGACTCATACGCGGGGCCCTCCTGGCAATAGGCTTCTTAGTAACCAACTCTAAGGAGATTTCTTGCCGTACCGAATCGGGGAAGAATTGCGTTTTCGAGTTCTATTACTAGGTTTTCTTGCGATTATCTCCTCTTCGCTATTAAGTATATCGAAAACACAGTGAGTATTACCATTATTAGTAAAACCCCAATGCATATGAATAATAAGGCTTCATTGCTTCCATATCCAAATCCTATAGGAAAAGGACCTATGAAAAAGAAGAATGCTACTTCTCCGCTGGGGATTGCGCTGAATGCGATAGATGTTACTATTAGCACCATTCCCAGAAATATCAATAAGATGCTTAACATCCAAATACTTAACTCGCTCCTCCCGATGATGAAAATAGGCTGAGGAGGCTGAACTTGCACTTTTGTGGCCATACAGGTAGCACAAAGTTTGTAGTGCGGATCATAGCAGTGTGAACACACTCTCGCACCACAGGACTGACATACAAATTCTGCGGGCCTTCTGCGACACCTCTCGCATGGAAAAACCATGCCTCTCGTCACCACCCAACGAGAAGTATAAACGGTACTATGAAAAACACGACTATCAATACAATAAGTATTATCATCATCGCAATTAGGATCCCTCTGTTTGTGCCGAATATTATCGGTATTGGTCCTATTAGCAGTAGCCCGCCGCCCTCGATCCTGGTTTCAGATGCTTTTACACCTCCATGTCTTAAAATGCCTACTACCAGTATCAAAAATCCTATCAGCACAAGCATTACACCAAGCATGAACATTAGTAGCGACAATGGCTCACTGAATGAAAGACGCCCGTTTATTGTAAATGTGTCCACAATCATCACTCTACCTCACCAACTGCCTATCGCGTTAGAACGTCGAATGTAAGTATCGTCAGACCGATTAATAGTTGTGTGAAGTACATCATCATTAAAATTATGATGAATGACCTACTCATTTAAACAACGAAGATAACTCAATACAGAAGAGCCTGAAAGAGCGAGCGTGAAAACCTCATGGAAGAAGTAATAAACGTGGCTCTCGCAGGTCATGTGGATCACGGAAAGAGTACGCTTGTCGAGGCGATAACCGGAAAGTTTCCAGATCGTAAGGAGTTTGAACTCAAAAGGGGAATGACTGCAATTCTTAAAGTCATAAATTTCGAATATAAAGGTGTAAAGGTGAATCTGCTCGATACACCGGGCCATGTAGACTTTAGAAGTGCGGTAAATCTAGCACTTCTGGCGGCTGATGGACTGATTTTGGTAGTAGCCGCGGATGAAGGAGTTAAGAGCCGTACCGAGTACATTGCTAGAAAAGCATTGCAACTGAAGTTGCCTGTTGTTGTTGCAGCAAACAAAATCGACCTTCCGGCTGCCGACCCCGAAAGGGTGAAAAGACAACTTATGGAGATAGGGCTTCACGCCCCTGTTGTGCCGATCTCTGCAAAAATGAAGTGGGGAATAGAGGAACTCCTAAGTGAAGCAATTGCACATATAAAAGCGAAAAGGGGAAAGGATAAGAGAATCGTAGTTTTGGGGCATGAGAGAAAAACGGGTATAGGGCAGGTTTTTCTCCTCTCGATTAGAGGGGGGACCATACGAGAGGGAGAGGAACTAGGGCCTGTGAAAATAAAGGCGATGTATGATCTTAGCATGAGGAGGAAGAAGGAAGCAAAAGCAGGAGAAATAGTATATGTGTCCATAATGGGCGAAGTGGACGTCGGCACGGAGATCCTAGCGGATGGAACACTAAGGAAACCCGAGATATTTACCGAGGACATTTATCCCTCGAAGGTATTTAAGTTATCCCTCGATGCTGAAGGTCTCCAAAAGGCAATGAAAGTACTGGAGGGATTATCAGGCGAAATTCATGGGTTTAAAGTGGAAAGGATCGATGGAGGCCTCCAAATAAGCGTGCTTGGAGATATGCAAATGAAATACATAGAGGATGCGTTATCAGAGGCTGGGATCTCCTTCAAAATAGTAAGTGAGCGAAGAAAGGGAATAGTCACTGTAGCGGGGCGTGGAGAGGCCCATGTTGGCACCGCTCATGTAGAAGTGCTTCCCAGAACGGTACCGAGGATAATAGTCACTCGATACGATTATGATGTGACTATGGATTTCGACTGGGTTACAGCATCTACCGTTGCCGACGCTTTGGGAATAGAGGGAATGCTCGTCATCATCCACCGTGGCGAGAACCCAGATGATCTTGCTGAGGCAATAGCAAAAGCAGTAGAAAAGGCAGGGTTAATGGAGGTATTTCCTCAAGGAAATGTTGTGGTGAGAACCCCAAAAGTTTCGGAAATCATAAAGCTAACCTATGCGCATGGAGGGCAGATTCTTGAAAGTCGAGAGAACTCGCTGTGGATTTTATTACCAACATTTGAGTTAGACTCATTTGTCGATGAAGTATACTCAGTAACGGCCGGAAAAGTGGAGGTAAAGTTGATAGTACCGCCAAAGGAGGCAATCTTAGGCATTGACCCTGGTACAAAGCATGTTGGCCTAGCTTATATTCAGGGAAGCACTGTAGAGGTTTGGCATATAAACTTTCCACAACCCCTCACCGAAAGGAAGAGTCAGCAGGCAATGATGTCGAAGTTCGTGAGGGAATTAAGACTATTCCTCGAAGGGAAAGATAAACCAACTAAGGTATTCATAGGGCTGGGTCCAGGTCTCAAATACGCCTATGAGGCGGTACAAAGAGTCTTAGGAGATAGTATCAATGTATTCGGCGTAGATGAGACATGTACGACGAAAGAAGCATTATATCTAATATCGAGCGGTAAAATATTGGCGAAGAGATTTAAGGGAATTGTGGACCACGCTTACGCGGCGGTATTGATAGCAAAACATCGGCAGGTCGTTGGGAAGATAATGAGAGTGAGGCACGCAAGACGTAAACTTGAAACATACATAGCATCGCATTCCCTGATAGGCTACATGTTCAAGAGGCTTGCTGGCGTGCATACGCTTCGAGATCTCAGGCCTGGAACCTACATTGAAGTTAAAGATCCATCATATATAGACGGAAAAGTGTCAAAGGGCGATGTCTTCATATATTGGGGATTAACTAAAAATGGCGTGCTTGTACATACGCTTGCCGGATGCAGAATGGTCCTGCGCTGGAAAGCAGGAGTGCATCCAGAAAGGGATTTCTTTAAAGCGTTTAGCCCGGTAAAGCCAAGAACCTAATTGTGTAACATCTTGAACTTTCTTGTTAAAGGAGTTAATGCTTACAAAGGATTTCATATGGGATAAATACTGCTACAAATAGCCAACAAAACTATTAACATCAGTACATAGCTATGGGCGAAACTCTATTTTGCCGATTCAGCGAAAGGTTCTTATTGCTATGAAAAAGCAGATGTATGATGATCATAAAGGGTCCTCAAAGGCAGAAGGCCATGGGATGTGATGCATATGTTGCTTGTAACAAGCGGCGGACAGTACATAATAGTCGACGGGAAGATCAGTAGATATAAGGACGTAGAAAAGGCCATTAAGCTTCTGATTACGGTAATAAAGGAAACATCGGAACAAATAGGATACAAGATCTTCGTTGCCGAGTTGGATGAGCAGGACTTAGAATTACTGAAGAAAATCGTACGCAAACATCTCAACGGGAAAAAGAAAATGATAATAGATACCGCAAAGTTCTTGGATAAGGTTGGATGGGAGTGGAGGGACTGGTTCGAACTTCCTCCAACGCTGTGACGCCAACTACAGTTCTATGACCTTCGCCTCCATTTTCTCGATATCCAGCACCATGACGGTGGACTTACCCGTCAAATATCCGCAAACCTCACCGGGGTTCAACACAAGCGCCTTTCCGATCTTTCGATTATCAACGTGATGGGTGTGCCCATATATGACGATATCATAGATCTCCTTTTCTGCTAAGGATTCAACAAACGCTCTCGTGACTTCAACGTTCTTGTATCCGTGCATGATAATAACTCGCTTATTGCTTATTTCCATCGCAAGAGGCCCCTCAGTGACCCCGAACCCCACCTCGTCAAATCTCTCCTTCAGTGTGGATTTATCTCCGTCGTTATTCCCGAATACGCCAACCATCTTGCAATTAAGTTTTGCAAACCTCGCAACGGTGAATGGTGATATGTAATCTCCGCACGCAAGCACGAGTTCTACTCCTTGCTCGTTCAATACCTTAACTGCTTTTTCTATCATCCCAACGGCATCATGAGAATCCGATAAAATCCCTATGAGAGTTACAGTGTACTTCAACTCCATTGCGCCCACCTCACCATCACAAAATCAGAACGTATATAAGAATTGTTTCAATTGTTTCAGGGGATAAATTTATGGAGAATTACCATGCAAGAATGGTGACCGTGAGAGGGGCATTACAGGTGGAACACCGCAACATCAGAAAGCTTATCAATATTACTGGCACCTAAATTTTTATGGAGATTACGTTTTTTCCGGATAATATTACGTGAGGTACAGAAGTTTGAGGAAAAGTATATTGCTCGCCGACGTGGTCGAAAAGGTTAGGGAAGCGAAAAGATTGGAAAAGGAGGGGAGATATGAAGACGCTATACGTACTGCTTTGGAAGCAGCGGAGATTTTGTTATCTTATTCGAAATTCGCCGACCTACCAGAAAAAGTATTAAGGGAACTTAAAGCAAGAGCCTGGAGAATAATCACATGGGCTCGGAGTATGCGTGATTTAGTGCAAATGAGGGAAGCCCTACATGGAACAAGAGCAGAGGTGCCAAAAGTTCCAGTTGCACGGGATAGCATGATTCGGAGTCTTTACATAATACACAATGACGGAATACCGTTATACACGTACGTTGATGGAAGCACGTCACTAAGTCCGACGCTCGTTTCGGGCGCACTTACTGGAATTATAGAGCTTCTGAAGGAGATCACAAAGACCAAAGTTAAGAGTATAAGTCATGAAGACGGGATAATAATGATAGAGTATGGAAAGTTCGTAAACGTTGTGGTATTCGTGAGAGAAGAATCTCAAGAAATACGTAAGAAGATGGCAAACCTAGTAAGGGAAATAGAAACGAGATATAAGGAAATTTTAGAAAATTGGGACGGCAATCTTAATCACTTTAAGGACTTGGAAAATGTTGTTAGAGAAGTCATTTTCGGCGAGTAATTGGCTCCTTGGTTTTACTGGCAACTCTTATTTCCTCAATGACCGTATAGGGATACTGTCCTTGTTCGTCTTTCTCGTATGCCTTGACCATGTCCCATATTGCTAGGAGAGCCGCCGATACACCAACGAGAGCCTCCATCTCAACCCCCGTTTTTCCTATGCTTCTCACCTCAACCTCGACTTCTACATGGTGATCTCTCACATTTACGTCGACATCAATTCCCGTTATTGGTATCGGATGACAAAGTGGTACGATTTCCGGAGTCTTCTTAACAGCCATTATTGCGGCTATTTGCGCCGTCATTCTTACATCCCCTTTTTCAATCTCCCCTCGTCTTATTCTCTCAATGGTCTCGGATTTTAATTTTATACGTCCTACCGCCCTAGCTATACGTAGCACGTCCGGTTTCCCGCCTATATCTACCATTCTTATCTCCTTAAGAAGAGACATCAAACCACCCATATGTATGCCTTACTTTATCTTCAACAACTCATCATATAACCTCTCTAGTACCTTGCTACGAGGTTCACCTCTGGCTAGCATTTTCATGGCGGATCTTAGAGATTTTATTATCTTTTCTCTTTTCTTCCAAATAACCGTGGAAGCATCCGAATTAAACAAAGCAATTATCGATAGCCATTTCTCGGCATCTTCCTTAAAGATGAAGATCATTCCGATTATTCCAAAGTCCTCGAGATAAAAGTACTTAAAATGCTCGTCCGCAGCCTCTTTAAGCATCAGTGACATCCATCGGAATAGTTCTAACAACGCCGAGAGTATTAGAGGAGAGGAGGTGAAGCCGTAGGGGAACGAATCTTCGAGGAGCGGTCCGAGCGACGGGTCTATCGACAGTGTTAATATTCCCTTTAAGGGAGACCTCTTGCCTTTTCTGGCAAAAATCTGCAAAGTAAATACCTCCTGCAGTTCGAGGTGTTATGAAAAGAAAGCGACATATATTTTTGAGGAATACACTGCAATGCAGTTGATGTGATAGCGTAATACCACAGTTTTACGTAATACAATTACTTACGGTTGCACCAGAATATACAACTTGAACATCAATCTATTGTTTCCGTACGCCGTTATGCATCACTACAAAAAGGTGACGTATAATCTCTGTTGTGAAACATTACAAAAATAGCGGTGCAACTTAGTAAAGAGGAATTATTACTCCGTCAACTGCAATTTTTATTAGCGACATGGTCTTGAAGTAAAAATACCTTTGGAATACTTAGGATGAATAAATAAAAATTAGCAAAGTAATTACAGTACACACGGATAAGGTCATAAAGCACTCTTCTGTACGTGTTAAAGGCTGGAGATTAAAATAGTTAGGTATCTCTTGTCACCTTCGAAACTTATCGTCTTCGAAATATGTAAACAGATCACGAGGGGGTTTATTCCCCTAATGAAGAGAGCGCAGATCTCCCTGAGGCTAAATAAAGATCTATTGGATAAAATTTTGGAAATTGCAAAAAGTAAAAACGTTACGACGACAACAGCGATCCGTGAGTTGATAATACTGGGCCTCGAGAGTCTGAAACGCCCACCTATTGAAAGTATAACTCTTAGTAAGAACATTGTCAGATGGCTATTCGACGAAATAGTCAAGCATCAAATATCTCCACCCACTGATATATTTGTGGAGGAGGTTCGAGGTTATTTCCTCTGGAAGTTTGGGAAAAGCCTCGAAGAAGTCGATAGAGAATTGCTGAAGAGAGAATTCAAGGGCATTCTGGAAGTCGTATTTGGTGCTGTCAATGTACAGTTCGAGGCAAGATTAGATAAGATGGTTATGCGTGCGGACTTTCCGTTTCCATCTATTGCAACTGTGGCACATGAATTGATAAGGGACTTCCTCGAGAGTACCATCAAGTGTAGGGTCATTGAGAGTCGGGTCGTTGGCAATCGTGTGATTTTTGTATTGCAGTAGATCGCTAAAGATGGCCAGTGATTACAGATGGCTTATGTCGGTTTACATAAGCTTTTATAACCGCTGGTGGAAGAACATTTCACAAAAAGTGCTAGGACCGGAATCCAAATGGATTGGTACGTGTTCGCGTATGTCGTCTCTGCATTGCTACTGTCAATACTCCTAACGGCGCTGTGCGGCTATACGTATAGCAGATGGTACAGGTGGACGCGATCGCAACATGTCCTCTGCTATGCCTTTTTTTTATTCGTACTAACGATAGAATATGGGGTCGCTCTACCACTTTTCATGACGAGTATTGTAACGAGAGAGCTTTTCGGCATAATATATGGTTCATCAGGGATTCTCAAAAGCGCGGTCCTCGTATACATGACATTTTTCGCCGAAGATTGATACTTAACGACCACTAAAACGAATACTCCCTTCCCATTTTCTTTTTATATGCAATTTCTGACATATCCTCAGATGACCTTTGGGGTGAGAGTTATGGAAATTACGGTCACCGCAAGGTGGGATATAGAAAAATCGCAGGGGAAGGTTCTAACTGGTGATATCAATATTGCTGATTTCGATATACCAAAGGAGTTTGGCGGGTCGGGAAGTGCAGCGTCGCCGGAACAACTCTTTATGGCATCCGTGGCATCCTGTATGATCACCACGTTCATATATCTCGCGAAAAAACTAAATCTTCATGTGGAAGAGGTGTTTGCTGAGGTCTCCGGACGCTTGGAAAGAGCAGAAAAGGGTGGTTATAAAATAGGAAATATTAATGTTAACATAGGGGTTAAGGTTGGAAAGGGCGAGGAGAAAGACGCTGAAAATTGCTTGCGTGCTTTAGACACGTATTGCATTATAAAGAACACTTTGGAATCTCCTCCACCCATAACAGTGAGATTTGAAGTAAAGTCCGCGTAACTCACAACAGGTGTTATCTGAAAAATTCAGGAGGCCATCTGAGAAAGTCTTGATGAGCTATGCGACTTGCCGCGATAGTATCTGAGTGCACGGCCGCATCCATGGGGACCCCTTGGTGGCAATGAACCCAAGACCCAGTGTGGGTGTTAACAAGCATGGTAGTGTAGGCCCGCCGCTCGATGGTGTTGAGGTAAAAATAGTGAACGAGGAGGCAAGGAAGGTCCTTCAGGTGAGCCTAGTGAACTTCTTGTTAGAAGTCCCTGTGTCATGAAAGATCCTGAAAGAACGAGAAAAGTTATAGATGTGGAGGGAGTATTGCGGCCTCGATGGTTTTATTTCCGAGAGATGAGAGAGAATTTGTTTATATCTGGATGATGCTTCGCAGATGCGTTTTTTGTCCACTTAATTGTGGTTGCTCAACCTCTGGAGATAATAGCTGAGCATCCTGCTGTTGCAACGGTTGCAGTCATTGAAGTCCCCGATAAAGAGAGGGGCGAGGTTCTGAAGGCAATAATCCAACTTAAATCGGGATATAAACCCTCAGAGGAACTGAAAAAGGAAATAATGAAATGGTGCAAAGAGAGGCTGATATCTTTCAAAGTTCCGCGGATTGTAGAATTCAGAAGCGCGCATTCACTTACGCCGATAGGAAAGGCGTGGGGATCATTATTAAGAGAAGAAGAAGAAAGAAAAAATGCAAGAACAACAATAGAATCAGTCACCCATTATTGTTTCGATAGTCTGACATTACTGTTATAGGACAATCAGATAGCTAGAATCAAAGAACTAAATTTTGTTGCAAATTTGGATGCGCTACGTCTTAGCTACAAAAGTCTTAATATTACGGTTACATACCTTAAATACGTATAAAATACGTATAGATGTCATGGTTAACATGCCAATTTTTAACACCCGCATCCAGTGCACCGAAACCTTTTTCACCTCAGTGCATACATATATTACGAAAACCAGGAGGGAGTTGGTATGTCCATTACCGCGGATGCTATTGCAAAGATCTTAGAGGAAAAGAAGGAGGCAATTAAGGACGACATCGCGGGACTCGAAAAGGTCTATCAGATAAAGTTTGAGGACAAGCCTGAAGAGAACTACTACATTCAGATCTCCGGTGGTGAGGTCAAGGTTGAGAAGGGAGAGCACTCAAGCCCAGATGTAACGTTCATTGCAACACTTGACACGTTCACAAAGATAGTCACCGGAGAACTCGATGCGACCGCTGCCTATATGAGTGGGCAATTAAAGATTGAGGGATCCCTCCCAGACGCAATTACCTTTGGAAACATTCTCCAGAAGCTTAGATAATCGTATTTGAGAGGAAGAATAATACCATAAGACTCCTTTTTTTATTTATTATTTTGTTTGCTTTTTTCTACAAAAGATGCAGTAGGAAATACAGGTCCTATACTAGAGTAGTTTTGTTTAAATTTCCAGTCAAGTAGACAGTCTACCTGTGTGGATGGCACATTTATCGAACAAATGGTGTTAATATTGCTACTTAATTAGAAAGTAATAAATACTACTACAAGCATTTGTAAAATCGAGAAACCACAACTACCAAATTTGATCCAATGCATGGAGAGATCTCTCTAGGGGTGCATTTTTTATGGATTACGTCAGAACGGGCATAGAGGGACTCGATGAAATAGTGGGTGGGGGGATTCCTCGTGGTTCGACTGTTTTGATAACAGGGGAGAGCGGAACTGGTAAAACAATTCTGGCTGTACAATTTATCGTAAACGGGATACTCAAATACGGCGAACCAGGACTTATAGTTACATGTGAGGAAGTTCCCGAAAAATTGCGCGCTCGGATGCTCGCGTTTGGCTGGGATCTAAAAAAACTCGAGGAGAACGGCAAATTAATAACAATAGATCTCGCTAGTGTGAGAATAGGTGTGCCCGCAGAAACGAAGTTTCCGGAATACCAACCCCGCTCACTCGATCCTCAAAACCTGTTAGTATCGATATATAATGCAGTGAAGGAGCGCGGCATTAAGCGTGTGGCCATAGATTCGATTCCCGCCCTCGGGCTCCGTGTTGGTAGTGTTGAAGAGCTTAGAAACATAATATTCATGATGTGTGCACTTTTAAGCAAGATGGGGTGTACGACTTTTCTAGTTACCGAGACAACAGATGCTAGGAGAACAAGTCGATATGGGGTTGAGGAGTTCGTTTCTGATGGTATTATTGTATTAAGCTTGGTGAAAGATGAAAAAAGTGGAAGATGGATAAGAAAATTGTGGGTCAAAAAGATGCGTGGGACGAGGCACAGCCTAGATGAATGCGTTTTCGAGATTTTAGATGATGGAATACATGTGATGCGATCGCTGTAGGTATTTCATTGTGGTCCTTATTGGTGTTTTCTTCCCAGAATCTCAGTATACAAGCCGGAATGGTTGTATGAGATGTTAAAAAAGAGCCTTGCGGAACTGTTACGGAAAAGCAAGCTTAAATATACATTTGGTTAACTTGTTTAACTCGATGAAAATGGAGAAGATGATGAAAGTTGGCAAAGTTGCGAAAATCTTGAACGTCAGTAGCACACTGTCCTGAACCGGATCAGGAAGGGTAAAATAAGAGCGTTGAGGCTCCCGGCGGGCGGTACTGGATCCCAGAGTCGGAGGTGCGGAGGATACTTGAGGGC
>Ga0190367_1001908_pt1 | contig 11397 bp, 16 predicted proteins | sample 4872181011_MG_FD_171838 | JGI IMG/M metagenome (GOLD analysis project Ga0190367, IMG submission 171838) | Hydrothermal vent microbial mat bacterial communities from Southern Trench, Guaymas Basin, Mexico - 4872-18-10-11_MG | ecosystem: Environmental > Aquatic > Marine > Hydrothermal vents >... | reverse complement strand
TTTAAGTTTTGCGTGTTTTTAGCGTTGAAACCGCATGACGCTATTAGTGTTTAAGTTTCAACTTCAAGTTTTACAGAGAATGTCCGAGACGATCTATTCAGTTTTGTCAGAGTAAACTTCCTAGCGATTATACTTTAAATTATTCCTCGCTAGAGATAAATACCTCGGTGGAAGTATTTCAAGAGAAGGGATCTATATGCTAAGATTCGTATACCCAGATGCAAGAGAATGGAAGTACTTGATCGCGAGCTTAGCTACTTTGATAGATGAAGCTAATTTCGTGGCCACGAAGGAGGGGCTTAAACTAAGGGCTTTGGATCCCTCTAGGATAGCCATGGTCGATTTAGAGCTTCCATCTGAAATCTTCGAAGAATACCACATAGACGAGGATGTCGTAAGAATAGGAGTAAACTTCGACGAACTTAACAAAATTATCAAGAGGGGGAAAGCCGACGAGAGGGTAATTTTTGAAGTTGACGGAAAACGCTTAAAGATAGTAATTTTGAGCAGGGCGGAAAGAGCCTTTTCCATACCTCTCTTAGACATCTTCGGAGAAGAACTTCCATCGCCTAAGGTAACCTTCACTGTCAAGGCGAAAATGTTGAGCGATACTCTTAAAGATGCTCTAAACGACGTAGCTCTGATAAGCGATAGCGTTAAGTTCAGGGGGGAACAAGACTACCTCTCCTTATCAGCTAGGAGCGATAGAGGAGAATTTGAAGCTAAGTTCTCGCTTGAAAATGGCTCATTGATTGAGTACGAAGTCGTCGAGCCCTCATCGGCAATCTACAGTTTGAGCTTGCTATCAGATATGGTCAAAAAGGCAGCGCCATTATCCGACGCAGCACTACTCCAATTTGCATCTAATAAGCCCCTCTCGCTAACATTCGAATTGCCCGGAGGCGGCAGGCTAACATATTACTTAGCTCCTCGAATGGAGGAGTAGAAAACTAAAATGGATGTTCTCTTCACTATAGAGGACCTGGCTAAATACCCGTTTTCGAAAGACTCGCGTGAATATATAGAGGAGCTAAATTTCGACTATAAGGATTTCAAAGGACCTTACGGAGAAAGAGTTCTTCAAAGGGCCTACTCTAGAGTAAACGAGGCTATAGAGAAGAGAGTGATATCCCCGGCTTTTCACGAAGACCTTGACGTAGAGATTCTGTCTTTTCCCACAGCTGTACTTCTAGTGGGAACTATAGGAGATTCTCTGCTTTCAACACGTTATGCAATAGCCGAGTCTAAGAGAGCGTCTATATTTCTTAGAAGCGAAACATTAGAGAAAATAGTATACTTAGCTTCCAGCACTTTCAATTGGAAACTATCACTTAACGTAGATAGTAAATTTGAAGGGTACATGTTTAAACTTCATTTTAAAGACTATCTTTTACACGTGCCTGAACACTCTCCTGCCTGGAAATTGTCGAATAGAGTACTGAAAAATGGTGAGGTATTACTGACAAAACATGATGTAGTGAGGTTGCTGGAGGAGGCTGTAAAGATATACGTGTTAGAACATTTAGCCAAAAAAAGAGAGATAGAGGATCCATACGGCATCATCTCGCCATGGATAGAAAAGATTAGAGAGATTTGGGGCAGGTATAAAGCTAGAATAGAGAGCCGAAAGATGGTCGACTATGGTGAAGAAGCATATCCGCCGTGTATAATAAGCCTGATAAACGATGTAAAAGCCGGAAGAAACATCCCCCACGTTGGCCGCTTCGCGCTGGCAGCTTTTCTACTCAATATCGGAAAAAGCGTAGAGGAAGTACTCGAGATATTTAAAAACTCACCTGATTTCAACGAGAACATAGCTCGTTACCAGATAGAACACATCGCCGGTTTAAGAGGATCCAGAATCAAGTACTCTCCCTTTAAATGCGAGAACATGAAAAGCTACGGTTTGTGTAGAGACGATGGAAGTACATGTAGAGGTATAAAACACCCCCTCCAATATTACTACAAGAGAGGCATGGCTAGAAAGAGGAAAAATGTCAAACAAAAGCGAGTTTCTTAAAAGGATATTCTCTAAATACTATAAAAGAGCTCGAATTTACATACCTGACTCCCTCCCTCAGCGTGAATTCGCTTTTGTATACTTTGGAAAAGAGGGATATATGCACAGGCATATAGCCTTTAACAACGAGGATGAACTGATATCACACTTTAAGCTACACGTGCCGCGGCACGTGTTTTACTCCTCTGCGTACTACGAGTATCCTGCAGCTAGCAATATGAATGAAAAAGGGTGGTTGGGAGCTGAGTTAATCTTTGACATAGATGTTGATCATATAGAAACTCCCTGTAAAGAATTTCATGATAAGTGGACTTGCCTAAACTGTGGCGCGTCGGGTTGGGGCATACCGCCTCAACTTTGTTATAATTGTGGGAGCGAGAAGATTAGAAGAGAAACTTGGGTGTGTGAAGTCTGCTTATCCGTGGCTAAAGATGAAGCTTTAAAATTGATAGACTTTTTGATTAACGATTTCGGCTTCTCGAAGAACGATATGATGATAGTTTTTTCTGGCCATAGAGGATTTCACGTACATGTCAAAGATAGTGAAATCCTAACGCTCGACCAAGATTCTAGAAGAGAAATCTCGGATTATATAAGGGGGATCGGCGTAGACTATAGGTTTTTTATACCAACTAAACCGGCGCTATACACTCCCTATGCTCTAGACTTCAGAGACCCGGCTTGGCTTGGAAGAATCGCGAGAAGCCTGTACAGTCTTATCGCCTCTAACCAGCTAGAGGAAAAACTAAAAAAAGCGGGCGTTTCAGCTAGGAAAATCGAGAAAATAACAGCGATGCGTGAAGAGATAATAAAAAAGTTGGAGGAAAATCCGCCTAATTGGAGTTACATTAGCAAGCTAATAGATCCGAATACTTGGGAAAGAATTTTTCATCTCTTAACGGAGGAAGAGGGAGTTAAAATAGACGAGAGAGTAACTATAGACGTGAAGAGGTTGATAAGGCTGCCAGAAACCCTTCATGGGAAAACAGGTATGAAAGTCGCTCTTTTAAACTACCACAAATTAGAAGAATTCGATATAGAGAAGCATGCTGTCGTGTTCCCCTCGGATAACGTAAAAATCACAATAAAAAAACCTCCCAAAAAAGTGTTAAACATAGATTTATCAACAAAGAGAGAAGCCCTAGAAGTGCCATTTTATGTATTCGTCTACTTCTTGGCCAATGGTGCTGAAGTAAAAAGAATAAAGACTTAAGTGCAAACTCTGTATTACATTATTTAGCCTGTGTGAGGGCAATGTCTTATAGCGAAATTTTAAAGGTATTCGAAGCCGAGCTTGAATCAGGTAAATTACAAGTTATAGATTTTACATTTTATACTAAATCTAGGGAATATCTCAGCAAGCTACTGAAAAAAGCTAGTGAAGCTTCCTCAGATGTCGAAAAATCTCTTTATTTAAAGGAGGCTAAGCTGGTTTCGACATTACTCGAGAAAATCTTCCTGCTAAGAATGAGCAAAATACTAGATATGCTCTTTAGAGGGGAAGTAGAAAAAGCCGAGAAAAACTTGGCAAAGGAAGAAGTAGAGTTTATGAAGTATCTGTCAAACTTTTTAGAAAGACTCAGAACAGTAGAGTCAAGTAAAACGGTCAAACCCCCTGGTAAACTTATGGGGTTGCTAGTTCGCTTTAAAAAACCCTATTCGCGCCTCATCTTGGAAAATGGTAGCGTTATGGGTCCCTTTCATACCGGGGATATCGCCTATCTACCGAGGAAAAACGCCGTAGAGTTAAGTAAGAACGACATAGTCGATATTATTGCATAGCTTTACTCTACTTTAATTTCTACGCCGCCTCTTCTCAAGCTCTTCTCCTTCTTCTCAAGTTCCACTGTTAGCACGCCGTTTTTATACTGAGCCTTCGATGATTGAGGCTTAACTTTCGCCGGCAACTTTATCTCTTTAAAGTATTTACGGTCCCCTCTTTCAGCCGAGATTCTGACAATGTCCTCAGTCGCGTATACCTTTATGTCGTCTTTTTCAACACCTGGCATATCAGCAATTATTTTCACTTTATCTTCTTCCTCTATCACATCAACAAAGGGTTCTATTGTCTCTGTAATCATTGGTCGAGAAATGCCAGGTTTTATGTTACCCCATTCCCTTATGCGAGGAATGCCGTCTGGTCCTATAGTAACCGAAAAACCGTAGTAATACGGTCCTATAATTCGCCGTTTTTCGCGATACTCTCCTCTTTCCTCGCTTAACGCTTCACGCATCATTTCGTCGAATAGCCTATCTATCTCCTCGAAAAGTTTACGTGTTCGTTTCCACCATTCATCAAATTCATACACTGTTATCACCCCATCATACAACATATACCTGCTATAAAAAATTAGTTCTACAGGACGAGAAAATATATCTGTGACCTAGATATATATGTTTGCGTCGGGGAAGGGGATTATTTATGAAGAGGGAGAAGGAGATACCTCTAGCGCCTATCGATAGAATCCTTCACGAGGAGGGATGCGCTCGAGTAAGCGAGGATGCTTCCCGCTTATTGAGAGATATAGTAGAGAAGATCGCTCGAATTATAGCAAGGGAGGCTTGTGAACTGGCTGCTCACGCCAATAGGAAAACTGTGATGAAGGAAGATGTTTTATTTGCTGCCCGGAGAATTGGCAAGCAGATTCCGACACTTTTCGAGTAAAATGCAAAATTTTTATTCTTTAAGCTTTACCGAAGAATACTTGGTGTATTCTTAATAGCTCAGGACCTGTAGTCTCGTAACCCACTATAGCTCCTTTACTGTTGACAACTAAACCCGCGCTTAGGAATATACTACCTCTATTCACAGTCCCAACATCTACCGTAGTATTAAATAGTTCGCGGAGCTCTTCCAGTTCTTCGTCTGTAACTAAAGGATATACCAGTAGACCTCGATTAGACACAGAAGCTATTGAGCCTACAAGCGGAGAACCTCCAATAGTCCTTACTACCACCTCGACGTCAAGGACATCCTCTATGGTTTTCAAGTATTCTTTCTCAATGAGCGGAGAAACCACGGCTAGCTTATCATTAACTAGCATAAGGTTCCCTAGGGCATTTCTGAGAGATGGTAAGACTTTCACGTTCATTCTATCTCCAATATCTTCTTTTATCTTCCTGACTTCGTACTCTAAGGAAAATCTGGGTAAAAGAAGCCCATTACTATTTCCAGCTATGAAAACTCCTATCAGAGGCGATTCACATATAGATGCTAAGATTACCTCGGTGCCCAATACTTCAGAGAACTCTTCAATATTTTTAGCCGGAACGTCTACAGGAAGTATCGTTATTCTCTCATTCGTAAATGCGTAAACTCCAACATTAGGGTTTCCGTAAATCAGAGTTTTTTGGACTGACATCAGCTTTACTCTTCCTTTACTTCTTCAGGTAGAAAAACTTTAGCTATAGAAACTTTCTCTTCTCCCTCGCCTACCTCCACTTTTCTAACGAGTACTCTTATACGCCGTGGAGGTTTCTCTATACTCCGCTGCCATATCTCTTCGTTAACCTTATTGCTTATGTATACGTCGTCGGGTTTTACATGTCTCATAACAAATTCTCTTAAGAGACGAATCGCTACTTTAGCTCTCTTTTTACGAGGAACTTCATAGACCTTCCTAAGTGGTATTGTATATTCTCTCTCCAGGACTATTTTCTCCTCTTCTTCAGACACGCTCCCACCTTAGAGCTGCATTCGACTTCTACGCCAATTCCTCCGAGGTCTCCTTCTAACCTTGCCTAAGGTCTTAGCGACTACCCACAACGGCACCGGCTTGTTGGACTTAAACGCCGCCGCAAGCCTCAATTTTTTTGCTAGCGGCTTGTTTCTCGCCATACCAACTACCCCCAGGAGTCAATTAAAACCTTATTTTTATTTCTTTCCGAGATCGTCTATCTATTTCGGTGAGAAAGCGTTTTAACATGTTATCCGTTATAGGCAATGGTATCCTACCGCTCTGAGCCAATTGAATCAATTGTATCTCCACCATCTCAACTAATTCGGGTTTTATCAATCTCAAATTAGCCAATCTCTGCCTAGCTTCAGGAGTGAGTATTTTGAGCAAAACAGCTTGGCGTTCCAATTCTATTCGTCGTCTTTCCTCCTCTCTAGCTTTAGCCTCTTCTATCATTCTTCTATATTCGAGGAGCTTCCTCCTCTTAACCTCTTCTAACTCCTCATCGTATACTTCGCCGCCACTCAACACTATTCACCTAGATAGTATACGTTAACGACATAAATCTTGTTATCTACGTGCCCACGTACTTCTTCAATTCCGGCTTCTCCTTCATTAACTCCTTAAATAATTTATTAGCTAATCGGTCTAGAAGAGATCTCCCCTCAGGTGTCAATACACGTCCTCTCCCTCTAACCGTTTTGACTAGACCAGCGGCTTCTAGCTGTTGTAAAGCCTTCCTTATTGCCGACCCTCCGGCTTTTCTAAAATGCTCTCTAACTAAACCCATATCTTTCCTTCCGCCATAGGCTGTTCTTAACCTTTCTACTCCCACAGGACCGTATAAGTATAATTTACGTAGCAAAGAGGCACATCTTTTATACCACCAGTCAGGGTCGTCCGGCACTTTCTCCACATGAGAACCAGTTTTTGTATAAAAAGCCCACTCTGGCGGCTTTATCTCCTCGAAGTTTTCCTTCAAGTACTTTGCTAATTCCTCTATGAACATATGCGGTGGTATATACTTTACCGTGACCATTTAGGATCATCCTGTAAATGCTCTTCAAGGCTTAAAAAATATCCTAAATATAAAGTTTACCTCATGACTTTTTAGCTAGAGGAAACAACTCCTGGAACTGTAAATCCGTTGAAGTCTAGAGAAAAGTATAAAAACTCGCAGTAGATTTAGAGTATCGGCGTCCCCGGTCATAGGTGGCAGGCAACGCCCGGTCTCGTCAGAACCCGGAAGCTAAGCTGCCACCGCCGTCGGGAGTACTGAGGTCTGCGGCCTCGGGAAACCGCGGTGCTGGGGACGCCCAATATCTAATTATTCTTATTGTTTCTGATTTTACCGTGTAACCCCTATAGTTCTAGTGGAAGTTGTTAGAGGTAAAACAATAGAATACATAATTTTATCATTTTTCTATGCTTTCTATTTTCAAATATTTAATTAAGTTCCAGTGGAAGTAAGGGGGTCGTCCAGTGCTCCAGTGGAAATAGAGGGGTTATACGTTATACGCGTATAACGTAGCTATTTGTCTCTAATACGATTTTTTTGTAGGACCCCTTTGCTTCCACTGGAACTTGAAAAAGAGAAATTATAATTGAGTACATTGTGATATTCAGATTTATATTTTTCATTTGTGGGTTTTTTATGGAGATTTTTATCTGTTATGTAAAAAGATATTTTTCTTAAGTTATAACAATTTCAGGCAGAGGTTATATTAAGTGATTCTGATAAATATGATGTTAGATAAGTATTAGTCAAGTGGTGAAACTTGCCGAAGGTAAAGATTGAGGATATTCTGCCGTCGGGTGAGAAGATTTCCATAGTTATAGAGGGTAGTGAAATTCGGCGTGAGCGTATTCTTCAAGTTTTAGATCTATTCAATTTGTTGTCGAAAACAGAGGTCATGAAGGAACCGAAAACTCTTAAGGAAAGCATATGGGAGATTCTGCTCGATAATTTTGGAGGGGGGGAGTGGTTTACTATTAATGAGGCTTATGCGGCAGTAAGGCAAGCTTTAAGAGATGTTAGTGTGACAGCGGTGTCGAGTTATATAAGCAGGTTCTTGAAGGAAGGGAGGCTTGAGAAGGCCGGGCGTAAGCCGCGGACGCGGTACAGGATTAAGAGGGCTTATATTCGCGTTTTTTAAATAGTATGAGGTAACATTTCATTAAATCGCTATTCGTTATTATGCCTATTAATTCCTTCCCGGAAGTGACTAGTACAGCAGGAGATCCTGCTCTTAAAATACGTGCGACGGTATGTAAGTTTTCATCAGGAGATACCATAGGCAGGGGGGAGGACATGACGTCGCCTGCTAATTTGTTTAAAGCCTTTTCTTTGTATTTGAAGAGTGTATCGACCAAGACTCGCTCGAATACTGTGCCCACTACCATACCCTCCTTATTTACTACGGGAACTTGAGAGATTCCGTGTTCCCACATTATTTCTATCACTTTCTCAATAGGAGTATCGGTTTTAACGGATATTACTGGCGACGCCATTACGTCTTTTGCAGTTAGTTGTTCGCTTACGTACTCTTCTAACGCTTGGAGAATGCGTTTCAGTGTAGAAAGTCTAGGATCTACGCTACCTGACTCTATTCTAGCTATGAGAGACTGGCTTACTCCCGCTCTCCTGGCTAGTTCTTTCTGGGTCAGTCCCGCTCGTTTTCTAAGCTTTCTTATCTCCTCTGGAGTTGGGAGAGAAGACATGTTCAGTATATTTAGGTTAGACGGAAATATATACTATGTGATTTCGTGCTATATTTATGTGAAGATTTTTTATTCTGTAATGTGAATTTTATTTTAGGTATTTATAGAGGTACTTGTTGTTTTTGTGAAGAGTTTTATCGAATATTTACATAGAGTTTAGCGAAATTATAATTTACCTGATAAGGTATTCTGTTTTCATGGGGTTTTTATGTTAGATTTTCTTGAAGTGAGGTGGCATGGTCGAGGTGGTCAAGGCGCGGTTACGTCCGCGGAATTAGTGGTAACGGCGGCGGTTAAAGATGGTAAATATGCCGTTGCGATACCCTTTTTCGGTGCGGAGCGTAGAGGTGCCCCAGTGGTCGCTTATAACAGGATTTCGCTTAAGCCCATAAGGACCAGAGCAGCTATCAAAAACCCCGATATTGTTGTAGTATTAGATCCTTCTTTAGTAAAAATTATAGATATAGCTCGGGGGTTGAAGGCCGGGGGTATGATCGTGTTTAACGATCATGAGCCGCCTAAGGATTTTCTAGGAAAGGGATACAAACTGGCTTATGTAGACGCGACTGATATAGCATTAAAGCATAACCTTATACTCGCTGGCATAGCCCTTGTTAACATGCCTATGCTCGGTGCTTTTACCAAAGCTACAGGTATTCTCTCCATAGAATCTGTTGTAAGCGCAGTTAGGGAGAAATGGCCTGGGGAGATAGGTGAGAGAAATGCCGCCGCGGTACTTGAAGCTTATAATAAGACAGCAGTTGTCGGTGGTGAATGATATGAAGGAGTTAAGATATATAGCTCCTGTAGCGTTGCCGACGACAGGGTCTCTTGGTAAAACAGGGGCATGGAGGGTAATGAAGCCGGTTATAAACTATGATAAATGTATAAAGTGTATGTTTTGTTGGCTTTATTGTCCCGAGGGCTCTATAAGCGAGGAGGAAGGTTGCCCAGTTATAGATTATGACTACTGTAAAGGTTGTGGAATATGCGCGGAGGAGTGTCCCGCTAAAGCTATAGAAATGGTGAGGGAGGCGTAGTTATGGGAATTAAGGTCCTTACGGGGAACTGGGCGGCGGCTTATGGAGCTAAGTTAGCGAGAGTAAACTTCATCTCAGCCTATCCGATAACTCCTCAAACGCCTATAATAGAGAAATTAGCAGATTTTGTGGATAAGGGTGAGTTGAAGGCTAAACTTGTTAGAGTAGAATCTGAGCATAGCGCCATGGCAGCTGTGATAGGAGCGGCGGCAGTTGGCGCTAGAGCTTTTACCGCCACATCGGCACAAGGACTATTTTATATGTATGAGATGATCTGGTGGGCAGCAGGCGCACGGTTGCCGATAGTAATGGGGATAGTTACGAGGGCATTAGCGCCGCCTTGGAGTATATGGACAGATCACGCGGATTTCTTAGCGCTTAGGGATAGTGGATGGATATTGTTGTTCGCCAAAAATGCTCAAGAGATCTTAGATACGATAATTCAAGCTTATAAAATCGCCGAAAATGAAGATGTGATGCTTCCAGTTGCAGTTGGTTGGGACGCTTTTATAGCTTCTCATACAGCTGAGCCGGTAGACGTTCCAGATCAAGAGGTTGTCGATGCGTATCTGCCGGAGAAACGTTCGTTTTCTCATATGCTCGATGTGGAGAATCCGTTTTCCTTAGGTAATTTGGCGTTTCCCGACAATTATATGGAGTACCGCTGGCTGATAGATGCTGCAATGGCTTCTGCTCGTAAAGTTATAATGGAAGTTGATAGGGAATATGATCGATTTTTCGGCAGAAGCTATGGGGGTTTGCTTGAAAAATACAGGTGTGAAGATGCAAATATAGTAGTAGTTATGATGGGCGCAGCTAGCGGGGATGGAATGGACGCTGTCGACGCGTTGCGCGAGAAGGGATATAGGGTCGGTTTATGCCGTATAAGGGCTGTGAGGCCTTTCCCGGTGGATGAGATTAGAGAGCTCTGCCGGAACGTCGATGCGGTCCTAGTCATAGATAGAGACATATCTTTTGGTTTAGGAGGTATTCTGGCTAGCGAAGTTAAAGCTGCTCTTTACGACTTTAAGAAGCCTTCGATTTTCAACATTATTGCAGGATTGGGAGGTAGAGATATAGATGCGGAACTTGTGGAGAAATTAATTCTAAAAGTTTGCGACGTACTGGAAGGTAGGGCGGAGATGGAGGAAGTAGAATGGGTTGGCGTTAAACCGGAGGTGTTATATTATGAGTAGGTTAACGGAGATGTTTCCGAAAGAGGAATATATCCTTAAGGGAAATGCTTCTTGTCCGGGTTGTGGAGCGGCGCTACTCTTGAGGCACGTGCTTAAAGCTTTAGGACCGGACTCGATCCTAATTATACCTGCTTGCTGTACTTCTGTTATAGCCGGTCCTCATCCTAGGACTTCGTTTAAAGTCCCCGTTATGCATATAGCTTTTGCCGCTAGCGCGGCGGCCGCTTCCGGTATGTCGGAGGTGTTAGAGCTTCAGGGTAAAGAGAATGTAAATGTTGTTGTATGGGCAGGTGATGGAGGAACCGTGGATATAGGGTTGCAGGCTTTATCGGGTGCAGCTGAACGTGGGCATAACATGATCTACATATGTTACGATAACGAAGCTTATATGAACACCGGCATTCAGAGATCAGGCTCTACTCCGCTTTGGGCTTGGACCACTACGACGCCAAGTGGAAATCCTAGACCTAAGAAAGATTTACCATTTATCATGTACGTTCATAGGATTCCGTACATTGCTACCGGAAGTCCTGCCTACCCCCATGACCTAATTGCTAAGCTTAAGAAAGCCAAGAGGATAAAAGGGTTTAAGTACATACACTTACATGCCCCCTGCCCTCCTGGTTGGCGTTTTAACTCTGCTAAAACAGTGGAAGTGGCAAGGCTAGCGGTACTTACTGGGGCTTGGATTTTATATGAGATAGAAAATGGTAAGTTCAGGCTGACAGGTCCTAGTAGGAAGC
>Ga0190367_1001907_pt1 | contig 11398 bp, 8 predicted proteins | sample 4872181011_MG_FD_171838 | JGI IMG/M metagenome (GOLD analysis project Ga0190367, IMG submission 171838) | Hydrothermal vent microbial mat bacterial communities from Southern Trench, Guaymas Basin, Mexico - 4872-18-10-11_MG | ecosystem: Environmental > Aquatic > Marine > Hydrothermal vents >... | reverse complement strand
TAACTTCCATCGATCTTAATCATGTTTATCGGATCGTGCAAGGATTAAAAAATGATGCCAACTCTAACATGTGGGGATCAAGGATTATTTGAGGGGGAAGGTTGGTGATGAGGATCTCAATAGGGTTGTAAGGGGATTTGAGATAATAGGTGATGTTGTGATAGTGAACATACCTGACGAGATAATTCACCTTAAGGATCTCATAGTTGAGGCAATCTTAAGGAATCACAAGGTGAAGACAATACTTAGGAAGGTTGGGGAGGTTAGCGGGGAGTTTAGGATTGCAAGTTATGAGGTTTTGTATGGTGGTGAGACGGAGACTGTTGCAAAGGAGTTTGGTTGCAGGTTTTTGGTTGATCCAACAAAAGTTTACTACTCATCGAGGCTTTCGAGTGAGAGGGGTAGGATTGCGAAGATGGTTGGAGAGGGGGAGAGGGTTCTTGTGATGTTTGCGGGTGTAGGTCCCTATGCAATACTGATTGCGAAGTTGTCAAAACCAAGGGAGGTTGTTGGTGTCGAGTTGAATCCAAAGGCTGTTGAATACTTCAGGATAAATGTGAGGATGAACAAGGTTGAGGGAATTGTGAAGGTTTATGAGGGGGATGTAAGGGATGTTGTTCCAAGACTTGAAGGTAGATTTGACAGGATAGTCATGCCAGCTCCATACTCTGCAAGGGAATTTGTCCATCTGGTTAGGGATAAGATAGAAAAGGAGGGATACGTTCACTACTATACGTTTGCTGGGGAAGAGGAGGATTTAACAAGGGAGATTGTGGAACTATTTAAAAGACATGGGATGATTGTTAATGTTTTAAACGTTAGGGAGTGTGGTAGCTTTGCTCCTAGAGTTTACAGATACGTCCTGGATTTGAAGGTTGTCGATTTTGTATAAAGGCATAATATTAAAAATTAAAATGGCAAACCCTTTTAATACCGACTACATGAACTTTAGCGATGCTGAGCCATCATTGGAGCATACTGAAGGCTTTGAGAAAAAATCCAGAGATACTTTTAGAATCTCAGAGGAGGAGGGGTGAGGATGTTGAAGTAGTTTATAGGGCTGTTGAGCTTGACGTTTTGTATAGGAGGTTAATGAAGGAGCTTGATGAACTTAGGCATGAGAGGAAGGTTGTGTCTCAGAGGATAAGTAAGGAGAGGAATTTTGAATTTGTTTCAAAGGCGAAGGAGATTTCAAGGGTGATAAAGGAGAAGGAGAAGGAGCTTAGGTCTGTTGAGGATGAACTCAAAAGAATTTTGCTGTCAATTCCAAACGTAATACACGATAGTGTTCCAATTGGAGAGAGTGATGAGGAAAACGTTCCAATAAGGTTTTGGGGCAAATGTAAAGTTTACAGGGGTCATATAGATTTATTCCTCAAGCAAACTCAGGGTTTTGATGTTGATTATGATGTTCTTGATAATCCTGTGATTGGGCATGCGGATTACGTTGAGAATTTTGGATTTGCAGATACGTTTAGAGCTGGTAAGGTTGCAGGTTCTCGATTTTACTATATATTTGACGATCTTGTTTGGCTCGACATCGCACTGACAATGTATTCTCTAGATTTTTTGTCAAAGATTGGTTTTAAGGTTGTTATCCCCCCATACATGATGAGGGGAATTGCGTATGAGGGTGTTACAGCCTTAAGCGACTTTGAAGAGATGTTGTATAAGATTGAGGATGAAGATCTTTATCTCATCGCAACATCCGAACATCCCCTTGCAAGTATGCACATGAACGAAGTTCTGACTGAGGATGAGCTTCCCTTGCTTTATGCTGGAGTTTCTCCTTGTTTCAGGAAAGAAGCTGGTGCTCACGGTAAGGATACGAAGGGAATCTTCAGGGTTCACGTCTTCAACAAGGTTGAGCAGTTCGTTTACTGTTTGCCAGAGCAAAGCTGGGATTGGCATGAGAGGTTGATTGAGAATGCTGAAAAGCTCTGGCAAGGTCTTGGAATACCTTACAGGATTGTAAATGTCTGCTCTGGAGATTTGGGTGTTGTTGCATCGAAGAAATACGATTTGGAGGCTTGGATGCCTGCTCAGGGAAAGTTCAGGGAGATGGTTTCATGTAGCAATTGCACAGACTGGCAGAGTTACAGGCTGAACATCAGGTATGCTAAGGAGAAGGGTGCACCAACTAAGGGATTTGTTCACACCTTAAATTCAACTGCAATTGCTACAACGAGAGCAATAACTGCAATAATTGAAAATTTCCAGCTTGAGGATGGTAAGGTTGAGATTCCAAAGGTGCTTAGGAGGTATTTGGAGCCAATTGAGGTAGCTCCGAAGGAGTGTATTGAGCCTAAGGTTGTTGGTTAAACTTTTTAAATTTTGGCTCAAGAGTAAAACCAATGGTAGATCCCAGTTTAATCCTGAACGTTGCCACAGGCGTGTTTAGCAACGTAATTTGTAAATTCTTGGGTAGGGTTCTCAAGGATGATGAGAAAAAGAGATTTAAAAAGATCGTTAAAGAAGTTTTGGAAAAGTATGAAGTTGAGATCGATGAAAACGTTGCGAAGGAGCTTTTTGAATGTTTGATATTTGGTGATAGGGAGAGGGTTTATAACATTGCTGAAGAGAGGGGTTTTGTTGATTTTGTAAATGAGATTGAAAGGAGGTTGTTGTTGGATGAAAAGCTTAGGAGTTTAATAGCGGAGGTAAGGAACACAAAGATTTTGGAGGAGATTAGGGATGCCTTGGTTGGTGAGAGGGTTGAAGATCTCTTGAACGATTACAAGGCTTTTTTGGTTGAGAAGTTTAGATACTTGGACTTGAAGGGTCTTTCTCCAAGGATTCCAAAGAAGGGAATTGTGAAGATTCCTCTCGAAGATCTATTTGTTTCCCTCAAGCTTGAGGATGAAGAAGAAAGGAAGGAGGTAGATTTTACGGATGTTCTGAGGTTTGATAGGTGTATAGTTTTGGGTGATCCAGGATTAGGGAAGACAACTCTCTTGGGGATGTTAGCTTATTTGAATAGAGATTTGGCGTTGATACCGATTTACGTCAGAATTTCAGAGTATTCTGAGAAAAGGAATGGGTTGTTTGAATACATAAAATCTCAGAGGTTTGGAAAGCTTTACGAGTGGGCTTTAAAGGATGGGAAGGCTTTGGTTCTGCTTGATGGTTTGGATGAGGTGATTGATACTGCTGTCAGGATGAGGGTTGCGGAGGATGTGAGGGATTTTGTTTCAACTTTTCCCAGTAACAGATTTGTCATCACAAGTAGAATTGTAGGTTACGAGGTTGTTAGGTTACCTTTCAAGCACTTCATCATCAAACCCTTTGAGAAGGAACAGATAGAGGCTTTTGCTAGGAAGTGGTATAGGGCGATTGCAGAGGTTGCTGAAGAGGATTTAAGTTCAGCCGAAGAGAATGCGAAACGTTTGATAAGGGCTATATTTGAAAATGAGAGCGTGAAGAGGCTTGCAACCAATCCACTCTTGTTGACGATAATAGCCTTAATTCACCACAGGGGTTTGAGGTTGCCAAACAGAAGAGTCGAGCTTTATCAAGTCTGCGTCGAAACCCTCTTGGAGCATTGGGTTTTGCAGAGGATTAAAGAGGACAGACTTAAGGATAGGGTTGAGATCATCGAGATTTTGAGTCCAATAGCATTTCACATACACTCCACAAGTCCGAGTGGTTTGATAGATGAGGACGAGTTTTTTGACATGATGGTTAAACTGATGGTTGAAAGGTTGGGTTACGATGAAAAAATTGCAAGAAAGGAGGCGAGAGATTTCAAAAAATACATCGAAGAGGAGTGTGGGATATTTTTGGAGAAGGGTAAGGAGGAGTTCAAGTCTCTCTATGGATTTTTGCACCTAACGTTTCAAGAGTATTTGGCATCTCTTGAGCTTATCAGGATGTGGAAGGAGGGAAGTTTGAGGCTTGAGGATTACGTCTTTGATCCAAGATGGATTGAGGTTGTTAGGTTGGCTGTTGCTGAGCTTAACACACATGGAAATTATGGAAGGAAAGAAGCTTCAAGGTTTGTCGAGGAAATTTTGAACGTTGAGGATGAGTTTGAAGAGGCTAAGAGACCTCTGATTTTAGCTGGCTACATCTTGAGCGATGACGTTAGACTTAAACCAGAGCTTGAGAGGGGGATAATTGACGGTTTGTTTGAAGTCTATCTCTCCGTTCCGCATTGGGGTGAAGATAATCTTTTTTATAGCGATTTTAGGAAAACTCTTGGGGATGTTTTTAGAGCCTTGCTGAACAGTGAGAAGGGTAAAATCGTAAAAGGGAAGATCAAGGATTTAGCATTAAAAAATCCAAAAGCTGTTTTTCTCTTGGGTTTGTTAGGATTGGAAGCCTTAGACGTCATCTTAGATGTCATGGTTGAAATATCCAAATACGATGACGTGGAGTTTTTGAGGGCTTTTTTGAGTGCTTTGAGTGGGATACTATTTTGGTTGCCACGAAGAGAAGATTACAATTTTGTCATTAAATTTTCAAAGGTTATAGACAACCTCATACTCAAAGATGACCTTGTAATCGTTTTCTATATAAGCTTGTTAATAGACAAGTATCCAAAGCTCGTAGAAACTCTAAAAAACATCGATACAATTTTAAGATCTGAAAATTTCAAAAAAGCTTCTTTACTGTTACATCCACCACATCAACTATATCCACTACATAGAAAATTTGCGAAACCATTAGATAAACTCACAAGAGATGAGAACCCTAAAATAAGAGAAATAGCAAAGAGGTTAAGTAGTCAGAAGAAGACTCCAGTAAGCTTTTTACTTTATTCACATCCTGTTGTCATAACACGTGAATTTGCCTTAGTTACGACAAGAAATTTTGAGGTTGAGTTGATTGAGATTAATGATAATCCAATCAAGTTCATAGAAAAGGTGAAAACACTCAACATACCATACAATTCAAAGTTGTTTTTAATTAAAGAATGTGTCGATCCCAAAAAACTCCCAGAAATCGTGGATAGGTATGAAAACGAGTTGGACGTTTTGGTTGCTGTATCTGAATTACCATTACCATTGTGGTGGTGGAGAGAACACCCAGACACAAAAATAGAATTAAAATCTGAAAATCCAGCGATAAAGTTACTCTCAGCCTACATCAACAAAGAAGAACCGTCAAAAGACATCATAAAAGCATGTATTGAGATGTTCAGAAAGGAGAAAAACGAAAACAACAAAAACGCTTTGTTTTATCTCTTATTCCACTTCTTGAATCCATTTAAAGTTTTGAAATCGCAAACTTAATTTAAACTTGATAAGTTCTATTTCTACCGATGATGAAAAAACGGCACTGATTGATGATGAGTTTGCCGATTTCTGAGGTTCCAGAAAGTTGGTAGTTTGGATAGGTTATGGTTTTTTTAAGACTGAACGTGTGAAAATATAAGGCATATTGAATAAAAATAGAAGATATCTTGTGGCTTCTTTGAATTATTTATACTTTTTATAAAAATTATAACCTTCTGTTGGTGAATTCTAGTTAGCTTAAATGCAAAACCAGGGAACGTAATCGACCTAAATTCGAAAATATATCTTTAAATTCCTTACCAATATTTCCTCCCCTCTGAAGCCGTATCACACTCAAGATATGCCACCAGCTTTACTATTCACACTGTCAGTTAAGAATTTAATCGTCGATAGCTCAACGCATGTTTTCTGAAGACGACTGTCGATGAGTAAAAGATTTCTACGAGAAAATAGACTGGAAATACCTTGAAGAGAGATGCAAAGATAATGACATGTTGAATGTGTTAAATAAAATTAAAGGAGAAGTGGCTAAATGAGATTGGATGAACTGATGGAAGAAAAGAGAAAGAAGATTTGGATTAGGTGTTATCCAAAACGAAAGGCCAAGAGGAAGCCAAGAGATGAGGAAAAGGAGAAAGTGATGATACAATTGAATTACGTAAGGTTTAAGAAGTAAATTGAAGAGGGTAAGTTTGAAATCTTGGGAAGTCGAAGGTATAGACTGAAAATTTGAATTGGATTAACTGTTATTTCTATTCCTTATTGGATTCAATTTTCAACCTCCTTAGTTTGGGAATATTTGTATGGGCATGATTTAGGTTTTTAGTGATGAAGTGGAAGTTGTGAAAAGATTTATTAATTGATACCATGTGCTAAGCTCTATGGCAAGAAAGAGGAGGGCAAGGGTAAAGGATAAATGGAGTCAGAAGAAGTGGTTTACTCTCATTGCTCCAGAATACTTTGGATTGACAGAAGTTGGAGAAACTCCAGCTGACGATCCAAACAAGGTTGTAAATAGAACTGTGGAGATAACGTTAGCTGAATTGACAAACGACTACTCAAATCAGAACCCATACAAGAAGCTAATATTCAAGGTTTACAGGGTTTCGGGTGAGAACGCATACACGAAGTTCCACAGGTTTGAGATGATGAGGGAATACATAAACAGCTTAATAAGGAGGAGAACAAGCAAGATAGATGATGTCATAGATGTAAAGACACCTGACGGATACGTTTTAAGGGTTAAGCCAGTTGCATTCACCGTTAAGAGGTGTAAGACTTCTCAAAAGGGTGCGATAAGAAAAATCATGAGAGAGATAATAACAAACAATGCAAACAAGAAGAACTTCGTCCAGTTCCTTCAAGAGTGCATACTTGGAAGGATCCCCTCAGAGATATACAGGAATGCTAAGAAGATTTATCCATTAAGGAGGGTTGAGATAGGTAAGATTGAACTTCTCTCGGAACCAAAGGCTGGATGAATTTTGAGAGCTTTGTATTCAATGTCAAACACTCAAAACACTGCATACACTGTGAGGGCTTAGATAAATCTGTAAGAGAACCAAAACATCACCCATCCTATGAGATAACAACAAACTGCAATCTTAGGTGTGTTTACTGCTATTCAAGGGTTGCTATCATGAAAAACACAGCACCAAAGCCAGGTTACTACGGTGATCTAAATCCAAAGGTTGTAACAGTTTCTCAATACGGTGAACCTCTCCTACTTGGTGTAGAAAATGTCAGAAGGGTAGTGAATTTCCTTAGGAAGAAATTTGGAGATGTAAGGATTGATCTGCAAACAAACGGAACATTTGATTTCTGCAATCTCGACGTTGACATTGCAATGGTAAGCTTAGATACTTCAAATCCAAGAAGCTACGAGATTATAACTGGATCAAAAAGGTTTTATGATGTCCTTGAAAACATAAAAAAATCGGTTGGTAGCTTCACACTGATTGTCAGATCTGTCCATCTGCCTGGAATAAACGATTTTGAGTTGGTTGAGCTTTCAAAGATTTTGTGTGAGATTGGTGTGGATGAACACTTCATACAACCCTGCTCTGTTTACAGAGAATGCTTGGGAGATCTGTTATCACTTGGATTCGATCTTGAAAGATCCAGGAGTCTATACGAGTATCTTAGGGTTGTTTACAGATGTGGGAGACATACAAAAGTTTCAATTCCTGGTTGCATAAGGGTAGCCTTGGATGAGATTCTCAGTTTCTTAGATCCAAAAGATTTGAAATTTGTAAAAAGAGAATCTATTGCAAGAAGTCCTCCAAAGATTAGGAGAGAGTGGAGATTTTCAATAACTCAAGAGCATCCTTAACCTCTGCATTGTTGTGGACAATCTCAGCTATCGCCCTAGTCATCAAAGTTGGATTTTCAGCCTGAAAAACGTTTCTACCAATTGCAACACCCCTCGCACCAGCATCCATTGCCATCCTGACCATGTTCAAAAGATCTTCAACACTCTTCATCTTTGGACCTCCAGCAACAACGATTGGAACTGGACATCCCTCAACAACCCTCCTAAAGCTCTCAACACTCCCAGTGAAGTTTGTCTTAACTATGTCCGCCCCCAACTCAGCTCCAACCCTTGAAGCAAGTGAAACAGCCTTCTCATCAAACTGATCTATCCCCTCACCTCTTGGATACATCATGGCAAGGAGTGGCATACCCCACTCCGAGCATATCTTGCTTATCTCACCCAACTTCTTCAACTGTTCAGCCTCTGTCTTACTCCCAATGTTTATGTGAACACTTACGGCATCAGCTCCAAGCCTTATAGCCTCCTCAACACTGCAAACAAGAACCTTCTCGTTTGGATCTGGTGATAGTGAAGTTGAACCACTTAGATGAACTATCAAGCCAATATCTCTACCATAACCCCTGTGACCGTGAATTACCATACCCTTGTGCAAGACAACTGCATTTGCACCTCCCTCAGCAACAGCGTTTATTATTTTTGGCATATCTCTCAATCCCTCAATTGCACCCATACTAACACCGTGATCCATTGGAACAATCACAGTATTACCCGTTTCCCTGTTTATTATCCTCTCAATCCTAATCCTCTTACCAATCCACATACCATCACCTTGTTAGTTTGTGACTTTGTGTCAAAGTAACAATTATATAAGTGTTTCGGTTGTAGCCCGTCCAGTGGAATCCCCATCATCAAATCAGGGGACGCATGGCGGACGGGCTTTGGAGATTAAATCCAAAGTTTAAAAGTTTTTTCTAAGGTAATCAATCACACTCCTGAAGATCAAGGCACCATCTCCATAACCACCACTCCTGTAATCCCAGAATACTCTCTCAGGATGTGGCATCATCCCAAGAACATTCCTACTCACGTTGCATATACCAGCTATGTTGTATATCGAACCGTTTGGGTTCCAGGGGTATCCTGCATACTCACCATTCTCATCCACATATCTAAACACTATCTGTCCATTTTCAATCAGTGTGTTCAAAATCTCATCTTCCCTCTCCCTTGGAAACACAATCCTACCCTCAGCGTGTGCAACTGGGAACATGACAATATTACCAACTTCAAGCAAATCTGTAAATACACACAAGTTTTCATGCTTTAGGAGTGAAGGTCTGCATTCAAATCTTGCAGAGATGTTGACTGTCAGAGAAATTTCTGGCTTGTCAGATATTGGCTTTTCTTCATCAAATCCAGGCAATGCACCAAGCTCAACCAAAACTTGAAATCCGTTACAAATTCCCAAGACTGGGTATCCATCCTTTATGAAGATTTCAAGATCCCTCTTAAGGACACTCTTCATCCTTGCAGAAAATATTGCACCAGCCCTAACATAGTCTCCAGCCGAAAATCCACCTGGAATAACCAGACAGTGATAATCGAAGAGACTTCTCTGTTCACTCTCCCTGACGGTATCGCTGTAAAACTGCTTTAGATGAACTGCCTCAGCATCAACTCCCAAACTCCTAAAAGCCTTGACCGTCTCATCCTCACAATTCGTCCCCTCAATCCTTAAGACTGCAACCCTTATTTCCTCCAAATCCATAAAATCCCAACAACATCTTTAGATATATCGCTATCGAAACTAGTGCTCAAAATAGATAAGTGGTCGGTTAACTTTAGAAGTTACAGGGAGATTGCTGTTGGATATGTAGCTTATTTTGGACTTACAGTAACTAAAATGTTCAAATAGACCCGATCTTGTTCGCCAACCTCATCAAAACATCCTTCCTCTTTGCCTGAACAAACTTTATTGATCCAACAACCAAATGCCCTCCACCTTCAACCCCAGCATTCACCTCCTCCTGCAACTCCTTAACGAGCTTTGGAATGTCAAGCTCCACACCCTCACTCCTTATAACTGCAAAGTCTGGTCCGTAACCGATTGTTACAACTTTGCCATATCTCCCCTTGATCCTGTCATGAACCTCACCAGTCAACTTACCAGGTGGGGGAAATGTGAACCTCTTTGAATAGTTCTCAAGATCCAAAGCAACAAGAACAATCCCGTTTGGCAACTTCTGAATCTTCAAACCTTCCATTGCAGTTCTAACCTGAGACTCTATAGCCTTCCTTGCATAACCTGACAACATCTCAACAAGGGTCTTTTGCCTGTCCTTTCTCCCAAATCCAAGTATCTCGTGGATTATGTATGAGGAGGGTCTGAATCTCAGATAGAAACCTTCAAACTCCAACGCCAATGCTATATCCTGAAGTTCATCTCTACTCAATCCTGTAAGCTCAACATACCTTTCAACATCCCCCTCAGCCCTATCTCCAACAACCGAAACTCCAGCCAACAGCTTTAAATCTACATCTGGATTTATCATCCTTGCAATCTCAACACTCAAAACTCCAGCTGTGTAGTTGCTGTCTCCTCCAACCTTGTATGGATTTACATGATATAGAAGGTATCTGTCAACATCCTCATCTGGACAGTGATGATCTATCGTAATTACATCCGCACCAAACGTCAAGAACTGTCTTATTGCTGGAACATCTTCAACTCCAGATCCATTGTCAACGAGAACTACAATTGGTATCTTGTCTCCATGCCTCTCAACATCCTCCAAAGACTCATCTAAATCTTTGACAACGTCTTCAAGCTCATAAAAAGGTGCTCTCGATATCCTACGTCTAACCAAGTAATACTTAGCCTCAGGATCAGGATGGAACTTCTCAACCAAATCTACGAGTGCCTTTTCAATTGCAACACCACCACATACACCATCGGCATCCCAGTGATGCCTTATTATTATCGGACGTGATTCAAATACAGCCTTTCTAAGTTCCCTTGCAACTGCAATCATCTCCTCCTTTAACCTCTCCAATATCTCACTCTCAATCAAAAATCCTCTAAATATAGGTTCACTCCTCCTCTCAAGCTCCCTCTGAATAGATCTCTGAATCTCGTAAGCTTCACTTCCAAGTAACTTCTCCATCTCAAGTATCTCCATCTGAACCTTCTCCCTTTTCTTAACTATTCCAACAATCGAGACTATGTCATCCAAGTCTATCTCAGGATAAGCTCTCTCATCCTCAAAAGCCATTGCATTTACACTACCAGTCTCATCGATAATTGTGAATACTGTAGCCTTCGTCAACTTTACATGAATAACTTTACCCCTAACCTCAACAACTCTACCAAGATATTTTTCAAGCTCTGATATCTTAACGGTTGGAACATCTTTCCCAACTTCAACGACAACGTAATCATCCATCTTCTCCAAATTTAGATCTATCTCACCCGAAGGTCTCACATTTGTAACTCTAACGAGAACTGTTTCATCCTCTTCAACATCGCACTTCAAATTCCTCTTATGGATCAAACCCTTCAACCTCTTGTTCAACTGAACAAACACGCCAATATCTGTCACAGCCAAAACCTTTCCAACGTAAACCCTGTTTAATCTTAAGTCCTCAATTCCACAGCTGTTCTTTAATAGGTATGCGTGAGGTTTCTTTCTACAATTTGGACATAGATCGTGATCTCCAACAACCCTAGCACCGCATACCCTGCACCTTCCAGATCTCCCAGTTCCCCTGCACTCGTTACATACAATTAACCTCTTCGTTCTCCCAGTTCCCTTGCATGCTCCACATATACCCTTCATGAACATCTCTATCTGTTCCTTTGAGAGCTCTGACGTTAACTTTGGATCGA
>Ga0190367_1001905_pt1 | contig 11406 bp, 7 predicted proteins | sample 4872181011_MG_FD_171838 | JGI IMG/M metagenome (GOLD analysis project Ga0190367, IMG submission 171838) | Hydrothermal vent microbial mat bacterial communities from Southern Trench, Guaymas Basin, Mexico - 4872-18-10-11_MG | ecosystem: Environmental > Aquatic > Marine > Hydrothermal vents >... | reverse complement strand
GGAATACGCAATATTGGATAACAAGGTCTTCATCATGCCAACTTATGGCATAAAAAGGGGTTTCCTCTTACTCTCAAGGGATCTTGTGCCTGTAGGCAAGGAGGATTTTGCTTCAACGCTTGATGGAGCGGATATTTTTGGGAAACCTGTAACGTTGAGGGATATTGTGGAAATGGGCAGAGTAGACCTACTCGTCACGGGAGCTTCCGTAGTAAACCTTCAAGGAATACGCTACGGTAAGGGTCACGGATACTTCGATCTTGAATGGGCTATGCTTAGGGAAATAGGGGTAGTAGATGATAAAACTCCTATAATTGCCGTGGTACATGACTGCCAGGTAGTAGAGGAGCCCATAGATGCAAGTCCCTATGATACGATAGTGGACTACATTGTGACGCCTTCCAAGGTAATACGCGTCAAGAGGGTCGTTCCTAAGCCTAAGGGAATAGATTGGAGCAAAATACCGCCGGATTTTCTGGAGGAAATACCGCCAATTAAAGAGCTTAAAATGCTAAAAGGTAGTTCCACCTGATTCGAGTTTCCTCACGGCACTCCTTAAGGCAGTAAATTATTTAGATGACGTTCTCAAGAGCTTATCTTAAACTCTATCTCCTTAGCTTCTATGTAGGCAGATAGCGCTAGAAGAGCGAGTGCTACTAGGAGCTGAACTATCAGGGGTTGCCAGGAGCATTCTAGAAGAGCTATTCCACTGCTAGCGATCAGCGCCGCAGCAAGGCTCTCCATATAGGTGTGCGGAGACCTAATTATTCTCTTGAAATGGGGGAGATTTGCATCCCGTCCAACGATGAAATGGATGTAGAGCGATGCACCAGCTCCAAAGTACGGTACGATGAGGGGGAGGTAGGCAAGGACGTTGTTCAGGAAGATGTGCTTTGTCTTCCTAAGTAATATCTCGACATCAAACCTATCTCTACTACGTGGTTTCCTTCGAGAATAAACGTGGCCGAGGAATAGGAGTAATATATTTAAAAGGAATAGTATTCCGGCGATCAGCACGTAACTTGACATGGATCTCGGGGTCTACAATAATTCTATGACCCTATCCTCCTTGAACGATTTTACAATGCTCTCAAGGATCCTTACGTTTCTAGGACCATCTTCCATGCTAACTATGGGCTCTCTCTTTTCAAGAAATGCGTCCACAAAGTGATGTATGGACTCCTTTACGAACCCTATGAGCCTATTGTTTACCTCCTCTATATTCAGCGGCTTGGGATATTCGTGCAATTCTACGCTCGCAACCTCTATGGTCTGACGGGTTGTGCTTATATACACAGCACCCTTTGTTCCTAAGAACTCAGCAACGAAGTCAACGACGCTCGGAAGCGTTTCTGGAAGAATCCAACTTGACTCTAGGACAGCTCTTCCTCCGTTCTCAAATTCTAGTACAGCTACAACGTAGTCCGGGACTTCTATGCCTAGTGACTCAAGGACTTCAAAATGGGCGAACGCTCGCACACGTCTAACATTGGAATTAAAGATCCATGTGGCTAAATCAGCCGTGTGGCTCATAAGGAAGAATACGACGTTCGTCTTAGACGCCCAAGAAAGCATCTTTGTAGGAACGTAAATGGTGTCGCTTAGCCTAAGGTATGCGTATAGGGGTTTGCCTAGCTCTCCTGCCGTAAACCTCTTCTTAGTTATTGCAAAGGGGGGATTGAAGCGATTAGCGAAGTTTACGTAGACCTTTACTCCCTTCTTTTTAGCTGCCTTAACCATCTTTAAGGCATCTTGATAACTTGTTGCCATGGGCTTCTCTATAAGTGCGTTAACGCCACTTTCCACAGTTGCCAAAACTGGGTTGAGGTGTAGGTGATCCGGTGTAGCTATGGAGACCAGATCTAAGTCCTCCTTCCCTAGCATCTCCCTGTAGTCACGATATATTGACCCAATGCCGTACTTCTCTGCGACGGCCCTAGCTCTCTCTTCATTGATGTCGCAGACTGCTACTAAGTCAACTCTAGGATGGGTTTTATAGGCCTTTACGTGGTTTTCTCCTTGAATACCAACTCCGATAACAGCTACTCTAAGTTTATCCAATATTTCCACCGAGAATTAATGAGGTACCTTGCATTTAGTCTTTACCCAAAATCTCGATAGACACGTGTTACCTCAAATGTAAGGAGAGCTCAAGTAAGGATCGATCGAACTTCCTTGCAAGCTTAGGAGCTCGAGTTAACGTTTTTCCAGGATCATTTCCAGATACGTTTTCTCTACTTTCTCTCCCATAATACCCAGAGTTTCAAGAAAGTCTCGGATCATGTTTTCAGCTTCTTCTCTGCTTACCCTCCTAGTCCTCAATTCTATTTCCATGAAGGTTCCCAGATCTTCGACGTTATCTATGGTAATTAAGTATGGATCATAGAGGTACACCTCTCTTTGCTTCACGACTCTTGCTAAGGGAGTAAATCCAAGTTTTTCCAAGATTAGCTTAAGTTTCTCGAGATCTTCCTTCACTACTCTAGCCGTTACCTCCTCTCTTGCCTTTATTTCAGCTTTTTCTCGAGGCCCCTTATATGTCAGCTCGATAATTCCTCCAAGGTCCCTTACTCTGAGAGCCTCGTCAGTTTCCGAGAAATCCCGGCAAGGGTGCTGGTAATAGTGGTCTATTTCAATTATGGCTCCTTGAAAGGACGCTCCTAAGTAAGACAGTTTTTTCCTAACTTCCTCCGGATCGTCTATTTTGAGCTTTAGCTCGTACTCGGCGCTTTTTTCCAAGGATCAGTCCCTTCTAATTCCTATTAATCTTCGTAAGCTTCTTATAAAGTCCACGCAACCTATCTTAAAGGCCAAGTAGCGAGATATCTCCCTGATTAACCTAACCCAAATGTAGGTAGGAATTTTAATGCTATGTCTCCTATGCTTCCTTGTCGGTGAAAACACTTTCGGTGATTGAAATTGAGTCTGCTTCCAAGAATCCAATACCATGTGCTGTCATGTGAGGTTGTCGCCGAAGTGCTTAAGAGGTTTCAAGAATTAGGTGGGAAGCTGAGAGAAATAGACAGGAGCGTGGAAGGCGGAATTCGGGGAAGGTATGCTGAGATTGCTGTCCATCTGCAGGCTTCACGGCAATGAGCTCGCCGTTTCCCTAATCCGTAGCTTCATATAGCCAATTATATTTTTGTGCCTGCTACGGATAGGTTCATTACGGTCTCTGCTGGGCTGCCTACGGAAGCTTTCAAGCTCCCCTTGGGAACCCAGCAGTCACCAATAGATTTACTATACCAAATGATTTCTAACTTTCATTGGGGATCCGAGCTTGAAACAAGAGCCTTACACGAGCACATTAATGACTTTAAGCCACATGTTATTCTGAACCAACATGAATTCTACTGGAAATGTGGTTATCCTCCTAAGTGGCCTGACTGTGAGGATTTCAAAAACACGACAAATATGATATTCTCTAAGTTAGCTATTGCTCCAGAAATTCTACCCTTACTTTCTCGCCATCTCTAACCCGTTTTAGAGGTTCTAGATCACCTACGACTTTTCCGAACACGTTTACTGGACTAGCGGGTCTAATTTCATCAGGGCTGCGACTGGCAGGCGTGGGGCCAAAGAAGATGCACATAGCCTTCCCAGGGGGCCAGTAGGCCACATCACCCTTTTCAACAACTTCTTGAGGGTTCTCCGGTCCTACGTTTACAGGCGTACTGAAGTATATTTCTTCGCCCCATGTATTTGCTCTAGCCTCAAAGGGAACTGCCTTGAGAAACGCTTCCTTTGTCTTCGGATTTCTTTCAATGAGTTCAACCACGACTTCACCTATGGATTCAAATGTGAGTCTCAGCTTAACCATAGTCCTCCTCTTTTCGAATACATTTTTAAGACTTTTCTAATAAACTTTTACTTAGCATTGTGGCACACGGTGAGAATATAGCTTCTCGACGTAAAGTTATTTAGGAGTGAGTTTTGATCATTTCCTGGCGACCCTGCGGGTGGTCCCAACGGCCTCGATCAAGCGCATTTACTTGCTCTATTAACACCGTTAAGTAGTGTTTCATGGTTTTACATATCTGTGGGAGTTAGGCTTTGGGTCTTTGCCGAAGCCATGCGCTTGGCTTTTCTCATCATACGAGGTCTGCCGGAATCTCCATCCATTTTGGATTTCATATTCCTAGTAGGCTTCCTTCCCATGTCTCTGGGACTATTCAAGGGCATAAAGCCTATATTCCAGCTCTTCAGAAGGTTTTTTCCTCGAAAGGAGCTCATGGGACTACTCTACATAATTCCTCTCGTTCCAAGCATTAGTGTAATTGCTGCATCCATTATGCTTTTAGCAGGTCGTTCTCTCGGTCACCGGATCTTGCTCGTACTCCTAGTAAAGGCATTGTATGTAGCGTTGGTACTCCTTCTATTTTCTTTGGTACTCGTTGTACTCCTATTCTTACAGCAGGCATCCTGTAATAATATAACTAAACGTATAGTGCGTGTTTTAACAAGGGATCTGCTATCTGGTATGCTCCCTCCTTTCTTATTATGAAACCTGCATCGACGAGATTGTGAAGGTAGTTGGAGAAGTTCTTATTGCCTATCTTCTTATTCAATCTAGCTTCTAAGGAACTCTTTAGTTCCTTCCAGGATTTAGGGGAGCTTGCAAGGCTTCTCAGTATGAACAGATATCTCTCGCGTGCTAGAGGCCTTAGTTCTAGGAAACTCTCTAACTCTTCTTGCAGGATGGTCGAGATCTCGAAAGTCACTTTTTCTAAAAGTTTTTCATCGATTCTTCTAGCCTTTACCGCTCGATTGCCCACAATTGTGAGCCAACCCGGATTACATCCAACGGCCTTAGCTATTTTCTTCAAGAGTTCAAGAGATGCTCTAATGCCGTGGTACTCTAATCCTCGTTCAAGAAAACCTACAGCTTGTTTCTCCGTGAAGTTCGTAAGTTTTATCTCCGTATACTTTGCCTTGTAAAGTGGGCTCTCGACATCGTCGAATTTAAGTAGCTTATGCATCAACCCCTCTTGGGAGCTTATTAAAGTCATGGGCAGCCTTGTGGAGTACTCGTAGATATAGGAGATGATGTACTCAAAGGAAGTGGCTATTCTTCTGGCTTCTTGAATCTCGTCGAACACTAGGACTACATTCACCTTGAAACTCGCCGCGATGGCGTCTATTATGTCAATAAGCTTCTTGAAAAACAATTCCCCTTCCAATCCATCCACTGCTCTAAAGAGTACTGAATGCTCGGTGACCCTAACTTCATTTCTCCCCCTGAGTGCTCTCAAAAGCTTTACCCTAAACCTACTAAACCTCTCAATGAAGCTGTTTAGGGCTTCTTCGACTATTAGCATAAAGCTCTCAAAACCCGTACGTCTAATTCTCTTTAACCGAGTTAAATCGAATATCAGTGACGGTTGTGCTTTTTCGTTAATTGCTGTCAACACTAAAGAAGTCTTTCCAACGCGCCGTGGACCCACGACAAGCGTTATGGGGTCTCCTCGTTTCCAACATTTCAGTAACCTGTTAAGCTCGTCCTCTCTATTGTAGAGCTCTTCTCTTCTGACCTTTGGACCAAGCTTAAAATACGACATAAGTTGTACCCGTCACCTAGTAGTACGTACTACCCAATGCTAAAATTACAAAAATGGCAAATAAAAATATTGCTTAGAAAAATGTGGAGAGGGGGTGAGTAGTTAAAAATATTAAAGTTCTAGGTTCGAACCATAATTTTTACGTAAAAATGCTATAATGCGCTTAGTATACCCTGCTATTAATGATTAATTGTTCAATAATATCATTTAGAAAATACAATATACTCTACGGGTTATCGTAATGGTTAGCATCTATGAATAGAATCATTATTTTTAACACACATCCAGACGTCGGCTTATACACGTCTATATGGTGTCAGCTGTGCACTATAACAAGAATTCGTGCTTACAACGGGGACACTTAACGTAAGCGCAGCCCTTACTTGCTGCGGGACACGCTCCACAGGAGAAGGCTCTCGAATACGTCACGCTAAACCTATAACCGCATTGGGGACATACTACGATGTCTTTTCTATCTCCTTTTATCCTCATAGCATGCCCTAAACTATTTTCTACCACGTTTATAAAAACTTTATATTTGTAAAACTTTAGAAAGCTTTTCAGTTAAGGAAGAAATCACTATATCCTCATCACAGTAAGGTAAGTTTAATAAAATGTATGTGACTACATTATTTGGGCCCCGAGAACGTAAACGCGTGTGCGCAGTGCTCTTCCTCCCGAAAGGGAGGGTCCTAGAACAGCCAGTATGTCTGCGCGTGTTCTCGGGGCCCGAGAAGACTATCCACTTGTTGGATGCTTATTAAGTCCATTCTTCGAGAACTACGGGTTTCAATCCCAAGTATTCCGCGGCTGTAACGAGTCTTATGCCCTTCTTCTCGGCTTTCTCCCAAACTTCCTTTGTGTGTTCCCTAAATTTCTTCTCGCGTGGTAGATGGTGATCGTATATTATGAGCTCTGAACCCGACTCTTCGACTATCCTAACAGCGTTTTTCACGGCCCTCTGAAGGTTTATTAGGTTAAGGGTATAGCCGAGCATGTAGGTCATGGGGCCGTCGAGTATTATTATCTGCGGTTTCTCACTAATTATCCACTCAGCATAATCCTCTATAATCGGTCCGTTGAGGTCGGAGGTATAGAGAAGCTTCATTTTCTGGCATTCTATAACAACGCTCACGACCCATCCCACCCTGGAGAATTCTATTCCGTGGAATAGAGGTCTTGTGAACCTAATTTTTACGCCTTTAAACTCGTACTCTCGTCCGTCCGCGAAGAGCAGTTTCGTATTGGTGTTCGGGAAGTCACGTTCGGGTATTCTACACCACCGAGACCACTTTTCCGCCCTCCTTTCAAACCACTTTAATCCCTTCTCGAGGAGTTCCCTCTTCCTCTGAGCGTAATCACCGTAGTCTATGCTAGATGCTATTGGAAGTTCTTCGAGAGGGTTGCTATAGGCCTTCTCAGAAGGTTCTTCTAAAACCTCTTCTAGGGCTATGTTTCCAAGCTCCTTGAAGAAGTTCGTGTAGAACCTCAAGGATCTTTCGCGCTGCGAATCATTAATATACTCATTGGGGTTCTTAGCGAGGACAACTTTCCTCTCATAGAGCTCTTTATCGAAATCCGTGAAGTGGTCGTAGTGGTAATGCGTTATTATAACGATATCAGCTTTTCTGGCGGCTTTTTTAATCTCTTCCCTCCCTCTTATCGTCCACTCGCGCTTTAATTCTCCCGGTGCTGGAAAGGAGGGGTGCATAATAGCCACTCCTGGATCTATGAGGATTCTGACACCGGAGCATTCTACGGTAATGGAGGAGGATTTCGCCCCTAAGGAATCAAACCACACGGGCTTGAAGCGCATACTTTCATACCCTTAGACTCCTGTTCTCACCCGGTTTCCCCTCCAGAGCTCTAGCGAACAAGGAGTAGACGAACACGAAGTTTAGGGAGAGGAGAGCAGCAGCTAGGAACTCTACCGAAGCTCTCGGCAGGTAGAAGTTTATGAAGTAATCGGGATTCCCCATGATTGAGGCTAGGAATAAGTTTACGATAACGAGCGCTAGATAGGTCCAAAGAGCTACCCTTCCAACTTTCTCGGGAGTATCGACAATTATTCCCAGAAATCCTGCTAAAGCAACGTAGCGAGCTAGACTCAAGAGGAATGTCAGGAGAAGTGCGTTGATATCATATGTAGTTCTACTCTGAAAAAAGGTATTGCCGGTAGCTGTGGCTATTGCTACTAGTCCCCCTACACCAAAGCCGTGAAGTGCGGAAAGGGAAGCTATAGATGCCTCTACGAGGCTTTCTTCTAGAAATGATAGGTATCCTCTAAATAGTGTCAATCCCTTTACACAGCATACTAGGAGTATGTGTATCAGAATACCCATCAATGAGGTGCTCTTACTATACCTCTTAACGAGCACGACTAACACCAGACTTGTATATTGCCTGCCACACTAGAATAATTTTTCTAATTTCCCTAACGGTCGTTTCCGCAAGCTCATGGAACCCCATTCTAATCCTAATAGGTACTAATTTCAGGGTCACCTTATAAAGTCTAACCCCTACGATGGGCGTCAGCTCTATTGTCACTTTAAGTTCATTGGGTTGCTCGCTGACGTTTTGGATGTAAATGTCGATTATCTTCCTGTCGTCCTCACTATATGTTTTGATCTCTGACCTAGTCAACACGGAGTAGGCTGGAAACAGCGCTAGCACCCTCTTTCTCACAAAGCTCACGAAATCCTCCACTAAGTGCTCCTCTATCCTGAAGGGCAGCTCCTCAACTATTCCTTTTCTTTTCTTTAAGGTCCACCTTCTAATGTGGCTTGGCACTGTGTGAAGGGTTGCTTTCTGCGCCGGATAGATGGTTGCTACGGTGGTAATGAAGGTCGCTAGGAGGAGGCCTAGTACAGTCCATAAGGGCGAGAGCTTGTAGTAGAGCTCTCTGAAAGCTCCCACTTCCTTCCCTAACAGCAATAGCCCCGTCCCTAAGCTGTACCCTAATCCCCCGCCTACGAGGGCTAGAGCTACAGCCTGTGCTGTAAATAGGTACTTTATCTGTGTGGGGCTTAGCCCTAGTGAGCTATAGATCCATATCTCCCTTCTCTTCTCGTAAACTAACCCGATCATGGAGTTAGCGCATATGAGGATCCCTAGTGCAATTGGTATGAGCGAGGCAAGGCCTGTAAAGCTCACAGTATAGCTTCTCATTAGCGTCTGTGATATGGTACCGTGAGCGTATATTACTGCCTTATAGTAGCGCAAGAGCCTATTAGCGTTCTCAAGAGCCTCACTGGCCTCGCTAAATGGCGCGTATACTCCTACGATTACGGCTCGAAAGACGTAGTTCCTCCTATAGCTTGCTATAACAACGTACTTCGGGTCGGCGTATTCTTTTCTCAATCCCTCTTCCTCGCGGGAGTAGAACATCGGTAATATGGGATCTCCGCTAACATCCCTTATTTTAGCCAGCAGTCTCTCATCGAATATTCCACGGACAGTAAAGTTCACTTCGAATATCTGGTAGGGATCAGATAGTATGACTACGTCTCCCGGACGCAAGCGAAGTTTAGCTGCAAGGAAGCTGCTGATCAGTATGTCGCAATCGCTGCTGATGTACTCACCTTCAATTATTATGCTTTCATCTAAACGCGTTATCTGGGGCTCGATTAGAGGATTTATCAATATAGCCCCTTGAAGGGACTCAGTGTCATTTATTAGCGGGTTTCTTATGGTACAGAAAGCTACATCCTGCCACTTGCTCTTCCACCTGATAAGTAGGCTATCTTGAGGCCTATTTACTAGCTCGGAGAACGCAGCTACATCGTTTAAGCTCATGCTTTTAGCTATACCTACTGTCGGCACCTTTACGTAGGTGTATCTCGGCAGTAAGGATGCAACCGTTACTTCCCTAGTAGAGACTGACGTGAACGCTACAAACGACATTACAGTAGCCGTTATAGTGATTAAGAGTAACATGGTCCTCAATCTCCGTTTCCTTAAGTCGTTTAACGCTAGGTGGAAGGCCATTGAGACAGCTCCCCAGAAGTGAGGCTTCTCAGGAGTGGGGTTCCTCGCCATGTTGTTCGGTATCTCCCAGAAGAATAGGAAGAATAGCACTACGTAGAGCGAGGAGTAGAACAGGAGCTTGTATTGGAACATTGGGGTTCCCACGGAGAAGAACGACTTATAACCTGGGTGTACGATGTACAGCATTAATTGCGTGAAGAGGAATATTATGGAGGCAACCATGAAAGCTCTAGCGCCGCGACTTTCAGTTATGAGTCGGGCAAGAGCGTAACTGAAGAATATCATGAACAGGAATAGGATTATCGATGAGTATGATAGGAGCTTAGCGTATATCAGGAGCGAGGACTCTAGTTTATGGAGCTCCCTGGTGATGTAATTTATCTCTACTTCTGCTGCCTTAATCTTATCCCTATAAAACGCCTCTTCGAGAAGCTTAAAGTGCTCGCGTAGCTCAGCGAGCTTATCGAGGGATTCGGGCGACTGGTAGCCTTCAGTGACTGCTTGTACAACTATCCTCTCGACCTCTTGAAGCCTTGCGCTGAGATCCTTTAAGATCGTTTCAATGCGAAGCCTATCTACGTCCACCACAGTAATGCTTCCTTCCTCCACGTCAAATCCCTGAGTATCGTTCCGAAGAGTGACTATTTGACCAGAGTACCTGTAGAGCTTTACTTCATAGGAGCCTGGCGGAACTAAACAGAGGGTAATGTACCTATCCATGCCGTACCTGAACAGTTCCCGGGGTAGCCCTCTCACACTATAGGCGTGTCCGCGGGTGCTCTCTCTTACGGTTGATCTGTAAACGATGCTGTATAACGAGAGAAAGGCCAATACTCCTTTAGACTCCATGTTCACTACGACCTGATAGGAGGGAGTGTAAGGCCCTACGAAGAGGGTATAGGAGCCGTATTTCTCGCACATGTGAGTGTTTTCGTCTATTTTAGTGGCGTGAATCGTGATCTTCATATCCCCTTTAAGGGGGATCAGCAGTGAAGCACGTCCTTCATTATCCGTCTTAGCGTACATCGTTCGTCTCTGGAAGGTTATTCCTCCTTTCACCCTATACTCCACTTCCACGAAGAGAATAGCATTTGGGCAGGGCTCATTGCCCGCCACTGTAGTGATATTTAGGCGTACTCCATCAATATCACCTACATATATTGTGTCTATGAAGGGTAGGTCCCTGTAATTAAAGCTCCTAGTGTAGTTTCCCACGCTACTCGACAGTATAAGCAAGGCGTTTCCTTCTATAGGAGGGAGTCTCGTGTAAACTTCAATTATGTTCACGAGAGTCTTGTTGATGAAGTAATAGCGCGATGTGGTGAAGGCGTTTATAATCGTGTCATTCAGGATAATTTTCACTTTCCAGGGAATTGGTGACATCTTACTGCATATTTGTAGTCTCGCAGCATAGTAAACTGCCTTCGGAAGTATTCTTAGCTCTAGGCCTCTTCCAGGATTCTTTAACCATATGGAGGCATACATGAGGTTCATAAAGGTTTTACGCAGATTTACACCTAAGACTATCCTTGCATTATCGAAGAAGCCCGCTATGAGCACGCATCCGTTCTCATCAGTTACCTGGACGGCGCGCGAAGCTAGTCTTCCATCTCTATAGTACTCGATAATTACCGGGCACTTTGCAAGCGATCTACCGTTAACCCTTAATTCAGCCTTTATAAGGCCTTCTTGGAGCGACTTAGGTAGGTCTTTCAATATCCATTCATATAGTGAAAGAATGAACTTCCTGTTTTCGTATATGGAGTAGGAAATAAGGTCTGGAGAGGCCAGAAATATGACCTTACCCCTACCAACACGCTTTCTAAGGGCTAGTGGCTCGCCAGTCTCCTTAAGTGCAATC
>Ga0190367_1001904_pt1 | contig 11416 bp, 13 predicted proteins | sample 4872181011_MG_FD_171838 | JGI IMG/M metagenome (GOLD analysis project Ga0190367, IMG submission 171838) | Hydrothermal vent microbial mat bacterial communities from Southern Trench, Guaymas Basin, Mexico - 4872-18-10-11_MG | ecosystem: Environmental > Aquatic > Marine > Hydrothermal vents >... | reverse complement strand
GTTAAAAATAGACGAAAAAGAGCTCCTTGAGAGAATGGAGGCGAGAAACTTCGTGCTGGAAAAGACGGAAGTTCCTTACTGCTTCAAAGTGGTTAGAGAGCCATACTCAATAGGCGCAACTCCTGAATACCTGATGGGATACTACTACGTAATGGATAAATCCTCATGCGTTCCACCCCTTGCCCTCTCGCCAAAGCCAAAAGATCTCGTTGTAGATTTTGCTGCTTCGCCCGGAGGAAAGACGACTTTTCTTGCCCAGCTGATGGGAAATAAAGGTGTTCTTATTGCAATTGAGGCAAATCTGGAAAGGATTCAAGCCTTAGTAGACAACATCCACAGAATGGGTGTCTTCAACACTGCAATTGTGCAGATGAACGCCGTAAAATTCCCGAATCTCGGAATAAACCCGGATAAAATCCTGCTGGACGCTCCGTGCACCGGTGAAGGGATCATACACAAAGATGCCAGCAGGAAAACAGACAGAGGTTTGCAGGATATTAGATTCTGCTCTAGCCTACAGCGCGATTTGATTGAGTCGGCAATTAAAAGCCTGAAATCCGGCGGAACCCTCGTTTACTCCACATGCTCTCTAACGCCTGAAGAGAACGAGATGGTCGTTCAGTGGGCCCTCGACAATTTCCCTGTTAAGCTCGAAGACGTTCCGTGGGGCGATCAAGCCTTAACGGAAATAGAGGTAGCCAACGTCGAATTCAGCCCGGAGATGAGAAAAGCGAGGAGGTTTTACCCTCACAAGCACGAATGTTCCGGCTTTTTTGTTGCGAAGCTTGTAAAGAAGTAGTTTTTGTCGAGTATTTTCAAGTCAAAACCTTTTTTATCTCATCACAAAACCATAAAGCATACTATAAACAAATAACGATTTTCATTATAACCATAGTGAAACCGAAAAATTTAAAAAGAAAGATTTAAATTTCATTGTGATTGATATCAACCGCAATTATGGAGGTGGAAAAGTGAAGGAAGAAGCAGTAACGCCGATTGGAGAGGCGTTTGCATGCATGACTGGAACAGGGGGCCCACCAAAGCGTTTTTTGCACCAGTCCCATACGTTAAATACGCAGCCCATAATAACAGTTCGGTACAATTGGCATGTAAGTTATTCGGTTGTTTTGAGTGCAACAAGCAAAACGGGAACCCCTGTTCAAGAGCAAGTAAACCCCCCTGTAACAGCCAGTTTAGGCGTTGTTGACACACAAAGAGGACTTGGATCATAGTAAGACGGTGGTTGCGTATGCCAAAGAGGGGAAGGAAGGGAAAGAAGAAGAGCTTAGACGAGATTCTGCAGGAAGCTTTAGAGAATGCTCCAACCATTCAAGGTTACACGATTAAGCAACTCTCAGAAATCACTGGAATTCCTTGGACGACTACAAGGTGGCATTTAGAGAGGCTTGAGGCTAAAGGACTAGTGGAGCCCTATGAAATCGGGAGAGCAAAGATATACAGACTAAAGAAGAGGAAAAAAGACTAAATTTTTTTTAATTTTTATTTATAGGAGTGAAAAATGAAAAATGCCTTACGTTAAGTTTCAAGTCTCACGAGATAAGGAAGATAAAGTAATCTCCTTTCTAAGAAGTAAGTTGCACTCCACTGAATACGAAAAGTTCTCTGTGGATCCGAAAGGTGTGGGTTTTAAAGTATATCTTGATAGCATTAGAAGTCTATCTAAAGTTCGAAAAATGAGAAAAGAACTAGGTTTATCTGAGAGCGACTTGTGGGATTGGGCATTTGATCTAACTCTTGATTCCATGCCTGTGTTGAAAAGATTGGCAGAAGAATACAAGGCTAGCAGACCATTTAAAGGGTTAACACTCATAGTCAACACTCATCTCAAGGAAAATACCGCTGTACTGTGCTACGCTCTGAAAGAGGGCGGTGCAGATTTAGTAGTGGTGCCCGTCCCATATAGCGGAGATGAGGTAGTTTACGAAGTTCTAATGGAGAACGGATACGATATCTACGGCGAGCCAAGAATGAGCTACGAAGAAATGCAAAGTGCGATAAAAAAGGCTGTAGATGAAAATGACGTGAACGTAATTTTAGAGGATGGTTTGTGGATTACGAGATATATAGTGGAACAGGATATTAAGTTGAATAACATTATTGGGTCTGTAGAACAAACAAAGGCTGGTATAAACTTGGCAATTGAGCTTAGAGATAAGCTTAGGTATCCGATAATTACAGTGGGTAATGCAGAATTGAAGGAATCTGTGGAAAGTGGATTAGCTACCCCAGAAGCAATTGTTAAAATGGTTATTCAAGCTGCAAACTGGAGTTTAGCTGGAAAAAGAGTTACAATCGTAGGTTATGGTGTCGTAGGCAGTGGTATTGCAAAGATAATGAGAGATCATGGGGCAAGAGTGCGTATAGTTGAGAAAGACATAAAACGTGTGCTTGGTGCAGTATTAGATGGGTTTGAGGTTCTAGAACTTGAGAATGCCATAGTAGACTCAGATATTTTGGTAACTGCTACTGGTAGACCAAAAGTTGTACCGGTAGAAGCCTTAAAGCTGGCAAAGAACGGGATACTACTCGTAAATGCTGGAAGTAAAGATTACGAGATTGACATGGAAGGGTTGCGAGAAATAGCATTTGCTGAAAGGTTGACGCCGAGAGAGGGCTTAAAGAAGTACCTAATAAAGGATTATGAAGGTAATGAAAAAGTGCTACTCGTTGCAGCAGACGGTTTTCCAATCAATCTTGCTCTCGGGGAAGGTACTCCTTCTGATGCAATCGATATAACTTTAAGTTTGATGGCTGAGGCAGCCAAACACTTGGTTGAAATCGAGAGCTATCCTGCCGGTTTGCATGGAGTGCCAGAAGACATTCAAGAGAAGATCGTAAGGTACAAACTCGAGTCACTTGGGTATCATTCATAGATCTTAATTATTTCTTTCCTTCTTTATACGTATTAAATGCTAAGCTATAAATGGTAGCAGCATAATTTGGTCTCTCCCTACCATCGCTTTGTTTATAGGCTTCATAATAACAATGTAAGATGTGACGAGGATCCTTTTCTTGAACGAGTTCTCCTGCTAGTAGTGCATTCATAATATTTTTCTGTTCCTTTCTATTTATTTTGAATATATGATCCTTTTTAATTATTATAGTAAACAATTTATGGCTTCTACTTAATAAATCTACTAACCTCTCTCCAGTCTTCTCATCCGGAAATATTAAAGTTAATATTTCCTCTAAGTTTCTATCAAGCACATCCTCCACATCGATTACGCCCTGAAGAGGGTTATAGTTGTAAATTAGAGATTCTATATAATCCTCCAATCCATTAAAAATTATATTTCCAAAATTATTATTGAAATTCAAAAGACGTTCTGCCCATAATGCTCCTAATCCCCCAACACATTCAAAAAAGTTGGGACATCGAATTCCATATCTAACTCTAAACTTCTCACATTCATTAATTATTTTTTCAATTCTGCTCTTTAGGTCCTTTACACTAAATTTATTTAGCTGCAGGTAGAGTATACTAGGTATAGTTCTTAACAAAAATTGTACCTGATTTACTGGATCTGATATCATATTATAGGCAAAATCTATAAATGAGTGACCATAATTTTTACCTGCAATATGATACGCAATTATATCGGCTAATAATTCTACATAATACTTGTATATCTCCCTTCTAGCTTTAGGATCATTAAAATATACGTAAATAGGGCAATTTTCACAGCTATATTTTTTCTTATCTTCAAGAAACTCTACAGTAAAATCATATATTTCCCAAAATGGTGTGCTTACCCAGGCTGCGTAACGGACTTCAGCTTTCTCTCCATGCTTAATTTTTCGAGACATTACCGCATGACCAAACTCATGTGCTAGCATAAGATAACCCCCCACAAAGTACTTAGCTTCTTCAGACATAGAAACGTGGAAGAGTTCAAGATACGGGGAAGGGTAGCAAAAAGCTCCATAGAAGTAACCTTCCTCAATCGGAGGTGTAAACGTGATAAAACCATCCCACTTACCATAAGGAATATTTAGACATTCATAGTATCTCCTCGCAACGTTATCTGCCGCTAAATAAAACAACTCATTGCCAATAGTACGCTCAGGGCTGTGGGGCATTCCAGATGCGACGTGTGGTATCTCTGATGAAACCGTTCGCTGGAAAAATGCAAATTTGAGTAATCCAACGAAATTAGCCAAATCGTAGATATAATCCTCTATAAGTTTTAACTTGTTAATTACGTCAATCCTATCCATTTTACTCACTATTTCTTCAAAAAATTTATAGCTCTCCATTTTATCTCTTTCAAAACTCAGCTCTTTGAATTTTTTTTCTACTTCTTTTATATGTTCATTAAGATAATCAAAAGTTCGTTTTTCTTTCTGATCTTTAGCTTTAAGATAGGGTAAAACTGGTAGTTTGTTTTCACTATGAAGATAAAGCCACTTATCCCTTAGCATCTTATATTCATCGGCAATTCCACAGAACTTCGTCCACAGAGTTCTAGCGCTAGTCCACAAATCCCTCATTTTTCATCCTCCCCTCAGGAAGCAATAACGTTGAAGTACGTTCTATCTCACCATATTTTATTCTCCAGTTTAGTATTTCCTTCTTCAATTGATAAAGTGTGGGAGCTTCTACTTCTACTGAGATGTCAGACCAGCCAAATCTCTTGTTAATAGATCTAATGATTTCACTATCAATAGAAATGTCACCAAAGCCTTTTTTGAGTTTTACGAATACATATGCTCTAACAGGCTTCTTACATTCCTTGTCCTTTAGTGTTCCATCCTCAGCCAAACCAATTGCAACGTATGTACAACTCTCCGAAAAATATTTTATTGTATTCTCTCTAAAGTTCTTAAATTGCTCAAAGATCTGGCAAAGAGCGTTCCCCGAGAGTGTCAGAACAAAAGTATAAATTGATGAAGAATAAAACAAGCTCGCTTCACCATCAGTCTTTTTTAGTTCTTCATTTACTTTTTTGATCTCTCCCAAGATTTCTTCTAAGTCTATCCGAGTTCTTTTTGGATGTAAGAACACATATAATTTTAGTGCAGGTCTAACTTTACCAGTATCTTTCACGTACTTATCTCTAGATATAAATTCCCTACACAATATTAAAGATGAACAAACTGGATTTTCTCCAGCTTTTTCTTTTAATTTATTTGCAGCTTCTTCTTGGATAAGACACGCCTTATACGAGGCTACTTTTGCAGACTCTTCATCAAATTCAGCAACTATATCAAACCTACCAAAACATCTTCCAACAAAGCATAACTTATCTTTTATTTTCTCTGTTATAACTTTTACAACCTCATTTTCCAAATCCTCTGGTAAATTTCTTGTTGAAATGAACATTACTGCACGAAGAGAATCACTCAGTTTAACGTTTGACATCATAAGTTAGAGCTTAAAACTATTAATAAGTTTTTCGAAATACGAAATACTATAATTTTTGTACATTCATAATTATTTTATTTAATAATACATTATAATTTATTTGGAAAGAAGGATCCCACTTCAAGCAATAATACGTATTAAAGCAGAACAAGTTTCCACCTTGTTTCACCTAGTAAGATAGCTTTTGCCTTTTTATTTTAAAACATAACAAAATTACGGATGCCTGTCCAAATCCAGGAACCTCTTCATCAGCAGCAAATCCCTCAGCATAGCATCGTACTTCTTTGAAATTCTATGCCTCAAGACGCGCATGTAAACCTTCCAATCCCTACCTTCGCTCCTCCACTTTTCAACAAACTGCATAAGGGTTATTTTGCCATCAATGTACGATAACCAGTCCTCTATGAATTCTCTTTCACGCTTTGAGAGGCACATAACTTGCGATTGGTCACGTTATAGAAAAACGTAACGATTAAATCTGGCAGTCAAATCTTTAAGCAGTTAAGGCAAGCAAATGCCATGCGTCCGGATAAGGTTTTCATTGGTCTTGCAATCATGTTCCTCGGATTTGCCTTACTCGCCCTTTCGTATCTACCAAACGCAGAAGTTGGAGGGGTGATAGTAATAGGCCCGTTTCCGATAGTTCTCGCCTCTTCACCAGAAATGGCTCTCTTCGGAATTGTTATAGCTGCGGTTATGCTGCTTCTCGTTTACTCTTTCATGAGGTGGTAACATGCTCGAAATAATAGCTATCGCCCTCATCATCCTCGGGCTGTACATGGTGATCAGAGGACTTACGGAAAGCTACGATTATAGGTACGAATACAGACCATACGAGTGGCGTTACGAAGAAGAAAGAGAAAATGAGAGATTGAAGGAACGGGAGGAGTTAGAGCCGAAGAGAAAGAAAGTTGATGTCAAGGGAGGAGGAGTCGTTCTGATAGGCCCGATTCCCATAGTCTTCGGCGAGTCACGCTTCGCAGTTTATGCATTAATCCTTGCGATAGTTCTCATGCTCCTCTCTATTTTCTTCATGCTGAGCGTGCAAGGGATGTGATGAGAAAAACGTCTACTTCGAGAAGCCAGGATTCCTTGAAGCTATAATCGCTGGCCATGATACGGAGAAATACGAAGTAAGAATCGAGAATTACCTCAAAGGAAAAGTGTCGAAGGCAGAAATAAGAGATGACTGGCTTAAGTATTGGGATGATGTCGAGATTCTAACGGCAAGGCAGAGAAAAGAAGTCCAAAAGCTAATAGATGAGTTGAAGGGATAAAATTCGACTTTTTATAACGTTATACCGTTTCCGTTAAGGAATTTGAACCAGAAAACCAGATAAACACAAGAAATGCTCTGCTTGTGGCAGTCTTATGAGGAGGATTTACATCAAATCGCAGTATGCAAAGAAGGCAACAATGAAGGCTATAGGTTGGATCTGTCTTTCGTGTGGTAATGTTGTGATCGATGCGTGAAAGGAAAGCTTATAAGCTCTCGATGCTAAAATCTAACATGGATTTGATGAAAGAAATTCTTGCAACTGTTAAAGATATTCTAAACCTCGTTAGGGAAGTTAAAGCTCATACTGAAGAAATTAAATCTATTAAAAGGAATCAGGAGGAGCTTTACCAGAAGCTCGAACTTGTTGAGGCTAAGGTTGATAGAATTGGTAACGATGTAGCGATCATTAAGGAACGTTTGGATGTTTGGGGAGAAATAATGAAGCTCAAAGAAACAGTTGCAAGGATTGAGGAGAAGCTTAAAGCTACGTGATTTGTGGTTAAAGTTAGAGTTCGAATTGTAATGCCGATTGAAGCTGCTGTAAAGCTGTCAAATTAAGAACTCCACTCGAAGAGAGGGCTGAGATTTTGGAGGCTTATGGACTTCTGAAGAGGTTTAGGACAAGGAGGGGGCTCTATCAAATTGGATAGGATGAGAAAGGCGATACTAAGGCGGTTTAGGAAGATGTTGAGGAAGGTGGATATTATAATTCTTTGACTTCCGATTCTACTTTATTTACGTCATACTTTATTTAAAGCTATTTTTTATTAAAGTACTTCAAGGAAAATTGGAAAAAATTGGATCGGTTTTTTAAGAGGGATATGGGGGCCCTATAGATGACCTAAAAAGTTTTGATCAAAATAATACCCGTATCTCCAGAACAGTACCAGTTTGGATGAAATAGAGAAGACAATGGTTTTTATCCCATTGCTCTGTTTTATAGAACAATGATATTTTATTTTAAAACCGAAACAGGCCACGTATAACCTTCACACTAAGCAAGGAAGTCATTGAAGCTTTACATCAGAGAACCAGTAATATGTCAGATTTTGTTGACAGAGTCCTTAGATCAGTCCTGTTCGAAGAACCGGCCAAATTGGTGGCTATAATACCAAAAAGACTAGCGGGCCGGAGGGGATTTGAACCCCCGACCAAGGGATTAAGAGTCCCTCGCTCTTCCTGGCTAAGCTACCGGCCCCTTTGTTTTTGTGATCGATTTTAAACGTACAAGCGTCACTCCGCGCTGACATGTAGCACCTTTGGCTTATAAATCTTATCCATAGAGTTCACTAGTCAGCATGAATGGACAATTTTAAATCTCAAATTATTAAGCCTCAGCAATTCAATGAAGTCTCCAAATCAGCTCAAAGCCTACTACAGAACTAACCAGCAGAAAGATAAGTGCGACAAGTATAACTTCAAACAAGTCCTGATGCAAAAATTCCTGCAACTCGTTGATCTGTCTTTTATAACGGGTAGTGGTTTCCCTTCTTCAATTTTAAGAGCTTCACCACAGGCTACCTGGTAAAAGAGATTCTGAGCTGGAGCAAAGGTGAGGCAAAAAGAGAGAAGAGAACCAAACGACAGCAGTAAAGGTCTTACGCGAGATGTACGTACCGCTGATCCACATCACCAGAAAAAGCCGCAAACACTGCTGAACCTCCAATTACCACGATGGAATCTGCCAAGTTTATCGCGATGCCGCCAGTCTTCTGATATCTGGCTGTACTCCTCACTGACTGGAAGCTTGGAGTTCACGTACGGCTCTCCAATTTTTAGCCATTAAAATTTTTCATTCGAGCTTAATATTTTTCAACTGCTACACAAATGGCACGGCTAATTCTAAATACATAACCAACAATGTGTGATGGTGAAGCAGTGGAGATTTGTGGGCTTCGACGATGGCTTCTCCGGATTTGAAAGCAAAAAAGCCTGTATCATAGGTTGTATAACTGCTGGAGCATACGTTGAATGTTTCCTCTATGATACCATAGACGTCGACGGGTTTGATTCGTCGGAAAAGATAATCTCGATGGTAAGGAAGTCGAGGTTTTACGAGCAGATCAAGTGCATTTTCCTCCCCGGAATAACCTTCGCTGGTTTTAACGTTGCTGACATAGTAGAGATAAACGAGAGAACGAGCATTCCGGTAGTCGTCATAATGAAAAAAAGGCCAGACTTTGAAAGGTTGTCGAAAGCCATTGAGAACGTCTCCATGCCAGAACTAAGAAAGGAGGTAATCAAGAAGGCTGGGGACATACACATGCTCGAGGGTTTATACGTACAGTTTACCGGATGTTGCAAAGAGGATGTAAGGGCGTACATAAGAGCTTCGAGGTTTAAAGGAAATACACCAGAATGTCTGAGAATTGCACACTTGGTTGCTTCTGCTATAGCCTATGGAGAGTCAAAAAAGACGTAGAAAGACATTTATCTACGTTAATTGTGCCGGTTGCACTCATGTTTGTACCGCCTGTTCTCACTTTAAAGCAACTCTAATACTAGTTCAAAGGAACAACAGAACAACTACCACCATCACTACAGCTACTACCGCTATGAGTACGCAAATACAGAACCTAACAGCGCTCTTCTTGCATTAGGCTTGCTTTTTATAGTTGCAGGAACAATCGTTGGAATGTACATAGTTTACTCGCTCATTTCAAGGCGGAACTCCCATATGGAGAGAACACTTGCCCTCTACGATGTAATATCCAGCTACACTGAAAACCACGATAAAGACTTGTCTGCGAGACTTAAAGAATCCGTACTTAGGATGGAAGCTGAGCAAGGTGAGAGCAAAAATCCCGTCGTATGGATCGTAATCTACCTTCTATCTAACATCATCCCACTGCTCGGCATCTTCGTGGTTATCTACATATTCCATTTCCTGAACAAGGATTTTGTAAAACACGACAGGAATGAAAGAATTATTCTCGAACAGCTCTCATCAGTTCTGTCAATAAGAGATACGTTGCACACAGCCAATAGGCAAGTTTCCTGAGAGAAGCACTGTAATATACTTTGTTCTCACCCTCTTAACGTTCGGTTTCTTTGAAATCAGAGACCCCAACGAACATTTCATGGAACATAGAATAGTTGAGGCAAAAATACTCGATGCGCTTAAAAATCTCTAATCAGGATAACAACCCTTTGCCTTTAATTTCTACTTCTTTCTTTGTTTCATCAAATTCAACCACATCTCCAAGAAACTCGTTTATCACGTATGCATTGCTCTTCTGGTGCATGGAAATCCCAGAAGTCGTGTACTTCGTTTCCCCCTTCGCTACAGCTGCAAATACCATAATCTGATCTGCAAGATATGCATCGAAGCACGCATCGCTCTCGAGTTCTCTAACAAGCATTTTTGCAGCCTCCTGCCCAACTATTTCTGCTCTCTTACCTCTCTCCCCAAGAGCACTCCCACCCTTGTAACAACACCAGAGCGTTATTCCGCTGCCGGTTGAGAATTCCTTTCTGACGTCACATGCTATTTCAGCTCTGTACCCTTTCGATTCAAGGAGTTTCCTTGCAGCGTTTGCCTGCCTTTCTGCAACATGAGCTGGAAGGTTGGAGCAGTGGCTTACACCCTTTACAACCTCGCAGCCACAATCGCTGAACTCTACACCTCTTAGCTTCGATGGTTTTACGTTAACTCTTATTAATCCTCCTCCCTTCGGATAGTAACCCCTTTTAAGCAATTCGAGGGATGCTACGCCTCCAAGCTCTCTTATCGCTTTTAGCGTAACGTTGCTAACGTAGTCAACTGGTGGACTCCAGCTTACATCGGTTCCACCCCTTATCTCAAAGATGCTCTCTTTTTCAGCTGCAAGCGATGGAAGGAGTACGGTTTGCAAGATGAGGGTTACACTACCCGCTGTGCCTATATCAATTCTAAACCTTCCACCCCTTAAGCTTCGAGGTCTAAAGACGATGCGTGCCGAGCCTAGCTTAAGTCCTTCAACTTCTGCATCGCTTATTAACTTTGCAGCCTCTATCCCTCTTAGATGCTGCATTGCAAGCCCGGGTTTTGGTCTGTTTGCCCTTATGTTGTAAACTTCAACAGCTTTACCGGTTAAGCAGGAAAGGGCTATGGACGTTCTAAGTATTTGCCCACCTCCCTCGCCATAGCTGCCATCAATGCGTATCATAGCTGTTCTTTGGCAACATTGTTAATAAGATTGGCGAGTTTTGCGAACGTCAGTTGTAGACAGATTTGAACATCTGGCAAAGCCGGCAAGTTTAAATTGCGGGGCTTGATTTGAAATTATTAATCATTAAGGGGTGTTTCCATGGACGTCGTTGCGTTCTTGTGTAAGTGGTGCGCGTACGCAGGGGCTGACACAGCAGGAGTGGCTAGAATGACGTATCCAGCGGAACTAAGAGTAATTAGAGTGATGTGCTCTGGAAGGGTTGACCCCATACACGTTCTTTATGCGTTGAAGAAAGCGAGTTGCGTACTAGTTGCCGGCTGTCATCCGGGAGATTGCCACTACGTTAGGGGGAACCTTTACATGCGCAGAAGAATGCAAATCCTGAGAAATCTCCTCGAATTTGTAGGAATTAGTCCAGAAAGGGTGCAGGTAAGCTGGATTTCCGCTGGAGAGGCAAGAAAGTTTTCAGAAGTTGCGAAGGAAGTTGTAAAACTTGCAAAAGAGCTGGGCAGAAGTGAACTAGAGGTTGATTGGCTAAATGGGAGGAAGGCAGATGCAGGAAGCTATTGAGGCTCTTGAGAATTTAGATTTGATAATAGG